>OCVV011098612.1_pt1 | contig 17286 bp, 17 predicted proteins | sample 1539721 | NCBI WGS metagenome assembly OCVV01 (sample SAMN02144230, study PRJEB22623) | gut metagenome | biome: sheep rumen | host: Ovis aries | place: New Zealand | reverse complement strand
CTCGCGCAGTCCAAGCCGCAGCGGAGTTATTCTTATCCAAAGACTGGCTCGCCTCCAACAACTACGACCTGAAGGCCGCCGGCGAAGCATTGCGATCCGGAATTTGGGAAGCCGTGTTCTCCGACGAAGGCGATTACGGTAAAAACTTTGCCAACTATATCAAAAACAATCTATCGGATATTGCCGATGGCATTGTTGACATACAGGATTTAGGCGACGGTAAGTTTACTTTCGCGTACTCTTCCCTTTCGGAGCTGTCAGACGCTTTTGACATGAGCGAAGCGGCCTGCACTGCCCTTCTTGACTCACTTGACAAATTTGGTGTGCAAGTGATGATGAGCGGCGAGGAGATGGATAAGCTTGTACAAGAACTTAATCTATCTAAAGACGCTGCCGCCGCCTCAGAATCCGCAATCACGAGCATAGTTGAAAGCCTTGCCGCTGGCGGGAATAATGCTTGGGAAATTTCCGCTATTCTTGATAGTCTACAATCGGCTGGCTATGTCGATCTTAGTAACATAAGCAACCTTGGAGAAATCATTCAGAGCGCCGCCGGTGGGCTTGATGATCTAGACCAGAAAGACCCGAATGTAGAAGTTACGACAACAGTTGAAGATTCTGAGTTAACTAATCTCGAATCCCGTTTAGCGGAATTGTCCAAGGGGATTACTGTTCATGTTGGCATTTCTGCCGATGACGTAGGAAGTGTTGGCGGCAACGCTATCAATGGAGCGTCAAGACATCGTAGAGCACGCGCAGCAGGTGGAATTGTTGCGAATCCAGAAGACACTATGCTCAATGAGCTTGGCCCGGAGGCGGTTATCCGCAACGGCGAGGCTTATATTGCCGGCAACGGCGAGCCCACTACAGAGCATCTACAGCGTGGCGACATTGTTCTTCCTGCCGATGTGACAGAAAAAGCGTTTAATAATCACGCGTCGAAAAAGAAATTTCATTCTGCAGCAAGAGGATTAGGGCCAATCAAAGACCTTGTAATCTTTGATGGCGGCGGCACAAGCAGCGGTGTTAAACCGAAGAAAAGGCCAAAGCCACCAGTTGCTGAGATTGATACAGGATCTTCTATAGTTGGCTCCAGTTCTGGTAGTTCAGTCTCTGGCGGCAGCTCTTCTGATTCTGATAAGAAGCAAAAAATCGACTGGATCGAAGTTGCCATTGATCGGATTAAAAGAGGCATTAGCAGTCTTGGAATAGTTGCCGATAGCACATTTAAGAAAACAGGAAATAGACTTAGTGCCTCCAAAGAAGAAATCAAAGAAATAACAAAAGAAATTGAGCTACAGCAAAAAGCCTACGAAAGGTATATGCAAGAGGCGAAGTCGGTGGGGCTCAGTGAAGATATAGCAAAACTTGTCCGCGACGGCACTATTGATATCAATGAGTATGATGAGGACACGGCGAAACTGATAAGTCAATACGAGGAGTGGTATACAGCCGCAATTGATTGTCGGGATGTCATTGATGAGCTGCATGAGAGCGTCGCAAAGTTGTATCAAGAGCAATTTGACAATGTAAAAGGCGATTACGAGAATCAATTAAATGTAGTCACACAGAGGATGGAGTTAGTCGATGATGATATTGCGCTGATCCAGGCCAAAGGCTACATGGAGACTACAAAACAATACGCCGAACTTGCCGAGTTGCAGAAAAGCAATATTGATACAATGCGAAAAGAGCTTTCCGATTTGCAAAGTGCTCTAAGCAAAGCGGTTAGCTCTGGCGAAATCGAGATGTATTCTGATGCCTATTATGAGATGCAAGCCGCTATCGGCGGTGTGAAGAAATCCATTGCAGAGGCCACGGTTAAGCTGCAGGAATACGAAAACACCATGCGTGAATTGGAATGGAGTTACTTTGACTTCGCCCAGGATCGTTTCTCGCAGTTACCGAAAGAGGCAGATTTCTTAATCCGGCTAATGTCAAACGACCCCCTGTTTGATAATGACGGCAAAGCCAATGACGAAGGTATGGCAACAATTGGCCTTCATGCATTGAATTACAATGCATACATGGCGCAGGCCGACGAGTACGCAAAAGAGGCACAGAAGATCCAGAACGACCTTGCAAAAGACCCACTCAACACCGATCTTATCAAGCGACGGGAACAGCTTTTAGACCTTCAGCAACAGTCTATCCTTGCAGCAGAAGACGAGAAAACCGCCGTAAAAGATTTGGTGGAGCAAGGTATTAATCTGGAACTGGATTCGCTGAAGAATCTGATAGATGCCTACAAGGATTCCTTAGATAGTGCAAAGGATTTGTACGACTATCAGAAGAAGATCAACAGCAAGACTTCTGATATTGCCTCCATCCAGAAGCAGTTAGCGGCATATGCAAATGACACCTCTGAAGAAAATCGTGCAAGGGTACAAAAACTCCAGACACAACTTGAAAAAGCACAGGACGACCTGCAGGAAACCGAGTATCAGCAGTATATCAAAGACCAAAAAACTTTGCTTGACGGCCTGTACAGCGATTATGAAACTACTCTAAATGCACGGCTTGATGATGTGAATGTCCTTATGTCAGACATGATTGCGGCGACAAACGACAACACTTCAGAGATCAGCCGGGCAATTAGGGAGGCAAGTGATACTGTTGGCTACAGAGTCTCCGATTCATTAAATGCAATCTTTGCGAGTGATAGCTGGAGCGTACTTTCAGATTATGAAAGTTTCTCCCAAACTACACCTATCAATCAGATAATCAGCGGTATTTACGCCTTGATTTCTACTATGCTGGGGCAATCGGGCGGAGTTAAAGCGTTTGCGTCTGGCGGTCTCGCAGACTTTACCGGCCTTGCTAAATTGGACGGCACACCGGGAAAGCCTGAGCTTGTGCTTAATCCCAATGAGACGAAGGATTTTTTGGCGCTGCGAGATACGCTTAAGGGTGTTGATTTAACCGCTTTGAAGTCAACGCCGTATCTGAGCGCGCTTGATAGCAATGAATCACGCTATAGGGATCTGATTCGGAATGTTACGAACAAAAATACAGACGTCGATTCCAACGTGACGATTGGAGATATTAATTTCAACGTGCAAGCAGATAGCTACGAAGATATTATACGGCAGGCACAGAAAGACCCGAAGTTTGAAAAATTGATCCAAGCTATGACAATCGATCGACTGACCGGTAAGGGCTCGCTGTATAAATATCAGAAGGTAAGTTTCTAAACAAAAAAGGGGCCGGTTTTCCGGCCCCGTACTTATGACTTGGAGGAATGATTATTGATTCAGAACAAAGAGAAATGGTATAATTACAACGCTGTGATTGCTGTTTGCGGTCAGGATCGGAAGGAGGAGAATGCATGACCCAACAGCAGTTAAGATTAAAAGCAAATCTCATTACCCGTGGCGGCAAATATCACGTTGCCCTGTCGTGGTACGATGTGAACGGAGAGCGGCAGAGAACAACGGAAGCGACGGGATACCCGGTTGAAGTCCCGAAGGATTATTACAAAGGCAAGATTCTGTATAAGTCCGAAGTCGAAGCCAAGCGGAAAGAGATAGAGCAAGCAAAGCTGGAAGAGCTGCTATCCGTCTCAGACGCCGACAAGATTCTATTCACAGATTGGCTAACAAAATGGCTTGCGTATGCGAAAAGCGATAACGGCGGGAACCCGCTCAGAGGAACAACGCTTTACAACTATGGGAATGTTGTAAATAATGCAATTATCCCATATTTCAAGCCGAAATCCCTTGTACTTTCAGCCATTGACCATGACACGCTTCAGACATTCTACGACTATAAGTGCTCTGTGGATGGCGTTTCGAAGAATACGACGAAGCACTACCACGCATGTATCAGAAGGGCACTGACATACGCCGTGGAACAAGGCTTGATTGCGTCTAATCCGGCGGCTACCTTTATCATGCGGAAAGAAAAGCATATCCCCAATTACTACGGGGAAGCGGAGCTAAAGCAATTCGTAGACGCAGTTAAGGGAACCGAGCTTGAAGCGCCGATTTACATAGCAAGTTCTTTCGGCTTGCGTAGAGGGGAAATTCTGGGTGTGCGCTGGAGCTCTTTTGACTTTGCACACGGTATCTTGTATATCAAAGGGGAATTGCTGGAGCTTGACGCGAACGGCCATAATCTACACTATGAGGATCGAGCGAAGACAGAGGATTCTATACGTTCATTTTGGCTGTCGCAGGATCAGGTATCCTACTTTCAAAGTCTGAAAGCGGCGCAGGATGAACGCCGAAAAGACCCGAAGTATAATCATGATTGGGATGATTTTGTGTGCTGTAGGAATAACGGAGATGTTATTAAACCCTATTATCTCTCTTCCTACGTTCCCAACATGACGGTAAAGTGTGGATTGCCCCGGCTGAAACTGCATGAACTTAGACATACGGTTATCAGCTTGCTTTTGCTTAATGGTTATCAGCTTAAAGAGGTATCCATGTTCGCCGGACATTCGAACATAAGCACAACGTCGGATATCTACGGACACTTGCCGCCCGTCACACAGAGGCGCTTGTCAAACACAATGGGCGCGATTCTGAGCCAAGGCAAGCCCCAAGAGTTGACAGCAAAATGACAGCAGCGGATTTTGACACCATTCGAATCGCCTCAAAAAGTTCCCGAAAATAAAGAAAAAGCCTCAAATCCAATGGATTCAAGGCTTAAAAGTGGCAGCGGGAGAAGGATTCGAACCCTCACATACGGAGTCAGAGTTATTCTATCTCAATTTTTGCTGTCAGCAGCACGTCAACTTGCCCAAAATTCTCAATAAAAACTGGGCACTTTTTACAGTCTCGAAATGACGGATATATAAAAACATGTCCGGAAGTTTTCGCAATTTTATTTCCTCATAATTAATCGAGAATATTTACTAAGATTTTGACAGCAATTTTGACAGCAATCACAGCCTTTTGTAAAAGCCAAACGGATTCAAATAGATAAACTGAAGCTTGGATAATGTACGGTCACAGATCGTGTGTTATCGAGGCTTTATTTTTTTGCCGAAATAATTGTCCAATCAGTGTGTATTCTAAAAGATCCGGAATTATTTCCATAATCAACGGTTAGTTTATATTCATTTCCTGGCTTTATTCTTTCAACATAACACTGACTGATATGAAGAACCTGTGTCTCATCTTGATTATAGATAGTAAACTCAAAAACAATATCAAAAGTATAATTCGTGTTATTTTTAAATATAGCATATCCGCTATGTGGTCCTAAGTAACTAAAAGAATCAAGATCGTTAAGATTCTTTAGTATATCTTTGTCAATGGCTAGAATGGCCGTGTAGTCAGCTTTTGTTTTATCAAAATCGGCAATATAAGCGGATATGAACTCTGGACTGTCGCTCATAAAATCATATTTTTCATAGAGAGTGTTTAGCGCAGTATAACGATCAACCATTCCCTCTAACCATACCTCGTTAAATAAATAGTTGTCGTCATAATTAAAGGCTTTCTTTTGCTTATCCAAGCCTTTAAGGTAAAGAGATGCCATCTCTTTTACTTTCTTGTCATAAAAAGCGACGTTCCGGAATTTGTTTAAAAAAGTTAATTCTGTATTAACTAAGTTAAGCCTGTCAAAATCATCTTTAGATGTATCATTAAGTCTCTTTTCAACAGATTGCCTTAATGTCTCTAGGAATTCATAGTCTGCTTTCTCTGTCATACCCTTTTCTTTATTTGCAGAAGCGAGAAGACCTTGGCTATCCATATAGCGTAGTTCATCCAAAAACTCAATTGCGCGATCCCAGTCTTGCTCATTATAAGCACGTTTACCAAGCTCATATTTGCACTGAACGACTTTATTATCACTACCGTTATAAGAGCCTAAAGACAAAAAGAGATCCAACGCTTCCTCATATTGCTCTTCTTCAAACAATTGCTCTCCAATCTCATATTTGCAATAGTTGACTTTATCCTGGCTATCAGCATATCCATCTAAAGCCTCGTATATTTTGATTGCATCGCTGTAATTACCTTGATTTACTAACGTCTCTGCTTTTTTATAGTCTGAAGAATTACATGCGGTAAGAAACACGCATAAAAGAGCAATGAGCATAACAAAGATTCTTTTTTCCATCATCTTTACCCCAACTTGATTTTTAGTTTTTTATTTTGTGGTGGATGAAAAGCACATGCCGGTTATTCCGCAACGCCGAAAAGCGCCGACGATGTAAACCCACCCCCCGGCGCTGTGTCCTGGCCGAATCCACCAGTTTATACCCTCTGCAAATACTCCTTTAATTCAATAACCCATGCGGGGAGCTTGTCGCCTTTTGTGATAAGCTCTCCGTTTTTATATTCTGCGACTTCTACAAAGCCGTTGAAGTTGTCAAAGAAATGTGCCTCATCACAGTATGGCAAGACCTTTGCCACAGCTTCCCAGCGTCCGGCAAAGCGCCTTAATACATCTTCTTCCCGTATATCATGCCCACCATGCTTCACCCGGTTTTCGATCCGCTGCAAGCACTCCTCCGGCGTATCAAGTCCGACATAGTACAGTCGCACGAAATAACCCTGTGACTTTGCCTGTGCCGCTGTCGCTTCCGTCTTGCGTCCTGAAAGCGTTGTTTCCTGGGTGAAGCTAATCCCCTTATTCAAACAATCTGTAATCCGATCCAGCGCAATCTTGCCGCCCTGAATTGCAGAGCCGCCCACCTGGGCCGTGATCTTGTCCACGTCTACGATAACGCCGAGGTCATTTAACTGTGCTTTGAGAACGCCCGTTAAGCTGCTTTTCCCGGTGCCGTTCACCCCGCCGACAATGGTATAGATTTTCATGAGTTCCCCTCCTGTTCTGAAACGGCGGGAGACTTTTCTTTTTCATAGGTCATAATATCTCCCGGCTGGCAGTCCAAAATTTCACACAAGGTTATTATTGTATCAACGGTTACGCTCCTATTATTCACAAGACTTGAAATGGTTTTAGGGTTTATACCGTATCGCGTTCTCAAATCAATTTTCTTAATTCGTTTTTGCTCCATTAGGTCAAACAATTTTTTATATGAAACTGGCATTTTGTATCCCCCCCATAAGTACCAATAAGTATACTTTGCCTAAAAGCATTTGTCAACAACAAAAATGCAGAAACCGCAGAACAGTTCCAAAAAGTATACTAAAATGAACAAAAAATAAGTTCCTTTTTTGGGACTATTGCCAATAGACAAACAGTTCCTTTTTTGGTACTATATAGACACAACAGAGGAACACAGCAAGCCAAGGCGGACAAAGTAGCTCCGGAGATAGGCGGCCGAGCGGTGCGAACTGCAGAGGTACGGTCAAAGGTACGGCGAGAAGCCAAGTGAAATAAGAACGCAAGGTAAGAGTGAGACAGGATAAGGGAGAGTGGGATTGCCAAAGGCATAGATATTTAATGCCACTCACCGCTTGCGAACTTCCTTAATAATTTATAAGGAGAACAGAGCAATGAGCGTGAACGAACTTACCGCAAAAATCCGGGAACTCCGGGAACTGCAAGCCCTCATCGAAGAGGCGCAGGCCGAAGCCGAAACCATTAAAGACGAACTCAAAGCCCACATGGGCGAAGCCGAAGAGATCCGCGCCGGGGAGTACAAGCTTACCTATAAGACGGTCACCAGCACCCGCCTTGATACTAAGGCGCTGACCGCCGCCCTCCCCGAAGTCGCCCAGCGATTCAGCAAGACCACGACAACGCGCCGTTTCTGCGTTGCCTAAAACAAGACCCCTTGTGTCAGCACCGACCAAAGCGAGACACAAGAGGCCCAGACCCACAGCCAGCAGGGAGCGGGCAACCTAATTATAAACCCGCTCCCCTTCAAAAACAAGAGTTAAAAGGAGCGGTAACAATGAGCTTTGACATTTACAGCGCGGTAACTGATCGAATCATAGCCCAGCTTGAAAGCGGTTTGATCCCGTGGGACAAGCCGTGGACTGGAACCCAGGGCGGCGCGTACAGCGGCGCGACCGGCAAGCCCTACAGCCTGTTAAATCAAATGATTCTCGGCAAGCCCGGCGCATACTTCACTTTTGCCGAAGTTACCAAGCGCGGCGGCAAGGTCAAGAAGGGCGAAAAGTCCAGCATGATTGTCTTCTGGAAGCAAGTCAAAGTTTCCGAAACAGATCCCGACACAGGCGAAGCAAAAGAAAAAATCGTCCCGATGCTCAGATATTTCAGCGTTTTCCACTCCGAACAGTGTGAAGGGCTGAAAGTCGAAGCTCCCGCACCTGTTGAACACTCCCCAATCACAGCCGCCGAAGATGTAATTGACCACTACACCGGCCGTGAAGGGCTAAAGATCTACCACCAGCGCGGCGACGAAGCTTATTATAGCCCTTCCCGTGATTGCATCGTGCTCCCGCTCATGGAACAGTTTACAGATACGGCAGAGTATTATAGCACGACGCTGCATGAGTGTGTACATTCGACCGGGCACAGCTCCCGGCTGAACCGACTGAAAGCAACCGCCCATTTCGGAAACTCCGACTACAGCAAGGAGGAGCTTGTTGCAGAGATCGGAGCCGCCGCCCTGATGAACATAACCGGAACCGAAACGCCCAAGGCATTCCGCAACAGCGCCGCATATATCCAGAACTGGCTGACCGCTTTAAGAAATGACCGCCGCATGATCGTAAGCGCAAGCGGAGCCGCACAGAAAGCCGTTGATTTCATCTTAGCTTGACAAAAGCCGCTGACCTATCGGCGAGACGGGGAGAAGGAGCCAAACATGGAACAGTATAAAGCTCTGTTCACATCGGAATATTTCACCGCCGGGAAGGTTTACAGCGTCGTGGAATACATCGGCGGCTATGGCGTGACGGTCTACGACGATCAGAACCAGCCGCACGGACTCAGCTATGATTATCTGCTGAAGAATTTTCGGAGAATTTGATATGAAAAAAATGCTGGAGAAAATCAGGTCTTTTTTCAATTCGGAAATAATGCGGGCTATTGCTCACGGCATGATTACCGCACACGTTCAATCGTTCACTCTGTAAAAATTCGCTGTGCTACCGGCGAAACGGGCAGGAAGGGAAAAAACATGACCATCACGACCAAACTAACCGGCGAGACATTTACCTTTGACAAAATCAACAGCAAAAAGGCCCTTAACCAGTTTACGAACTATCTGAACCGTGGATCGTTTACCGTCGAGAGCGCGGAAATCATTGATGTGCCCGCTGACGAAGTGGGGCCGCATCTGCGCTATCTGCTTTTGAATGTCCGTGCGTTTCCCGGATTGGAGGTTGCTGGATTCTCATGGGGTACAGAAACTTTCCCCGTCACCATTGATCTTGAGCCGGGAAAAGAGGCGGACTAAGCACCGCCTCAAATAAAAAACAGGAGGAAAAAACCATGACCAGGAACAAAGTATTGCAAAGTGAAGCCCTCAAGAAGCAGTTTATCATAGATCGGGAATTGCCTATTACAATCACAAAGAGCACCTATTTCCAGCAGCGCTTAAATCTCTTTGACGGAATCTATAACAGCAAAAACGCATTTGGAGAATTCTGTAAGATGTTGGAGAATTTCAACTCTGAGGATGAGTATTTCCAGTATTGCGCGGAACTCATGGAGAAAATCACGTCAGACGTAAAAGCCTCCTGTGAAAGAGCTGGGCTTTACGATTCAGAGTTTGACAAGCTCGTGCCCGATTTTTTGGCGGTTATGGAAGGAAACTACCCTCGTGAGCTTGATATGGGAAAATACGATGGTCTAAACCTGTTGTCAATCTCACTCAGAGAAGATGAATTTACAGCCATACAGATTTACAATCCGGAAGTTTTCAACGGCGCGGAATCCTGGTATGACTTTATCTCACAGTATACGCCGTATGAGCATCTGAGGACAAGCGGCTTTATCCGCAATGCCGTTATCATTCTCTGCCTTGGTATCCGTCAGTATCAGCTTAAATACCTCACCATGCTTCATCTGTTCGATCACCTGATTCGGACAATTCCACGCCTCAAAAACTATGTGGCCAGTTTTAGCGGTGGAGAAATTGTGTTCCACGTTGACATTGATTTTGATGTGACGAAGCCGGAATTGTATGCAGCTCTTGACGCTGACCCCGCTGGAAAAATGGCGCGTGTCGAACTGTACGGTCTCGACAAGCTAAATGGTATCGAGGGATATACAAAGGAATTCTTTGATCTCAATAAACTTGGCCGCGAATATGCGGAAGATTGTGGGGAGAGTCAAGATCGTATTGCATTTGTCGGCGTCGATCCCGAAATCCTCCCGCAAGTCGTAGCGTACTACGAGCGAGAATTCATGCTGAAGGATTACCTTGTGATTAATCACAATGGACACCTTGCGCAAATGCTGGAACCGGTGGAGAATCCGTTTTAAGGGGAGGGCGAGATTCATTCTCGCCTTTCCTGTAAAGTTCGTATAAGTCTACAAATACGAACACCAAAAGTCAGCAATATCAAGTCTTTTTCTTGGAGAATATGGATAGTTCGTATTTTCAAAGCTTGAAGTTCGTAAAACGGAGGAAAAAACCGTGAATAAAAAGACTGTTGCTTTAACTGTAGAGCAGTACAGAGAAATCATTTCCACGATGAAGGAGGGCTTTGCAGGAGCGCGGCCAAACAACCGGATAGCTACAGCCTTGATGCTGGAGGCAAATCTTGGATTGCGAATCAGCGACATTCTGCGTTTGAAGCTTTCGGATATTGTGAAGGACGGAGACAGATACCGGCTTTCGATCAAAGAGCAGAAGACCGGAAAAGAACGTGTGTTCACGGTGCCTTATACACTCTATAGCTTTATCCGTTTATATGTCATTGATAATGGTATCTCTTCTGATGCCGTAATCTTTCCTTTGACGGAAAGGGCGATCCAGAAGCAACTCAAGCTTGTTTGTGACTACTTGGATATTCCGGGAGTCAGCACACACAGTTTCCGGAAATACTATGCGACTGAGATTTACAGGAATAATGGGTACAACATTGCCCTTGTCCAGCAGCTTCTACAGCACAGCAGCACAGCGGTCACACAACGATATATCGGAATTCAGCAGAAGGAGGTTGAGGTCGCAATCGAAAATCACTTGTGTTTGGAGGTGTAATAAGAAAAAGAGAATAAACGGTGTGGTATCTGAATACCGCACCGTCTTTCTATTTGAGTTAAACAAGAAGCGGTTGCATTTCTCCTCCTAAGTAGTATAGAGGGGTTATTTGAAAAAGGATGGAAAGTATGGTAAAGTCATATCATGAATAAACAAAAAATTTTGCTCGAAAGAAGTGAAAACGGATATGCCCGAAAAAGAAATAATAGGAAAATATGAGATGGATCCTAATTATGATCTAACTGCCGCTGTAAAAAAGGAAGTTGAAGATCTTCGGCACCGATTTGAACACTATATAGAGCTTATTGATTCCATCACAGACCGCGATTTCCAGCTTCTTTGTATGTTCTCTATGATCGACAGTCTGGCACAAGAATGGGCTAATTATCCGCCTAAGAACGAGCAGGACGTTTTTTGTGACTTTGTATTGAAGCATCAAACCAAGTATGACTACTTAAACGAGATTGAACCAGTTACTCTTTATTATGATGTGGAGGACGAAATTGGAGATGAAGAGTTTATGCCTGGCTTCCCATATATAAAATGTGTGTTATTAGATGGCCCGTGGCTCTCATCTCAAACAAAGGTGAGGGAATACATCCACTTCGGCAAAACACAAGAGATCGTTCAAGCTCTTCGGAAAACACAATCTGATGATTTTATTAACAGACGCTTAGAACGGCACCGACTGATTCGCCTGATTTATCGGCTACGAAGCAAAATTACGCATGAATTGAGCTCACTTGGAGATGAATTCCCGCTTCTAAATTCATTTAAATTTGACGAGCCATATTACCGTGAAGTTGGCAGAAACTATATTGAGAATGGAAATTTGGTAAGCGACTTCGTATACGAACTTATTATTCCCAACAACTTCATTCGAAGCATTTTGTTAGAATGTATGGAGAATTACTTAACCGAGTGTATCGCCAACGATCATCTTCCATTTGGGAACAATTCTTTTATGCGTAGATTCCGTATTACTTGGTATGACAGGTAATACATAATCTGGCCTCGCCAAAAAGTCAGCAATCAGCCGTCCAACGCTGGATAAGCTGATAGCCGAGCACCGAGTTAACTAAAAAATTAAGCAGCAAACCACAATACCCTCATATGCCAAGGAGATACCAATGAGAATTATTCTGAATGAAAAAGAATATGCTGAGCAGTGTTTACGAGAAAAAACATTGGGTGACAACGCTTGGCAGACTGCGCAGATTCTCGCCAAGTATTATTACCATATCCTTGGCTATCGTAAGGTGCGGATTCAAAAAGCATTGACTGAGTTCATCAGTCAGAATTATCCGCTATACCGTAAGGGGATTCTGAGGTGGGAAGATAACATTGAACGGCTTGCTTCTCACGCTGGGAAATACGAATTGTATCAGCAACGTTTTGTTCCGATTACGGGGAAGGAACTTGACACAATACGTGATTGCGGACTGTCGAAGCAGCATCAGCAGGTTCTGTTTTCATTTCTGTGTTTGGCAAAACTCTTGAACATTCGGAATCCAAAGAACAACGGCTGGGTTGGATATAAGGTCTATAAAACAAAAGACGTATTCCAGATGGCGCACGTCTCTATGAGCGGAATGAAGCAGGACTTCATGATTAACGATTTCTTCATTCGGCATCTAGTCGATCTCCCGAAAAAGAATGACAACTTGTCTGTGCGTGTTACTTTCTGCGACAGTGACGGGGATTGTGCTTTAGCTGTGACGGACTTCCGCGATCTTGGGTATCTGTATCTTCAATACATAGGCGAGAACATCGTTGCTTGTCAACGGTGCGGAATTCTGATCCGTGGAAACAAGGCCGGTACAAAGAAGTATTGCAAGGATTGCGCTGGGTATATACCGCAAGAGTACAAGATTATAACCTGTGTGGATTGCGGAAAGGAAGTTTGTGTAAGCGGAAACAATAAAAGAACAACACGATGCGAAGATTGCTATACGATTTATAGAAAAAATAGAAAACTTGAAACGCAACGTGAGAGGCGCAGAAAAAGTGAAGTCATTTTAATTTAAAGTTAAAAACTATGAAAAACCAAGTATTGATGCGGGTTTCAAGACTTTCGCTTTTTTTATGTATTGTGGTATACAGTATAGAGAACAACTGCGGGGTTCAAGCCCCGTCAAACAAATTAATAGTGTGTGTAAGATAACAGCAATCAAGATAATGCCCGGATCATTCGATCCGGGTTTTCTTTATGCGATCTATGCAAAGAGGAAAGTTGCCGAGCAAGCTTAGTTATATTGTTTATAAGTGGCTCATTTGTGGGCTACTTTAGATTTTTTGACACACATGCCACCATGAGTGTCACACTTCAAAAAGAAAGAAGAGGTTAAAAATGAACACCAAGGAGTTAATCGAACGTAGCGTAAAAATGATAGACGAGATGGGGATCCCCGTCACGAAGTTCTGTGAGAAAGTAAGTGTTTCTACAAGCACATATTACAAATGGAAGCGAGGCGAACTTGATATCACCAAGGATCGAATGCGGGATATCGACAACTTCCTCGCCCGATACAATTACTAATAGGAGGCCACACCCGCACATATGAGATACGACGATAAGCACCACATTAGAAATCTGGAAACCATTCTCCGCAAAAGATACGGATACACGCTTGTAAGAGTAAAAAACTGTAAAGACTCCACGCTTCATAAACGATTCCGGCTGAAGGATAACACCGGAAGAATCGTTTATGGCAAAGGGAAGCCCGTCAGTTATGACCAGATTGTAAGCTGGATTTGCAAGCAAGGTGGTTTGCGTCCTCTGTTTAAGAATGCGCCGCCTGAGTTTGAAGATATGAAGATGCACATGGAGTTCGCAGAAATCAATAAGGCCCATGAGGTCAATGCTGATTTTCCCCGCCTCCCGTTGTCCAATAAGTATTTGATTACAAGCACCGGCCATGTTGTCAACCTAGATAGGTTCAGTTTTAATGCAATGTCAAAGCCGTCCAAGTCTCAGCCGTACATTCATTACAATCTCCACTCGTACAGTGAGGGAGTCGATGTTGATGTCTATGCGCATAAGCTTGTTGCGATTTTCTTCTGCCCGAACCGGAAGGGGAAAAAGATTGTGCGTCACATTGATATAAACAGGCGGAACAACTATGCAATCAATTTGTTATGGGTCACTCAGGATGAACATTTGGAATTGCACAAGCTGTTCAACAAGGGCGATATGGAAGCGTACTATCGCCGGGTGCTTGAAATATACGAAGACAATCAGGAGGTAGCAATTTGAAGAAACATAGAATTAAGCTCCAGGAAGCCGCTGAAATTCTCGGCGTCAAATATATGCGTGTATATATGATGGTAACGAAAGAGGGAAAACTGCCTCTCGCTGGCAAGAATCCATATCGCGTCTACCGGGAAGATGTGGAGGCGCTGAAAGAAGCCCGCGAAAGGGGGAAAGCGGGCGGTACATATGTTGGTCACAAGATCGGCCCCGCCCATAACTTCCGGGTGTTTGTCGATCCAGACGATAACAGCGGCTTGCTCCATGTATGGCTCATTTCCGCAACGGCGTTCCACGATCTAATGACAGGCAGACGCGAGTGGAAGGAGATCATGCCGGAGGAAATCTACACAGAGCATGTTGGCGGCAAACTGCCAAATTGAAGCGAAGAAAGGAATTGAATGGTAAACGAAAAGGCTGCACAGCAAATCACGGTAATTGATTCCATCATGGGATCCGGGAAAACAAGCTGGGCTATCCAGTACATGAACAGCAATCCAGACAAGAGCTTTATCTTTGTAACGCCGTTTCTGGAGCAAATCGAGAGGATCAAGAAGAACAGTAACCGGCATTTCTACGATCCCAAGAATTGGGAACGCACAAAGCGCGACGATTTTAATGTGCTGATTGAGGATGGGCGCGATATTGCAGTCACGCACTGTACATTCTCCCATGCTAACGAAGAGACGATCAGACTACTCAGAGAAAGCCATTACACATTGATTATCGACGAAGCGGTTGACGTGCTTGTAGACTTTAATATCGCTTGCGGCGATACAATCAACAAAGATGATATCAAAATGCTTTTCAATGAGGGGTTTATTTCAGCAGACGCGAACGGGAAAGTGTCCTGGTTAAAACAATCATATCCGAATATTAAATACTGGAAAGTGGAACATTGCGCTCGCAATGGAAACCTGTTCTATTTGAACGAGTCCTTTTTGGTATGGCAATTCCCGCCAGAGATATTTTGTCTTTTCGATGAAATCTATATCATGACCTACCTTTTCAACGGCTCAATGATGGCTCCATATTTTCAAATCCACGGAATCGGCTATCTGATGGCGACGATTGAAAAAGATGATAACGGCAATTATCGTCTGACTGAATGGAAAGAGGATTTAGCGATCCGTGAGCATTATAAGGATCTTATTTCCATCTATGAGGACAAGCCCAAACAAGATGATGGACTGAAAGATCTGAAAGCGCAATCGCCAACAGGACAGGGCATGAACGACTACAAAAACTTTGCTCTCTCAAAAACCTGGTACGACAGAAACGGCGGCGGAGCGATAGAACGATTGAAGAAGAATATGAATAACTACAGACGGAATGTTGCCAAAGCGGATGCGAAAAGGATCATGTGGACGTGCTATGAGACAAATTACAAGCAACTCAAGGGCAAAGGGTACACGCAGACGCGAAGGCTAACACCCGAAGAAAATCAGTATAAAGGCGCGGAACGAAAACACGCAGAGGATAGAATCAGATGCTTTGTTCCGTGCAATGCAAGGGCTACAAATGATTTTGCCGATAGAGACGTTTTGATGTATATGATTAACCTCTGTCCAAATGAATTCATGATGCGGTACTTCACAGGAAAACAAGCTCCAGATGGAACTACAGTAAAAGTTAACCGCGACACATACAGTCTCGCTAACTTCCTTCAGTGGATATGGCGATCAGCAATCCGTGCCGATAAGCCTATCAAACTTTATGTACCGAGTACGCGAATGCGGGAGCTCTTAAAAGATTGGCTTAACGGTACAAGGTGAATTACCACCTGGGAGGTGGTAAATAGGGTCTGGAAGTCACCATACTAAGAGAGGTTTGTAAGACAAATCCTTATAAGAAAAATATACAAAAATTTGTAGTAATCGCTGATGCGGAAGCCTGTACTTCATGCGGAGAAAAGAAGCAAACGCTGAAGAACAGGCTGACACAGAGGCGTAGCAAGCATTATGGCAACAAGATTTGAATGCTCCTGACTGTTCATCACAGAGTATCTTGTTGGCAAAATGCGCGGTAGTCTTCAAAGCCTATTAACAGAGACCTACACGACAACAGCCGCAATAGAAGGTAATCCAAAAGGTGAAACGATTCCAATATTGCAGACTGTTATCGCGTCGGACGCCCAACAGAATCCGTCTGATCGTCAGCAAGCTTTGTGCTTGCAGCCGTCAGCCTGATTTGCCGTGCGTATGGAGGAAGAAAGAAAACAATGACGATGAATTATACAGAATTACTCGAAAAATCAAAGCAATTTATCAAAGATTCCGGCGTGCCTGTCACCATCTTCTGCCGAAAATGCAGGATTGGCGTCTCGACATTTTACCGATGGCGACGGCATGAGATAGGCATATCATCCAAGCTGGCACGCCGAATCAACAAGTATCTATATCAGTTTGGATATGAAGTGTAATAATAGTCTGTTTGATAACCGAAAACGCAAAAAACTCCCATGTTTTGAGAAGAATCATGCTAAATATGTTCAATAATTATCCGTAGATAGATATAGTCAAAACGACGAATAAATACGCAATAATTACAGAAAAATATACAACTTGCACAAATAATATGGAGGTAATACATATGACAGAATCCTTCCAGATAAAAGATAAAGAGTAAAAAAATAAGAAAGGTAATAAAAAAGAGGCTGCGTGAACAGCCTCATTATTGTTTATATGGGGATATCTTGCATGTGGAATAATACCATAGGAGCCGGAAATAAGCAACGAAGGAGATAGATTTAAAACATTGATTCAAAAAGAAAAGATCATTTACAATCAGCCGCTTTACTATGTCCCGCAGTATGGAGGCGCAACGAAAGTCTCTATCCTGCGTGTGTTCGGGGACGGCTGTGCATTGGTGGTACGCCGTCCGAAAAAGGATAAGGACATAAAGCCGTTTCCTATCCCGCTCGACTTCATCTTTAGCACGATGCAAGATGCTTGTAGGAGTGAACGAGAATGGGAACATTGGAAGAGAA
>OCVV012870175.1_pt1 | contig 17293 bp, 16 predicted proteins | sample 1539721 | NCBI WGS metagenome assembly OCVV01 (sample SAMN02144230, study PRJEB22623) | gut metagenome | biome: sheep rumen | host: Ovis aries | place: New Zealand | reverse complement strand
CGTCACAAATTTGCGGACAACCGTCGGGGGAGCCATCATCTACCAAGATGATTTCCAAATTTGTATAGGTTTGGTTGACGATGCTGTCTAAACACCGGCGCAGGTACGGCTCAACCTTGTAAATTGGCACAATTATGGATACTAAGGGGTTTTGCATGTAACTAACTCAGTTTTCGCTTTGAAATGGATTCCTCGATGTTCTCGATTATATTGCCGTAATTCTTAAGTGCAGGATCATCTTTGATTTTTTCGAAAGCGTTGTTTACGTTTTTAAAAATTTCAAAATAAGTGTCGCATACCGCTTTGGCTTTTAGTCCTATTTGTTCTGCAAGAATTGCGAGGTCTTCTTTATTGACTTTCTTGATTTCGGCGTGCTTGCCAATTTTCATGGAAAGTTTGTTTGTAAGATTGGGATATGCTAATGTGCATACAGTATCGTAAAGCGGGGTAAGTCTTATCGAATTATTCTTGTACATTACAGAATAATTTTTACCGTGTGCGTCGCAGTTGCCGATAATAAAATTGAATAGAATGTATTGTAAGAAAGAACGCATTTCCAAAAGCGGAATGCTCGTTTTTTCTTTAAGGAGATTGTATATGTCTGCAATGCCGGGGCCTCCGTCATTTTGGTATTTGTACTCGCTCAATATGCCAAGTGCCTGGCATACATCTTCTTGATGAATTCGGGACAATTTGCCGTCTTTGAAAATTCGGTCGTACCGTTCGATCAAAAGAAAGTCCGAACCGTCGACGTGTTTAAGTTCTGTATTTGGAACCGGCAATCCGGAATGCTCGGCCAGCTTGATGCATATGTACTCGTTGGCGGAAAGCGTTGATAATTCTCCGTGGCCGGTGGGTTTGATTATGTGCGTAGATGGGGCGCCGTTGCGTGGCAGATAATATTCACCGTCTTTGTATAAAAGGGGGAGCTTTTCCTGTGCGCCGGCAAGCGAAAGGCGGAGTTCTTCTTTGGCTTTGAGTAGCGGTCGGGAGTTGATGTTCTTTATGTACTCGGATATTTTTTTTATCGGAACCGGTTCGTAGTTGTCGGGTGAAAAATCGTAGACGTCTTTTGCTTTATTTGGTTCATCTTCTGGCAGGATTGAAATCATTCCTGCGCATTCGCCGCCAAGTTCTTTGAGTAGCTTGAACGTACTTGTTTCGGACACATGGAGAAATTCGGAAATTTTTCTTTTTACATCACCTTCGGGCAGCAACCCCTCAAAAAATGGCAAACATTGTTTTTGCGAATACTCGTCAGAACTTAAAGGGAGCGAAAGGGATATCGGAGGTAGGCCAGCTTCAAGGTAAGTGGCTTCGTAAGAAAAGACGATTCCGTTCTCAGCCGTGGAGGACAGATGTCCTGCTAGGGATCCGCCAAAATAAACCGAAAGTTTCATTTGACGGCCTCATTTTCGGTGATGAAAATTTTTAGTCCGAGCGTTTGCAAAACCTGTAGAACCTTACCAAGGTGAAGGGACTGTTTGCCGTTTTCCAGTTCGGAAAAAAAACGATTCCCGACGCCGCAGAATGTTGCGCACTCGGCTTGGGTCAAATTAAGGCTCTTGCGCCTTTTTTTTATCAAAGACGATATATCTTCCGTTTTTAGGATTTCCATGCCCTAAATGTAATATTCCCGAACGGGAAAAACAATTGATAAATTGGAGTAAATGACAAAAATATTCCCGAACGGGATGATGAATGTTGTTGCCTTTCCTGCATGCATGGTCGGCACTGGGTCTGCTTGAAGAACGGGCTGTTATTGATTTTTCTTTAAAATTGCCATTTTTTTCACAACTTCTGCAGATCTGATTTTTTCAAGAAGATTAATATCAATTTTTACAGAAGAAAGTTCTTGCTCTTGTATGGGATTGAAAGATCCGCCTAAATATAGAATTTCTTTGTCTTTCCCAAAAAATGGAGTGATATCTTCTTTCATATAGATGTTGAATATTACGCCATACAGACAGATTGACTGGATATAAACGTTCCCTAGTAAGCTTAAGCTTTTACCATAAGGGAAACATAAAATAAGATCGCTTCTTTTTTCGCCATTTGTAGTAATTTTATCGGCTATTATCGGGAATGAATAAAATGGCAAAGTTGAGTCTTTTAGTATGACATTTCGAATTATTTCTTGATTTTTTTTCCCTAGATAATATCGCTCAAAAAATGAATTTTTGTTGTTTGAAGAGGGAATGACGCTTAAACGCCATATTATGGAAAGGATGGCTTTGTGAATTTTATCAAAATTAAATTTTGAAGCAAGAGCAATCCCGTCGGTGAATGAGATAATTCTATCGCTTCCGTTTTGAACCTCTTTAAGAAATGTGCTTAATTCTTTTTCGTAATTAGATAGAATTTCTTCGCATTGATGACACAACAGTTCTGTTTTAATCCCGCTTTGTACGAAGGCTAGCTTGTCGCTATTTGGACTTAATGGAAGTGAACGTTTTTTACCATCCTGTACTGGTTCATAGGCGAATTTTGGGATGATGTGTGATTTTGCAAGCTGTGATTCTTGTAAGCATAGGGCGCATTTGGTCATATAAACAGATTCCCCCTTATCGATATAATTCAACTCTATCCAAATCCGCTAGCCACGTATTGTAAAAACTAAAGTTTTTGCCGTAGGAATTGTCCATGAGATACACTGTTTTGCCCATCATGATCGATGCAATGGCTATATGTAAACGCGTGGAGTAAACGGTGTCGTATTGGTTTATGAATTTAACGCAGTCTTTGATGTATTGCGGTCGATAAAAATGTGCTTGCATCAGGTCGATAAGTCGATTGACGGGCTTGATGCCTTTTATGTTTGCAAAAAAGTTTAGCCATCCGACAATGTAATCTGCTCGAGCGTATTTAGAGGCTTTTTTTTCAAAGGTTGGCCAGTCGTGAATTTCTGCATTTTGGGGGATGATGCTTGGCCATGAGTCGTTCTTTAGTTCTTTATCGACTCTTTTTGCATATAACATTCGTTCTGTCTTAGGTGTGTTGATTTTCCCAAATTTATCAAAGTCAATGAAAAACGCCATGTCGGGGACGAGTAATACATTATTTTTGAAAAAATGTTCCTGCATGAATTTGAACGAAACTTTGTCGCGCGCGCACATTGTCACATTGGGGTGATTCGCGAAAAAGATTTCGTCTGCTTTAATGTTTTCGTGATTCTCGTACCAGACTGTTTGCGGAAAAATGATGACTTTGTTATTCGGGTATAGCTCAATGATTTTTTTCCGGAATGAATGAGGTTCGTCCCAAAGGTCGCCGAAGTTGCCGCCACCTTGCAAAAGTATTGTGGCGCCTTGAGGAATCTTATGGTTGTAAAAAGTAGAGCTGCTTGCGCTATACAAACATCTGTATTTTGTTTGTTTTAAGAATATCCGAGTTCCTTCCCAAATAAGTGTATCCCCAATGTTTTCGTAATAAGGCAATTCAAGGTATGTGTAATCGGAATCAATCAACGGCAGTAGTTGATTGTTGATTGTGTTACGAAGTTGTTGGATTTTATCGGAATAAATCATTTGTGCCGAATTTTATTGAAAATTGAGAATCCTTTTCGCAATGCTTTATTTGCTGATTCACGGATGCTCATTTCTGCATTAATCGATAACTTTTTCCAAGGGCTATATTCTTCATTGTTCTCGTAGAGCTTTTGGGAGAGGAATTCCTTCATTTGTGGTTGAAGCCACTCTGTTCCATTATTGCATACTCGATTGCGTAAATCAGCGTATGTTGGAGCTTTTAAATCAGGTATGGTTCCGAGGGCAATCCAAGCATGGCCATTGAAACAATGAGGCTGTTGGCAATGACAACCTAAAGGTTTAAATTTTATAGGTTTTTCTACATCTTCCATGATGTTTTGGGAATATAGTCCATTGTAGCATTGGCCTAATATTCCGTTACCCATATCAAGACATAACGTCCAATCACCGGCATGACAAAATTCCTTGCGTGGTTCGCCAAAAATGGAAAATTTGTAATTGAAAAGACTGGAGTTAAAAACGCTCCATGTTTTTTTGTATTCTTCCCGGCTCATTTGTGTTAGGATATTCAGTTTAGACATGTCGTGTTCATCACGAGCAACTGTTACATGGCATACTGCTCCGATTTCTTTGATTGCCAAATCCTGCATTTCTTGGATGTAGGGAATGAGTTCATCGGATGGAGTTGCTTCTAACGTGAATGAGGCTCCTGCATCGCGAACTTTGCGAATGTTATTGAAGAATTTATTGAACCAATTACGTTCTTTTAATTGCAGGTAATGGTATGAAAATTTAAAAAAAAGCCTATTTAGCAGTTCTTTAGGAAATTTGGAAATTTCATCAAAAGCTTTGTCTATAGTTGCGTTGGTTACAACCATCACATAATGTCCTTCTTCAAGGACTGCTTTGATATAGCTGGGCATTTCTGGTGGTAACAATGTTTCTCCACCACCGCAAAAATTGAGTAGGCATGTGCCACCAAGACGTTTTTTAGAAAGGGCTTTACGAAATGTTTCTACGTCGTATTTGAATTTGGGAAGCTTGTTTGCGAATAATCTATGATGAGTGATGTAGCAATAGTGACACCTTAAAGTACAGGCTTCAACTGGAACATAAATGTCGATAAACCTTTTCAATTTATCCATTTGTCACTCCATAACAAAAGTGCATCCGTAAAATGCAAGGTAGTAAATTTTTCATTTTTTCAGCTTCTGCCGGAATATAAGATATATCGCTCCGCGTTCTTCTTTAGAGAATATGAAAAATAAATTGATTAATGATGCGATAATGGATATGATGATGAAAGATGATATAAATGAAATCCATGTGTTTGTGGGCAAAATGCTTTTAGCTCCGTAACTCACCAGAGCGACTGTCAGCATGCCCAAGCAGCCTTTACCCATGACAGGGAAAAAGGTGTACCATTTTTGATTAAGGCATATTGCTCCGTAAATAGTGGAGAAAAACATGTTTCGCAAGCCACCTTGGATAGCTCCCGTGATGGCGATTGCCCAGACGCCAAGATTGGTCGTTGCAAGAAGAACGAATATTACAAGGGTGTTCAAAATGCCTGCAACTAATAGGACGATGGATGGAATTTTGAGTTTATTAGTTGCTGGAAAAACTCCAAATATAGGGTTGACACTACCGCCAATTATCATTGGTAAAATTGTTACCACAGTAAGCCAAGAAAGAAAAACAGCATCTTCGCTAGGAACCCATAACATATAAAAATCTTTGCTGTAGACTAATAAAAATCCTATCGGTATTCCGATTAGCAAACCGACGATTTTCATTGATTTTTTGATTTCATATATAAGTTCTGCAGTTTTGCCTTGCGCCAATAAAATGTTGAATTGGGGGAAGAATGTTCCAGAAAGCATGGCCAGTGCGCTATAGATAAATAGTGGTGCCGTTTTGGCTATGGAATAGCTTCCCATGACAGAGACACCGATGAAAATATTGGTAATCAGTAAATCAACTTGCTGCAATAGAATGCTGCTTAATTGATTTACGGAATTCCATATACCGGAGAAAAAAACTTCTTTTAAATGAGTTAGGGAAAAATACCTTTGAGGGGCAAAGGTTAGTTCCGGTAATAATTGTTTCTTGAAAGACAGATTAAAAAATAAAAATAGGATGGCTGAAATGAAAGCTCCGACGCTTAAATAGACAATCGACGGCTTTAGAAAGTAAAACAGGGCTAGGATGACCACGACTCTTGAGCATTCAGCAATGATGCTTCTTGAAGCGGTCATGTCAACTCTGTTTTTTACGAAAGTTCCGATTCCAAGAATCCCTGTAAGAAGTCCGATGATTAACGATGCTGAACCAAATCCGAATAAATAGCGAACTTCGGTGATGAGGTTAGTTGGCACTGTTATGAACGAGTCTATATAAACGATGAAAATGATTGCGGTAATTGTAAATAAAATCGATAGCAGCGTATTTGCGACCCAGACGGAATTGAAATATTTGTTGGCTCCGTCAATGTCTTGCTTGTATATTCGCATCGTGATGAAACGCCCGGCCATGGAACCGATTGCGGTTGTCAGTATAGACGAATATCCGATGATGCTATTGACGAGAGGAATAAATCCGTAAGCTTCTTTTCCGACCGTTCTAATGAGATAGGGTGTTAGTAAAAAAGATATGATGAAATTCACCCCAAATGAGGTGATGTTGAAAAGAAGGTTCTTGAGGGTTTGTGATGAGGAAGAAAACATTGAAGTTAATTTGTATATACGTGGCTCAGCGTTCCTGTGCTCACGAGCCCCAGGCGGTACTGCTTGCTGATGTTCTCGAACTCAATGGCTGTGGTCATATCTGTAGGTTAATATAGATTCTTGCGCGGATTCAGAATGTGATATATGGCAAAAATGCAAAAAATGGGAGTTTATCCCAAAAAACTAGAATTTATTCTTGCGTTTCTGAAGTAAATAGCTTTCGTATACAAGGTGACTAGACATCTTATCGAATTCCTTGTTGAGCGAGTCCAGTCCGATACTTTCTACAAGTGTTTTTTTGTCGCTGAATAGATCCGTACCGAAGCCCAGCTTATCACCATCTATGTTAAAATTTATTGAACTGAGCATCGTCGGAAACATATCGACATCAGTAAAGAGTCTATTTTCACCCTTAACAGGCTCTTTGGATGAATTTATGAAAACATCTATCCATTTTCTTTCGGGAGACCCTTTCACTAAACGAGTTCCCATAAAACGGTGGTCGCCAAAGACAATGATTGATGTATTTTCGTAAAAAGGTTTTATTTTTAGTGAGATTAAAAAATTTTTTAGTTCTCTAGAAACACAGCGAATTGAAGCCTTGAGAAGTTCGTCTTCGTTTTTTTTATCGACACTCTCCACGCAATCGGGATCATATAGGCCATAAGGTGCATGAGTATCTATAGTGAAAAACGTCAACGAGAATGGTTCTTGTATTGTATCCAGGATTTGGCTTGCAAACAGGAAAGCCTCCCTATCTTGGACGGTCCTAAAATTTGGTTTTCTATTAAAATAAGCAGAATCAAGGCCCAGTCGCTGTATCAAATCGTCGGGACCATAAACTTCATCTATTTTTTGGTCCGTTGCAAAATAATGGAATTGTTTGTATAGCCCAGAATTACCTTGAAAGAAAAACTGCTTGTAGCCATATTGATTCAAAATCTTATAAAGGCTTTTATAGTGATGCAATATGGGCGTTCTAGTGTAATTGATAACATTTGGTATTCCCAAAGACCGAGAATGGTATGTAGGGAAAGTGGAAGTGGAACCACTTGCATCAAATCCACCACCAATATGATTCTTAATTTTTCCAAAGTTCAGATTTTGTTGAGCCAATTCCGTTATTTCCGGAATAAGATTTTCTTTCTGATTTCCTCCATGTTCCTTATCCGCAAATGAGGTTTCTAACGATTCAAGATATATTAAAATCAGGTTTCGTTTCTTTTCTGGAGGCGTAATTCTAACAGAGTCCGGATCGACGTAGTTTTCGACAAAGAATTTTGAATAGGAGGCGTTCTTCTCGGGTTCGTTATTTAATATGTGTATGTAGTTAAATATAGGAATGTCGCAGAAAAGAAAGACGATAGTTGCAACGAGGTACACCCCTACGCCAATCAACCTCTTTTTTGTATTATCTAAAGAAACGTATAGAAATACTGAAAGAACTACCGTCATTACAATGGCCTGAGGAATGGTCGTAGCAAGATATTGTTTGATCATTGAATACGCAAAATCATCAAAAGGCTCTTGCAAGGTGAGCAACACCATATTCGCATCTTTAAGGGGAAATGTATTTAAAGCCCAAAAGATTCCCGCCCTCAAATGCGTCACTAAAAAAAACAATACAACAATGAGTAAAATATGCAAAGGCCTGAAATAATCTTTTCTTTGAAAGTCTCTTGTATACCACCCCAGAGCAATAAGCGCAACGAAAGATAGTATAAATGCTGAAGACACCGTATAGGGCGATATTTCAAAAAAATAATGCTCGACTATAAAAGTAAAACATCCTCCTATTGCGAGTAGTTTCAAGAGCAATACGATTAGCTTTTTTGTTCTGTCACTTTGCATAAATCACATTATTGAAAATAAATGTACTCAAAAATGGGAGGAAATTCACTCAATCAAATCTACCAGTTTTTTTAATTCGAAGCATCTGTACCTTTAATAGAGTCTCAAGATTTTTTTGCATTATTAATTGTTAAAAACTACAAAAAAGATTCTGTTGAAAGCACCTAATTTAGGCCGCGATGGCGAAAACCCGCTGAGTGAGAGCCACGGCCAAGCTTGTTTGGACACGGCCGAATGATAAGGGCTTCTGCAACTCGAGGCGAACGGTCATGCCGGTGGTCGGTGCGGTCACTCGGCTTAAAAGTTTAAGGAGTGTACTTTTCCCTGCGCCGTTTCTGCCGATGATGCCAACAACGTCGCCTTCTTCGACCTTGAAGTTGATATCCTTGAGTGCCCAAACATAATCGCTTTTACCCTTGTGCGCGCGGTCGTTCACTTCGCCCACTTTCAAGTACGGGTCTTCCTTGTGCAAAATCTTGGTTTGCCAAAAACGGTTCACGTCGTGGCTCAGCGTTCCTGTGCTCACGAGCCCCAGGCGGTACTGCTTGCTGATGTTTTCAAATTCTATGGCGGTCATCTTGTTGAGTAATATAGATTAAAAGGGGCCGCCGGGATGGCCGTACAAAAACGCATAACTATCATAAAAAGCGTTTTTATCACTATTTTTTGTGATAATCATTCTTTTTGTGATGATTATTATATATTTCTAACTATGTGGAACGAAATGACAACACCCTCCATTTTAAAGGAAATGGGCGCAAGGCTCAAGGAATACCGTCTGCGCAAAGGGCTCATGCAGTCCGAACTGGCGGAGTCTGCTGGCGTAGGCGTTGGTACGATTGCCAAGATGGAACGCGGGGGTGCCGTATCCGTGCAAATCCTATTAAGCGTGTTGCGTTCTCTAGGAATGCTCGAGAATATAGAACAACTTCTGCCGGAGCCCCCCGTAAGCCCTCTCTTGTTGCGCAAGTTACAGGGCGGCAAGATTCAGCGTATCAAACGGAGTAAGGCCAAATGAGCGAACTTGTCGTAAATGTACACTTGTGGGATAAGCCTGTCGGAGCGTTATCGTGGGATGCTTCGCGGGGTATTGCCTATTTTGAATATGAGCCCGCCTTTGTCCGCAATCCGTTGCCGGTGTCCCCGATAAAGATGCCCGTGGCGAAGGGCGTTTTCTCTTTTGCCGAGAACAGGAACAACTGCTTCCGCGGCCTCCCTGGCTTCATTGCGGATTCGCTTCCGGATAAGTTCGGCGACCAGATTATCTCGGAATGGTTCCAGACTATGGGCCGCCCGCTAGAGACGGTGACTCCGCTGGAACGCCTGTGCTATGTCGGCAAGCGTTCTATGGGGGCGCTGGAGTTCGAACCCAGTTTGTCTACGCCGGGGCTTGACGAATCTACGGAAATTCTTGTGGATGACCTCGTAAAGCTGGCCGAGAGCGTTTTTCGGGATCGCGAAAAATTCCGGGAAAAGCTTGTCCAACAGGACAAGACATTGTACGATATTTTGCGAGTTGGAACTTCTGCTGGTGGTGCAAAACCAAAAGCGATAATTGCCTATAACGAATCTACGAATGAGGTGCGTAGTGGCCAAGTTACGGCGCCAAAAGGATTCGGATATTGGCTGCTCAAGTTCGACGGCGTAAGTTACAGCGAACACGACAGCATTACTGAAATTCCCCGCGGAATAGGCAACGTCGAATACGCCTACTATAAGATGGCTCTACAAGCCGGAATCCGCATGAGCGAGAGTCGCATTCTTGAAGATAGCAGCGGTTGCCACTTTATGACCAAGCGTTTCGATCGCACAGAAGACGGTTCCAAGCTGCATATGCAAACGCTTGCCGCCTTAGCCCACTTGGATCGAGACACTCGTCATTCTTATGAGGACGCCTTTGCTGTAATGCGCAAACTCGGGCTCGACGCCAAAGCCGATGAGGACGTGTTTCGTTGTATGGTTTTTAATGTTTTGGCAAAAAACAATGACGACCACACCAAGAACATTTCCTTCTTGATGGACAAATTCGGAACCTGGAAATTGGCCCCCGCATACGACCTGTGCTATGCCAACAACCCGAGGAGTCGCTGGATAAATCGTCACCAGATGTCTGTAAACATGAAACAAGAAAATATCACGCGCGATGACCTCAAGGCTGTGGCGGAACGCGTCGGAATCCGCAAGTATGCGGGAATCATAGACCAAGTCGAAAACGCGGTTGCTTGTTGGAACGAGATTGCGAAGGACTGCGGCGTTCGCGAGAACCATCGCGAAGAGATTGCACGGGAATTGCTTACACCGTGTCCATAAAGGTGCGCTGAATGTGGTTGAAAATAATCACGCCTAAGGCGAGAAGCAAAGCCGCAAAGCCTGCGCTGTAGCCGAGTGCGGCCCAGCTGAATTCGCCGACGCCAAGCATGCCGAACTTAAATGTTTCCATAATGCTCGTAAGTGGATTCGCCTGCATCAGCAATTTGAGCTTGGGATTTTCGATGGTGCTGAGCGGGTAAATTACCGGCGTTGCGTACATCCAAAGTTGCACGATAAAAGTCAGCAAAAAAGTAAGGTCGCGGTATTTGGTCGTGAGGCTGCTGAACAGCACGCCAAATCCGAGCGCAAGTCCGGCAAGGATTAAAATCAGCACCGGTGTCAAAAGCAAATACAGGTTTGGGTGCACGGGCGCGTCCGTAAAAATCATGTAATACGCGAACACCAAAAAGAAGAGTCCCATCTGAATTGCAAGGCGCACCAGGTTGCTTGTCACGGTCGCCATGGGAACGACCAAACGCGGAAAATAAACCTTTCCAAATACATTCGCGTTATCGATGAACGTTTTGCTGGTCTGGTTCAGGCTTTCGGCAAAATACTGCCAAAGGCAAATTCCCGCCAAATAGAACAGCGGTTGCGGAAGTCCGTCGGTACTGATCTTTGCAATTCCGCCAAAAACGACCATAAACATAATCGTCGTCATGATCGGCTGGATAAAGAACCAAAGCGGTCCAAGGATTGTCTGCTTGTACCACGTCACAATGTCGCGCTTGACGAACATGCGGTACAAATCGCGATACTGCCAGAGCTCGTGAAAGTCGACGCTCAGCAGACTTGTCTTCGGCTTGATGACGGTTGTCCAGTTGTTCTGCCCTTCTGTCATGTTAAACCTTTTCCCGAATCACGTACTGCGGAGCCTGATTGATGCAGATGTAAACGCGGCCCACATATTCGCCGATGAGCCCGAGCAGGAACATAATCATGCCGCCGACAAACAAAAGCGTCGAGAGAAGGCTTGCGTAACCGATCGGCGCCGATGCAACGGTCAGCTTTTCGTAGATCACAAAAAGGCCAGCGGCAAATCCAATGATAGCGCAAAGGATGCCGATGAACGTGGCGGCGCGCAAAGGTTTGACGGAAAAGGCGGTAAAGCCGTTCACCCAAAGCCCAATCAATCCGGCGATTGTGTAGCCAGATTCGCCCTGCAAACGGTGGCGGTGGCTAACGGCAACGTTCCCCAAATTTTTAGTCGCTCTAAAAACGAGACCGCTGATATACGGAAACGGATTCGGGTACTGCACGATTTCTTTTGCGATGAACTGCTTCATGATAAAGAAGCTCGTCGTTTTTAAGGTTGTCGGCTGACCGATGATCGCTTCCGCCATCTTTTTGTTGACCCAGCTTCCGAATCGGCGGAAGAGATGTTGTGCCGAATGTTCGTAATAGCCGTAAACAACGTCAAAGCCTTCTTCGAGTTTGTTGACGAGCTTAAAACTTTCGCTTGCCGGAGTCTGTCCGTCATCATCGAGACTGATTACGTAATCGCCTGTGGCTTCTGCGTAGCCTGCCATCAGTGCGTTGTGCTGTCCAAAATTTTTTGCAAGGCAAATGCCCTTGATTTTTTTGTCTGCGCTTGCGAGCTGTTTGATTTTACCCCAAACGCCGTCTGGGCTGCAGTCGTTGACCAGAACGATTTCGTAGTCAAAAACGCGACCATCTTTGGATTCCGCGTTCTGATTTTGGACTGTGGTGCGGATTTCACTTACGACGGTTTCGATTGTATTCTCGCTACGGTAGCAGGGAATTACAAAAGAAAGTAAAGTCAAATTATTTTGCTCGTTCATGGTATGAATATAAAAACAAAATTTACATTTAGACCGTGAAGAAGTTCCTTTATCCATTGATTGCAAGCGCTCTGATTACGATTACGCCTTTTTTGCTGACGTTCGAAAAGGGACAAGATATTGTGCGAGGCCTTTTTGGATTTAGCGAGTTTGCGTTGCTGTTGTTGTTTGCCTGTGCGCGGGAACGTTCTAAAGGCGTGCTGCGGGGCGTTTTGCTTGTGGTGATTACGGCGTTGATGCTTGTTGTCGCGTGGATTGATTTGCAGAACCTGCTTGCGCTTAAGAATTGGAGTACGGGCTTCTACGGGGTGATTCCGCTTTTGACATGTGCACTTGCCGTGGCGATGATGGCGAAGGTGCCGAGTTTTACGTTCCCGACGATCAGTTTTATTGTGTTTGTTTCGCTGATTGCGCACCTTGCGGCGTTAAATTGGGATGCGTCTCAGCCTCTGGCACAGTTCCCAGTGGTGGATTACTTGAGCCGTACTGCGCCAAAACCTGTGGATCGTAAGGTTTTGCCGGAGTCTTTTGTGCAAAAGTACAAGGTTCTGGATTCGGTAACGGTCACGCGTCATTATGTGGATTCGCTCCGCAGCAACGTGATTGTTCTGGTCGAAAGTTGGGGAATTCCTAGGGATGATTCCCGTTTTACGGAAGAACTCCAGATTTTTGATGGGGTGGTACAACAGCTTGGGGTGCATTCGAGAATGTACAGCCGCACGCGTACCGCGGAACGGGAAGATTGGATTTTCGGATTTATCCGCGATTCCGTGACGCAGACGAAGGATACGACTTTTTTACCGCAGGAATTTGCGAAGAAAGGATTTAAAACAAGTTTCTTTTTTGGCGGCGACAGTGCGGAACAGTGGCGTTACAAGTACATTTATCATCTTTTCGAAAAGGCTCATTTTGGCGGGTTCAATCCGAACGCAAGACCGTTCGCAGTGAACGGTCCTAGGCTTGACTCGAGCCTTGCCAAAGCAGCACTTTCTGACAGTGTGATGGCGGCAAAAATTGACAGCGTCCTTTCGGATTCTTCCGCTTTGGATTCCGCAAAACAATTTATCGCTTGGACGACACGCGATACCAAATTCCCGTTACAAGGTTTGGGTGGAGCTTATCAAGGCTCTGCGGATGAAAATGATTCCGCGTACACGGTGCGTTTGATGGGAACCCTTCGCTTGATTGCGAATTTGGCGCGTAGGCATCCGGAGGTGCGTTTTGTGGTGCAGGGCGATCATGAGCCGATTCTTTCGCCGGTCGCTTTCCAGGAACGTTTTTATAAGCGCTGGGTGCCGTTTATTGTATTAAATTAAGGGGGTGAGGGTTTTATGAGCATTCGCATTCCTTTTAACAAGCCGCCATTTGTCGGTTCCGAAATTGAGTATGTGCGAGCGGCTGTCGAAAGCGGTCGCATTTGTGGCGATGGACAGTTCAATCAAAAGTGCCACAAATGGTTACAGGAACATACGGGGACTTCCAAGGCGCTGCTGACGACGAGCTGTACGCATGCGCTGGAAATGGCGGCGCTCCTTTGCAATATTCAGCCGGGTGACGAAGTGATTATGCCGTCGTTCACTTTTGTTTCGACGGCGGACGCTTTTGCAATGCGTGGCGCGAAGTGCGTATTTGTGGACATTCGTCCCGATACGATGAACCTGGATGAAAAAAAGATTGAAGCGGCGATTACGTCGAAGACCAAGGCGATTGTGCCGGTGCATTATGCGGGAGTCGCTTGCGAAATGGATACGATCAACGCGATTGCGAAAAAACACAATCTGTTTGTGGTAGAAGATGCGGCGCAAGGTATGATGGCGACTTACAAAGGCCGCGCCCTGGGAAACCTGGGGGATTTTGGCTGCTACAGCTATCATGAGACCAAAAATTACAGCATGGGTGAAGGCGGCGCACTTTTGATTCGCGATCCGAAATTTGCCGATCGTGCGGAAATCATCCGTGAAAAGGGAACAAACCGAGTGCAGTTCCACCGTGGCGAAGTCGATAAGTACACTTGGGTAGAACTCGGTTCGAGCTATCTGCCGAGCGAATTGAATGCGGCGTATTTGTATGCGGAACTCGAACAGGCACAACGTATTTTTGATAACCGCATGGCGAGCTGGAATGCGTATTACGAACGTTTGGAACCGTTGCAGAAGAAGGGCTTGATTGAACTCCCGAAGATTCCGGAAGAATGTAAGCATAACGCTCATATGTTCTACATTAAGATGCCGGATCTTGAAGGGCGCACGAAGATGATCGCTCATCTGGTGAAGAATGAAATCTTAGCCGTTTTCCATTACGTTCCGTTGCACAGCGCTCCGGCTGGAAAACGCTTTGGAACGTTCTTTGGCGAAGATGAATTTACCACGCGAGAAAGCAACCGCTTGCTGCGCCTTCCGATGTTCTACGGTTTAAAGTCCGACGACCTCGATTTTGTCTGCGACAAGATTCAGCATTTCTATGAGTAAAAAGCTTCTTCTTCTCGGAGGCGGCCACGCCGAAATCCCGCTGATCCAGGCCGCGCAAAAGCTGGGCTATTTTGTGATTACCACGGGCAACGCCCGCGAAGGTTTAGGGCACGCTTACGCGGACAAGAATGTTTTTAAAGATTTTTCCGATCACGAAAAGATGCTCTCGCTTGCCAAAGCCGAAGGCGTTGATCGAGTCTGCTCCGGCTGCAACGATTTCGCTTTGCTCAGTACCGCTTACGTCTGCGAAAAATTAGGCTTGCCCGGGCACGATTCTTACGAAACGAGTCTTCAGCTTCACCATAAAGACAAGTACCGCGCCCTCGCTACGCGATTAAACATTCCGACGCCGAAAGCGATTACGGTTCGGAATACAGAAGAATTTGAAACGGCTCTGAAAACGCTCTCTTTTCCGATTATTGTAAAACCGGTGGATCTCACCGGCGGAAAAGGCATTCACCGTGCCGCTAGTGCAGAAGAGGCCCGCGCTGCATACGCCGACGCGTTAAGCCGTACCAGAGAAGATCACGTCGTCGTGGAAGAATTTGTCGTCGGCACGAATCACGGATTTTCTGCGTATTTGCAAAATCAAAAAGTCGTCTTCTACTTTGCGGACAATGAGCAGTATTTTTTGAACAAGTATATGGTGAGCGGTGCAAATACCCCGACGACTACGAGCTTGCGGGGGCAAAGGCTCCTTTGCGAATACAGCGAGCGCATTGCGAAAGAGCTAAAGCTGGTCGATGGAATTTTGCACATCCAGTATATTGAAAAATCGGATGGAACTCCGGTGATCATCGAAATTTGCCGCCGTCCGCCGGGAGATTTGTACATCAAATTCGTGCAGTATGCGACGGGAGTCGATTATCCGAAAATGCTTATCCAGGCGGAAACAGGAGAAGCTTGCACGGAAATTTTACCGCCCCTTGGAACATTGCCGAAACCGTTTTTGCGCCACTGTATTATGGCAGAGAAAAAAGGCTTTGCTCAATCTGTGTACTTTGCTCCAGAAATTGAAAAAAATATTGTCGAAAAATTCTTGTGGTATAAAAAAGGTGAACCTATAACCGATCCGCTTTATTATAAGGCAGGAATCGTTTTTATGCAGTTTTCCACACCCGAAGAAATGCAGTCCCTGACAGAGAAAATGACGGATCTTGTGAAAGTGGATAATTGATCATTTTTATTTGAAAATTCTAATTATATTAACTCCATGTTCAAGATTGCATTTATCGGTGGCGGAATAAATTCTGCAATTGGCGAAGTTCATCGCGCAGCGAGTCAAATGGATGGCTTTTTTAAGCTTGTCGCGGGTGCGTTCAGCACGCATGAGGCGGTGAACCTTGAAACGGCAGAAGCTTGGGGCGTTTCCCCGGATCGTGTTTACGCAAATTATAAAGATCTTTTGACGGTAGAAAAGGGAAAGCTCGATGCCGTTGTTGTGCTTGCTCCCACCGATTTTCATAAAGAGATTATCATCGACGCTTTGCGCGCGGGCTTTAACGTTATTAGCGAAAAATCTCTGGCGACAAGCGTGGCGGAAGGCGAAGAAATCGCGAAAGTCGTAGCAGAAACGAAAGGCTTCTTCTGCACAACGTACAATTATACCGGGTACCCGATGGTTCGAGAACTGAAACGGTTCATTGAAGACGGTAAACTCGGAAAAATTCAGCAGGTGCAAGTAGAAATGCCGCAAGAAGGCTTTATGCGCTTGGGGGTTCAGGGAGAGCCTCCTAAACCGCAGGCGTGGCGCTTAAAGGATACGGTCATTCCGAAAATTTCGCTAGACCTTGGAAGCCATTTGCATAATATGGTCTACTTCTTGACGGGGGAACATCCATTGCGGATCGTCGCGGATCAGGCAACGTTTGGACTTTTCCCGCAGATTGTGGACAATGTGGGTGCACTTGCAAAGTATACGAATGATGTGAGGGCCCAGATTTGGTTCAGTAAAACGGCGCTTGGAAATCGAAACGGTTTGCGCATTCGCGTTTACGGCAGCGAAGGAAGTGCGGAATGGTTCCAGCTGGAACCGGAAACTCTTAAAACTTGCAATTTACGCGGGCATGTGAGCTTGCGAGACCGTACGGGTGAAGTAAAAATTGCAAATCAGCCTCGTTACAATCGCTTTAAGGCGGGGCATCCGGCTGGTTTTATCGAAGCTTTCGCCAACTATTACGAAGACATTGCGACTTGCCTTTTGCAGTTCCAAAAAACAGGAAGCTTTGATAGCAAATATGTTTGCGATATCAAGACTTCTCTCGAAGGGCTCGCCATGATGCAGGCGGCGGCAAAATCGGCGAAAACGGATAAGTGGGAAAATATTTAACAACCTGAATTCAAAAAAGAAAGTCGAACCCGCGGGCCCGACTTTCTTTTTTTTTGCAGGATCAAAATGGTTTAGAAATTATTCGACCACTTCAACTTTCTTAGCACTGAATTTCTTCGTGTCGATGCTCGAAATGGTAGAACCGTCGCCCAGAGAAATCTTGCGGATTTCTGCCGTATTGTACATGGCGACCCAAGCGGTGCTACCGTCAATTGCGACGATATCGTAGGGGTTTTCTGCATTGATAGGTTGCTGCCAATTAACAGTCTTTTCAGACGTATTGATGTTCGAAATGCTGCCCTTTCCGCTGCGGTCGAGA
>OCVV011345646.1_pt1 | contig 17296 bp, 14 predicted proteins | sample 1539721 | NCBI WGS metagenome assembly OCVV01 (sample SAMN02144230, study PRJEB22623) | gut metagenome | biome: sheep rumen | host: Ovis aries | place: New Zealand | reverse complement strand
CGGCATCCGTGGCCTCGGCGAGCTGAAACGTCGCGTCGACAGCGGCGAGATGAAGGTGGCCTTCGCCCTCTATCCCGTCAGCATGAAGCAGATCATCGACATTGCCGACACCGGCAACATCATGCCCCCGAAGACCACCTGGTTGCCTCGTCAAACTCGGCAGCCGCAGCACGAGCCCAAACTGCGCTCCGGCCTCGTGATCCACGAGCTCTGCTAGGCTGTCAGTAGTTAAGTAGACAGTAGTTAAGTAGATAAGTAGCAGGCTTCCGCCCCACGGTGGAGGCCTGCTATTGTTTTTCTCCTCCGGGGGCCGAACGGCTTTTTTTAGTTAAATTGCGTTAAAAAATTAGATCGTGCACGATCTAATTTTCACCTTTAAACTATTCGAAACGAAGCATTTGACTCTTCGGAAGTGTGCAATCCTTGCTTGAAACCGAGCAAAATCCCAGTAAAATTGGGGGTTTCACCCTTGTTTTAAGAGAGTCATCAGGGAGTCATCAGGGAGTCATCAGGGAAACACCAGGGAGTTGAGGGGGTCGGAACGGATGTGGAACGGGTACGTGTCGGGGGCGGAACGGGTACACTTGGGCGAAGTTTTTTCAGCGGTATGGATTTATTTTTGTATTTTTGCAGCCCGAAAAAAGAGCCAACGTTGCCAATGAAACGGAAGTATACCCTTTGGATGATTGCCGTCTGCGTGCTGATTTCCACGGCCGTAGCGTCGTGCCAGCGCGAGGAGGCCGAGCCTCAACCCGGCCCCGGCATGGCGATGGGCGCGGCGCGCATAACCGACTCCGTCTACTATGCGGCCGACCACATGATGGCATACAACTACGTCTACCCCTCGACCGACCCCTACGGGGAGCCGGTGATGCTGTCGGGCACGATCACGATGGGCGACGGCGTGGGGCGGCAGTCGGCGGCACCGGCGTTGGTGCTGTACAACCACTTCACCGTCTACCGGGCCGACCAGTGCCCGACGCGGGGCGACCTGACGGTGCAGAAGGTGCTGGCCCGCAGCCCGATGATCACCGTCTCGGCCGACTACTACGGCTTCGGCGTCACCGAGCATGAGCACCAGGCCTATTGCATCTCGGCCGTCAACGCGCAGGCCAGCGTCGACGCCCTGCTGGCGGCGCGCGAGCTGCTGGCCGCGATGGGTTACCGCTGGGAGGATCGCCTGTTCAACGTCGGCTACTCGCAAGGGGGCCAGACCTCGATGGGGGTGGTGCGGCTGGTAGCCGAGCGCTACCCGGACCTCGACATCACCTGCACGATGGCCGGCGCGGGCTCCTACGACATTCCGGCCACCTACAGCCGCTTCCTGGTCGACACCGTGGCGGGCATGCCCAGCACGGTGATCAGTGTGCTGCTCTCCTACAACGAATACTTCGGCCTCGGCGCCCGCCGCGACGAGGTGTTCATCGAGCCGGTGCTGAGCCACATCGACGAGTGGGTGCTCAGCAAGCGCTACACGCGCGAGCAGATCGACTCGCTGGTGGGGTCGCTGCGCGTGTCGGACTATGTGACACCCACCATGCTCGACACCTCGAGCGCCCTCTCGCAGCGCTTCCTCGGGGCCATGCAGACCGACAACCTCTGCCAGGGCTGGTCGCCGCGCGGCGACGAGCGCATCGTGCTCTTCCACAACACGCAGGACATCACCGTGCCGGTGGAGAACACGGAGAACATGTACCACTACCTGACGGCGCACGGTGTGAGCAACGTGACGCTCGACGTGGCCGACTACGGCTCGTCGGCCGCCCTGCCCGCCCACGAGAGCGGCGCCCTCTACTTCATCGTGCACACCCGCGATCTGGTCTGCGACATCCTCGGCATCGAACCCTGGAGCATCATGTAAACCTTCCCGATCCTGAACAACAAAACAAACAAACGACAATGATACTACTAGACGACAAGACACCCGTGCTGCTGGCAGCGGCAGCAGGGGCACCGCCCGACAGCCTGCAGCCGAAGGACGAATTCGGCCAGATGGTCAAAGCACAGGACAGCATTTCGCGCGCCATGAGCGACAGCATCAAGAACATGGACATCACCGACCTCAAGGCCGTGGTGACGGGCGAAAACACCTTCTTCAAAGACAGCCTGCAACAACTCACCGAGCTCTCGGTGGCCTTCCTGCCCAAACTGATCGCCGCCATCATCATCCTGTGGCTGGGCATGAAGCTGGCCAAATGGCTGAAGAAGGTCATCGTGCGCGGCCTCGAGCGGCGCGGTGCCGAGCCGAGCCTCAAGACCTTCCTCGGCTCGCTGGCCGACGTACTGCTGAAAGCCATGATTCTCATCATGGCCATGGACGTCATCGGCATCAAAGCCACCTCGTTCATCGCGCTGCTCGGCGCCATGGGCCTGGCCATCGGTATGGCCCTGCAGGGCACGCTGCAGAACTTCGCCGGCGGCGTGATCATACTGCTGATGAAGCCCTTTAAGGTGGGCGACTACATCGAATGCGGCTCCTACAAAGGCTATATCATGGAGATCCGCATCTTCCACACCATCATGCGCCCCTTCAACGGCCGCATCATCATCATTCCCAACAGCGACCTGGCCACCAAGAGCCTGATCAACCACACCAAAGAGCCGCAGATACGCCTCGACGTGGTGGCGTCGGTGGCCTACGGCACCGACCTCAAGAAGGCCAAGGAGGTGCTTTGGGAGGTGGTCAACGCCGACAAACGGATCCACTGGGACTACAAGAAGCCCACCATCGCCGTCAGCGAACTGAACACCAGCTCGGTCGACATCACCCTCTGGCTCTGGACCACCGTCGAAGAATACTGGGACCTCTGGATCGACATCCGCGAGGACATCTACATCGCCTTCAACAACGCCGGCATCGAGATACCCTTCCCGCAGGTCACCGTGCATCAGGGCAAGGAGGGAGACCCCATCCACATGCAGACCCGCGCCGAGGCCGCCCGCACCGCCCTGGCCGAAGAAGTAACCGTCGCCGCCAAATGAAACAGAGAGCATCCAGAGGAAAGCACTTGGGGCTTATAGGTCTTATAGGTCTACTAAGTCTTATGGGTTCTGCGCAGGCCCAGACCCGGCCGCTGCCGCTGAGCGACAGCGCCTCCGCCAGCCTCATCACCTGCGGCGCCGGCAACGAGTTCTACCTTGCCTTCGGCCACTCCGCCATCCGCATCCAGGATTCCGCCCGCGGCATCGACGTGGCCTACAACTACGGCACCTTCGACTTCGACACGCCCCATTTCTACTGGAACTTTGCCCGCGGCATGATGGACTACTGCCTCAGCCGCACACCCTTCGACCGCTTCATGGCCACCTACGACTACGAGCGGCGTGCCGTGTGGGAGCAGCGGCTCGACCTCACGCCGCAGGAGGTCAACAACCTCTACCTGATGCTCGAGTGGAACTACCTGCCCGAAAACCGCTACTATCGCTACGACTTCTTCCGCGACAACTGTGCCACGCGTGTGCGCGACATGGTGGAAAGCGCCTGCGGAAAGCGGAAAATGGAGACTGGGGGGTGGAAGCCGGAGAGCTACCGGCACATGGTGCACAGCTCCACCGCCGGGGGACGGCTCGAGTGGTGGACCCTCGGGGTCGACCTGCTGCTGGGTTTGCCGGCCGACCATCGCACCGACAGCCGCGAGGCCATGTTCCACCCGCTGGTCATGATGCAGCTCTACGCCGACGCCACACGTGACGGCCAGCCGCTGACGGCCGCCACCCGTCAGTACTTGCAAGACCACCGCGAGCCGCTGCATCGCAGCTTCCCGCCGCTGGTGGTCTTCGCCCTGCTGCTGGCTCTGACGGCCATCGCCACGTGGCGAAGCTGGTGGCGTCCCTGGATGGATCGCGTGCTGTTCGTCCTGGCAGGGCTGGTGGGTCTGTTCCTGTGCTTCATGTGGTTCGGCACCGACCACTGGTGCACCCGTTGGAATCTGAACATCCTCTGGGCCTCCCCCCTGCTGTTGCTGATTGCCATCCGTCTGCGCCGCAGCCCCCAGTGGAGCCTCTGGCTGCAAGAGGTCTGCTTCGCTGTGGCCGCCGTGTGGGTCGTTGTGTGCGGCCTTTCGGTCGCCATCCTGCCTGTTATTCTGATGCTCGCCCTGCGGGTGGCTTGCCTAATTCCCAGAAAGCCACAGCTGCCGCAGCAGCAACGTTGAGCGAGTCGACCCCACGCTGCATCGGGATCCGCGCCACATAGTCGGCCACTCCCAGCACCGCATCGCTTAGGCCATCGCCCTCGCTACCGAGGACGATGGCCATTTTTTCCACCTGTTTCAGCCGTTCGTCGCCGATAGTCACCGAGCGGTCGGTCAGCGCCAGGGCCACCACCGCCATACCGCCGTCCTTCAGCTGGCGGTAGCTGTCGAGGAATGTCCACGGCAGTTGGAACACCGTGCCCATGCTGACGCGGCAGGCGCGCCGGTTGAGCGGGTCGCAGCTGGTACGGGTCAGCAGCACGGCGTCCAGTCCAAGCGAGGCGGCGGCCCGGAAGATGGCGCCGGTATTCTCGCTGTTCACCACCCCGTCGAGCACCGCCACGCGGCGTGCTCCTTCGAGCACCTCCCCCACTCCGGGCCTTTTGGGGCGCCTCATGGCACACAGCACGCCGCGTGACAGTTCATAACCCGTCAACGATTTCAGGAGTTGACGCTCGGCTGTGTAGACAGGCACGCCGCAATCCGGCACCGTCGACAGGAATTTCTCCTCGCAGAGGAACGACACCGGCTCCATGCCATGCGCCAGCGCCACTTCGATCACCTTCATGCTTTCGCAGATAAACAACCCCTCGTCGGGATGTAAAGTGTTCTGCAACTGCCGTTCCGTCAGCCGTGCATAGGGCGCCAACGCTTCGCCTTCGAGCGTATTAATATGTATTATATTCATAGTGCAAAGATACACAATAAAATTTACATAGCTGCAAAAAGGCATTTCAAATTAGATCGTGCACGATCTAATTTCATCATACCCACATTCCGCCCTAAACCAATACAAAAGGAACATCATCCAAACACTAGTTAAATTCATAATTTACACTAATTTAAAACTAATATATTATTAAAAAATTCCTATTTTAAGACATCAGAAATCCTTTAACAACAGGGGAAAAATATGGAAAAAACAAGCCAAAGAAAACCAACAGAATATCAAATTAGATCGTGCACGATCTAATTTTAAATAATGTTAAATATCACATTTTATGTTTGATAGTGCAAATAATAGTTGTATATTTGCATCGTGAACGATTTAATTTAATAAACAAATAAAACATTAAGATTATGGAATTTACCACCACACTTCAGGTTTCACAGATGATCGTGAACGAGCTTTCGGGCAGTTCTTTTGTGCACAAAATGCAGGGTTTACTCTTCAAATCGATCGGCTATGAGAAGCTTGGCCAGAAGTATCTAGACCACTATGCCGAAGAGCAGGAGTGGATCGAGAAGTACGCCAACCGTATGATGGACCTCGGCTGCACGCCGGAGGTGAACGTCTGCCACAAGAGCGCCCTCGTCGTGGATCCGAAACAGTACATCGAGGCCGACCTCAAGCTGCAGCGCGAAGGCGTTGATAAACTGTATCAGCTGATGCCTGCCCTGGCCAACGACCCGACGACCTACGACATCACCAAGGCCTACCTGGCCGACGAGGAAGAGGACCAATACTGGGATGAGCAGCAGCTCGACCTCATTGACAAACTGGGCTACCAGAACTGGCTTCTACGTCAGATGTAAACCACAATGAAACGAGTATTAACGCCGCATTGTTGATTGCTCTAGTGAGCACCCGTGCGGTAGCACAAAACAATAATACAATGGCAACGATTTACGATTACACCGCCACTGCCAGCAATGGCAAAGAAATTAACTTCAAGGACTTCGAGGGCAAAGTGCTCCTCATCGTCAACACCGCCTCCAAGTGTGGCTTTACGCCCCAGTTCGATGGGTTGGAGAAACTCAACGAGAAGTACCGCGACCGCGGCCTGGTCATCATCGGCTTCCCCTGCAACCAGTTTGCCGAGCAGGATCCCGGCACGGACAGCGAGATCGAAGGCTTCTGCCGCATGAACTACGGCGTCACATTCCAGATCATGAAGAAGGTCGACGTCAACGGTGACGACGAGCACCCCGTGTTCACTTTCCTCAAAGCCCAGGCTCCCACCGAGGAGTACAAAGGTCTGAAGGCCAAGGCCACGCACACCATGCTGAAAGGCATCAGCAAGAGCGCCAAGAAAGAGGGCGACATTCTGTGGAACTTCACCAAATTCCTTGTGGCCAAGGACGGCAAGACGGTCATGCGCTTCGCTCCCACCACCGAGCCGAAAGACTTTGAGAAAGCCATCGAAGAACAGCTTTAACCAACGCCAAAGACTATGTACGAACAGCTTAAACTCGACAATCAACTCTGCTTCAGGCTCTACACCGCCTCGCGGCTGATCACCCAAGCCTACCATCCCATGCTGGATCCGCTGGGGTTGACCTACTCCCAATACTTGGTAATGATGGTGCTTTGGGAGAACGACAATCTGACCGTCAACGAGATTGGTCATCGACTAAAACTTGACAGCAACACACTCACCCCGTTGCTGCAACGCATGGAGCGCGCCGGATTCCTGGTGCGCACCCATGGCATCGGCGACAAGCGTCAGACCGTCGTTAGCCTTACACAGACCGGCCGCCGGCTGGAGAAGAAGGCCAAGGATGTCCCTGCCTGCATGGTCAAATGTTGGGAAGGAGCGCCGATAGCCGAAGAAGATTTCATAAAGCTGATCGCATCTCTCGACACCATCATCAACACACTCTATCAGCAATGACCGATCTGGCCCAATTCATGACCGACAACCTGCGCCAGTTGGTGCAGACCGGCTACCGATCGGTACTGAGCAACCCGCGCGAAGCGCGCTTCGCCTTGCAGTTGCAACGCACCATGGCCCGTGGCGACCGCCGCCGCAAGCAGATCCTCAAGAAAGAGGGGCTAGCGGTGCCGCCGTTCCTCATCTGCTCCATCGCCACCACATGCAACCTCGCGTGCAAGGGTTGCTATGCCCGCAGCAACGGTATCGCAGGCGACACACCCACCAAACCCACCCTCTCGCCCAAAGCGTGGAACGCCCTCTTCAAAGAGGCGGTAGACATGGGATTCAGTGTGGCCCTGCTGGCAGGCGGCGAGCCCCTCACCCGACGCGACCTGCTGGAGCAGATCGCCGACGTGAAGGACATGCTCTTCCCCGTCTTCACCAACGGCACCCTCATCGGCCCGCAGTACATCGAGTTCTTCAAGAAACATCTCAACGTGCTGCCCGTCATCAGCCTTGAAGGCGACGCCATGGCTACCAATGCCCGCCGCGGCAAAGGTGTACACGAGCGTGCCCTGATGAGCATACAGATGTTGCAGGAGGCCGGACTCTTCTTTGGCACCAGCATCACCGTCACCACGAAGAACAAAGAGGCCGTCACGGCGCCGGAGTACATCGACCGGTTGCACGAGCTTGGCTGCAAACTGGTCTTCTACGTCGAGTACGTACCCATCGACGAAGGCACCGAACATCTGGCTTTCAAAGATGAGGACGTGCAGTGGATGGAGCGCACGGTAGACACCTTGCGCACCACTCGGCAGAACATGATCTTCGTCTCCTTCCCCGGCGACGAAAAGCTGCTGGACGGCTGCATGGCCGCCGGACGAGGCTTTTTCCACATCGGCCCCGACGGTGCCGCCGAGCCCTGCCCCTTCTCGCCCCACAGCGACACCAACGCCTCGCGCGACGGCCTGCGGGCGGCACTCCGCTCGCCCCTCTTCAGCAAGCTGCGCGACGCCAGCGCCCTGGCCTGGGAACACACCGGCGGTTGCACCCTCTACGAGCACCGCGACGAGGTGGACGAAATGCTTTCCGCCTGATCATTCACCATCTTACAACAAGAAACAGGGTCGAAAAATCCACTTGTTCGGCCCTGTTTTATTATTTTACATAAAATCACACACCCCCACAAGCCAATTTTCCAAATTGATTTCTAGCAAAATACAACTAATCGTTAAAAAAAATTTTGCCATATTCAGAAATGTTCGTACTTTTGAATCCCGTATTTTTTATTTCAACATATACAAAACATCATTTATGAAATACGGATTTGACAACGAGAAGTATATGCGGATACAGTCCGAACACATCAAAGAGCGCATCAGCAAGTTCGGAAACAAACTTTATTTGGAATTTGGCGGTAAACTATTCGACGACTACCACGCCAGTCGTGTGCTGCCCGGCTTCGAGCCCGACAGCAAACTCAAGATGCTCACCCAACTGAAGGATGACGCCGAGATCGTCATCGTCATCAGCGCCACCGACATCGAGAAGAACAAGAAACGCGGCGACCTCGGCATCACCTACGACGAGGATGTGCTGCGTCTGCGCGAGGCCTTCATGCAGCGCGGCTTCCTCGTGAGCGGGGTAGTCATCACCCACTACAACGGCCAACCCAGCGCCACCGCCTACCGCGAACGGCTGGAGCGCATGGGCATCAAAGCATACTACCATTACATGATCGAGGGCTACCCCACCAACGTAGAACTCATCGCCTCCGACCAGGGCTTTGGCAAGAACGACTACGTCGAGACCACCCGTCCCCTGGTGGTCATCACCGCCCCGGGCCCCGGCAGCGGCAAGATGGCCGTCTGCCTCAGCCAACTCTATCAGGAGAACCGCCGCGGCATCAAAGCCGGCTACGCCAAGTTCGAGACCTTCCCCATCTGGAGCATTCCCCTGAAGCACCCTGTCAACATCGCCTATGAGGCCGCCACCGCCGACCTCAACGACGTCAACATGATCGATCCCTTCCACCTCGAAGCCTACGGCAAGACCACCGTCAACTACAACCGTGACATCGAGATCTTCCCTGTGCTCAATGCCATCTTCGAGCACATCTACGGCGAGAACCCCTACAAGTCGCCCACCGACATGGGCGTCAACATGGCCGGCTTCTGCATCAGCGACGACGACGCCTGCTGCCAAGCCTCGAAGGACGAAATCATCCGCCGCTACTACAGCGCCCTGTGCGACTGTGCCGACGGCAAAGCCACACCCAACGAGGTGAACAAGATCGCCCTCCTCATGAAGCAGGCCAAAATCACCACCGACGACCGCCGCACCACCGTGGCTGCCAAGGAGCGCCGCGACAAGGAAGGGGCGCCCGCCGCCGCCATCGAGCTCAGCGACGGCACCATCATCACCTCCAAGACCTCCGACCTCCTCGGTGCCTGCGCCGCACTGCTGCTCAACGCGCTCAAGCATCTGGCCGGCATCGACCACGACGTGAAACTCATCTCACAAAAGATGATCGAGCCCATCCAGCACACCAAAGTCAGCATGCTCCACGGCAGCAACCCACGGCTCCACACCGACGAGGTGCTCGTCACCCTCTCCATCCTCAGCCTGCTCGACGACAACTGTCGCAAAGCGCTGGACTGCCTGCCACTCCTCGACGGATGCCAGGTGCACACCACCGTCATGACCAGCGAGGTGGACCGAAAGATCTTCAAGAAACTAGGCATCGGACTCACCAGCGAGCCAGTGCGCAAACCCAGTGGTGAAGACGCCCGCATGCCGTCGTGAACCATCGCAAAACAAGACAAACAATGGATAAGAAGACCTACCTCAAACCTGAACTCACCGTATTCAAATACCGTAGCGAAGCCGGTTACTCCATGAGCAACCCATGTAGCACCTTGCAACTGCTCTTTCTAACTGACCCCTCGTCCAATCAATACCAGGACACCGAAGTCTTCTCAACCCACAGTACATGGACCGAAACAAATAGCGGCGACTTCTGGAATTGACCAGAAACAATCGCCATTATCCTCATCACTATAGTATCTTCGGGATTATGCCATGACTGTCCCCAATGCGACATACCTGATACCGTTTGCTGTCAACGTGGTGTTCGCTCGACGGCTGCCAGGTGCACACCACCGTCATGACCAGCGAGGTCGACCGCAAGATTTTCAAGAAGCTCGGCGTCGGCCTCACCAGCGAACCCGTCCGCAAAGACTGACACAACCACTTACGTATAACAAACCACCCGCCAGAAATCAAAAACTAGCGGGAAACGCTATATTTTTCCCAGCATATAACCATCATCTAGACAATGAGTAATCTTCGATTCAAAGTGTTGCAGGAGGCTTTCGCCAAGAAGGCAGTGACCGTCCAACCTCCTGCCGGTATGGTTTCCGACTATTATGGCAACCATGTGTTCGGACGGAAACAGATGGCACGCTACCTCTCGGCCGAGACATACAGGGTATTCTGCAATGTGCTCGACAACGGGGCTCCGTTCAACCGCGAGATTGCCAACAATGTGGCTGTAGGCATGAAGAACTGGGCGCTGGACATGGGCGCGACGCATTATACCCACTGGTTCCAGCCGCTCACCGAGGGAACTGCAGAGAAACACGACGCCTTCATCGAATATGCCGGTCTGCCGGGGAGCGACGTGATTGAGGAGTTCTCGGGCAAACTGCTGGCACAGCAGGAGGCCGATGGCTCCAGTTTCCCAAACGGTGGCATCCGCAATACCTTCGAGGCACGTGGCTACACCGCCTGGGACACCTCGTCGCCCGCCTTCATGGTCGACGACACCCTCTGCATCCCCACGGTGTTCGTCTCCTATACCGGCGAGGCACTCGACTACAAGACACCACTGCTCAAGGCGCTGCACGCAGTTGACTGTGCCGCAACCGACGTTTGTCACCTTTTCGACCCCACCGTACGCAAGGTATATTCCTATCTGGGTTGGGAGCAGGAGTATTTCCTCGTTGACGAATCTATCTATTCCGCCCGTCCCGACCTGCTGCTGACGGGGCGCACCCTGCTCGGTCACGAGTCGGCGAAGAACCAGCAACTCGAGGACCACTATTTCGGAGCCATCCCCGCCCGGGTGCAATCTTTCATGAAGGAGCTGGAGTTTGAGGCCTACAAATATGCCATCCCCTGCAAGACCCGCCACAACGAGGTGGCACCCAACCAGTTCGAGCTGGCGCCCATCTACAATGAGACCAATCTGGCCGTCGACCAGAATCTGATACTCATGTCGCTGATGCACAAGGTGGCCAGCCGTCACGGCTTCAAGGTGCTGTTGCACGAGAAGCCCTTCGCCGGTGTCAACGGCTCGGGCAAGCATTGCAACTGGTCGATGGGCACCGACGCCGGCGTCGGTCTCCTCACCCCCGGCAAGACTTCCGAGGAGAACCTCCGTTTCGTCACCTTCCTGGTCAACGTGATGATGGCCGTCAAGAAGCACAACGACCTCCTGAAGGCCTCCATTATGACTGCCACCAACGCCCACCGTCTGGGAGCTCAGGAGGCGCCCCCTTCCATCATCAGCGTCTTCCTCGGCAGCCAGCTGTCGGTTGTGCTCGACCAGCTGGAGAACGCCGACAAGGAGCAGGCCATCGTCCTCGACGAAAAGCGCCGTATGCAGCTCGGCGTGGCGCATATCCCCGAGGTGTTGGTCGACAATACCGACCGCAACCGCACCTCTCCCTTCGCCTTCACCGGCAACCGCTTCGAGTTCCGCGCCGTGGGCTCCTCGGCCAACTGCGGCTGCGCCATGATTGCCCTCAACACCGCCGTCGCCTCGCAGCTGAAGGAGTTCCGACGCGAGGTGGACGCCCGTATGACGGCAGGCGAGCAGAAGGAGCACGCCATCTTCGAAGTGCTGCGCGAGTACATCAGCGAGTCGAAAGCCATACGCTTTGACGGCAACGGCTACAGCGACGAATGGCGGCAGGAAGCACAGCGGCGCGGCTTGGATTGCGAAAGCAGCGTGCCACTCATATACGACGCCTACACCTCTCCCTCGTCGGTGCAGATGTTCGAAGAGACGGGCGTGATGAACCGCACGGAGTTGGCCGCACGCAACGAGGTGAAATGGGACACCTACATCAAGAAGGTGCAGATAGAGGCCCGTGTGCTGGGCGACATCGTCCTTAACCACATCATCCCCGTGGCCACACGCTACCAGTCGGCACTGCTCGACAACGTCTATAAGATGCGCCAGGTCTATGATGCAGACAAGGCACGTTCCCTCTCGGCTCACGACGACTCGCTCATCGAGGAGCTCTCCGTGCATATCGCCTCCATCAAGCAGAACGTGGATAATATGGTAGAAGCCCGCAAGCAGGCCAACCACATAGCCAACGAGCGGGAACGCGCCATCGCCTACCACGACAGCGTGCTACCCTATTTCGACCCCATTCGCTACCATGTCGACAAACTCGAACTCATCGTCGACGACGAACTGTGGCCGCTACCAAAATACCGGGAGATTCTCTTCTCGCACTAACCAATCATGAAATCAATCAATATATAATTTTATCATCATTATGGACACAAAGTACATTTTCGTTACGGGCGGCGTGGTCTCTTCGTTGGGCAAGGGCATCATCTCCGCCAGCATCGGCCGTCTGCTGCAGGCACGCGGCTATAAGGTCACTATTCAAAAATTCGACCCCTACATCAACATCGACCCCGGCACCCTGAACCCCTACGAGCACGGCGAGTGCTACGTGACGGTGGACGGCATGGAGACCGACCTCGACCTGGGGCACTACGAGCGCTTCACGGGCATCCACACCACACGCAACAACAGCATCACCACCGGCCGCATCTATAAGACGGTCATCGACCGCGAGCGCAAGGGCGACTACTTGGGCAAGACCATCCAGGTGGTGCCGCATATCACTGACGAAATCAAGCGTCGCATGCTGCGTGAGGACGAAAAGGACGAGCAGCTCGACTTCGTCATCACCGAGGTGGGCGGCACCATCGGCGACATCGAGAGCGCCCCCTTCATGGAGGCCATCCGTCAGCTGCGCTGGCAACTGGGTCGCAACGCCGTCTGTGTTCACCTTACCTACGTGCCTTATTTGAAGGCTGCCGACGAGCTGAAGACCAAGCCCACGCAGCACAGCGTGAAGGAATTGCAAAGCATGGGAATCCAACCTGACATCCTTGTGCTGCGCACCGAGCGTCATCTGGACGACCACCTGCGTATGAAGGTGGCATCATTTTGCAACGTCGACCTCGAATGCGTTGTGCAGAGCGAGGATATGCCGAGCATCTACGAGGTACCGGTGAGCATGCAGAAGCAGGGATTGGACGCCGCCATCCTGCGCAAGATAGGCATCCCCGTGGGCGAGACACCGGAGATGAAGGCCTGGCACGACTTCCTCGACAAGCAGCGCAATGCCCAACGCGAGGTGCACATCGGGCTGGTAGGCAAATACGACCTGCAGGACGCCTACAAGAGCATTCGCGAGAGCCTCAACCTGGCCGGCATCTACAACGACGTAAAAGCCAAACTGCACTTTGTCAACAGCGAGGAGATTACCCAAGAGAATGTGGGCGAGAAACTCGAAGGATTGGCTGGCATAGTCATCTGCCCGGGATTCGGCACACGCGGCATCGAGGGCAAGATTATCGCCGCCGAATACACCCGCACGCACGACATCCCCACTTTCGGCATTTGCCTCGGTATGCAAATGATGGTTATCGAGTTTGCCCGCAACATGCTGGGCTATAAGGATGCCAACAGCCGTGAGATGGACGAAAAGACACCGCACAATGTCATCGACATCATGGAGGAGCAGAAGAACATCACCCAGATGGGCGGCACCATGCGACTCGGTGCCTACGACTGCCAGCTGAAAGAAGGAAGCCGTGTTTACGAGGCCTACGGCAAAGAGACGCTTATCAAGGAACGCCACCGTCATCGCTATGAGTTCAACAATGCCTTCAAGAAAGAATATGAGGCAAAGGGTATGAAGTGTGTGGGTATCAACCCCGCCGCCAATCTGGTGGAAATAGTGGAGATACCTGAGAAACGCTGGTATATCGGCACGCAGTTCCACCCCGAATACTCGTCGTCGGTGCTGAATCCACACCCGCTGTTTATGTCGTTTCTCAAAGCCTGCCTCTGATATGGAACAGCTAAAGCATGAATGCGGCGTAGCGATGATTCGCCTGCTGAAGCCGCTCGACTACTACGTCCAGAAGTACGGCACGTGGGCCTACGGATTCAACAAGCTCTACCTGATGATGGAGAAGCAGCACAACCGCGGTCAAGAGGGCGCCGGCATCGCATCGGTGAGCCTGACCAACGAGCCCGGCACAGAGTATATGTTCCGCGAGAGGGCCGAGGGCAAGGACGCTATCACGGAGATTTTCTCCCGTGTGACAGAGGAGATGGCCGGCGAATTGCTGATGGGTCACCTGCGCTATTCCACCACAGGCAAGAGTGGATTGCAATATGTGCATCCCTTCCTGCGCCGCAACAACTGGCGCGCCAAGAACCTCTGCCTCTGCGGAAACTTCAACATGACCAACATCGACGAGGTTTTCCAATTCCTCACCGCCCAGGGCCAGTCACCGCGTATCTACGGCGACTCTTACCTCACGCTGGAGCTGATGGGGCACCGCCTTGACCGCGAAGTGGAGCGACTCTTTGTGGAAGCAAAAGTCAAGGGGCTTGAAGGCATCGACATCACGAGTTATATCGACGACCATGTGGAGATGGCCAATGTGCTGCGTACCACGATGGAACACTACGACGGCGGCTATGTGATGTGCGGCCTCACGGGCAGTGGCGAGATGTTCTCCGTGCGCGACCCCTGGGGCATCCGTCCGGCGTTCTACTATCGCAACGACGAGATAGTGACTGTGGCTAGCGAGCGACCCGTGCTGCAGACCACTTTCAACCTCCAGTGCGACGATATTCATGAGTTGATGCCCGGCGAGGCCCTCATCGTGCGACGCAACGGTGAAAGTAATTTGGAACAGATTATGCCCGCCATGCAACTGAGCGCCTGTTCTTTCGAGCGCATATACTTCAGCCGAGGTTCCGACCGCGACATCTATCAGGAACGCAAACGACTGGGAGAGCTGCTGACTCCCGCCATCCTGCGTGCTATCAATGGCGACATCGAGAACACCGTCTTCTCATACATCCCCAACACCGCCGAGGTGGCCTACTATGGCATCACCGACGGCTTCCGTAAACTTCACGACGAGGTGAGGACAGAAAAAGTGGTATGGAAAGACATCAAGATGCGTACCTTCATCGCCGACAACAGCGAGCGCAACGACCTCGCCGCCCACGTCTACGACATCAGCTACGGCTCCCTGCGGCCCTACGAGGACAACCTCGTCATCATCGACGACAGCATTGTACGAGGCACCACGCTGCGCGAGAGCATCTTCAAGATTCTCAACCGGCTGCACCCCAAGAAAATCGTGATGGTCAGCAGCTCTCCACAGATACGCTACCCCGACTACTACGGCATCGACATGCCGCGCCTGGAGGAGTTCTGTGCCTTCCGCGCCACGATGGCCCTCATCGAGGAACGAGGCATGCGACAGCTGGTAGCCGACACCTACCAGGCCTGCAAAGAAGAGTTAAAGCGTCCTAATGAAGAGATGCAGAACCGCATGCGTGCCATCTATGAGCCCTTCTCCGTCGAGGAAATCAACCGTAAGATTGTGGAGATGCTCCGCCCCGAGGACATGCAGGCTCCTGTCGAATTGGTTTTCCAAAGCATCGAAGGACTGCATGAAGCCTGTCCTAACCACCCCGGCGACTGGTACTTCACCGGCCACTACCCCACCCCCGGCGGCACCCGCCTCGTCAACCAAGCCTTCGTAAACTATATCGACAAGCAGATGCACACCACCGTCATGACCAGCGAGGTAGACCGCAAGATCTTCAAGAAACTCGGCATCGGCCTCACCTCCGAACCCGTCCGGAAAGACTGAAGATTATACCAGTACAACACAATGGGAGCCTTGGATAAAGGCTCCTTTTCATTTATTTACCATACTCATATATGGTATCCGACGGCAGGTCTATCCAATCATTCCAATAAACCACCGTGCGGCTTTTATCAACCTGCACCTAGGGCCACAGGCCCTCGACGGTCTTCAAGTCACTAAAAGCACTGATGGTTTCTATTTCTTCCGCGACATTATAAACCACCTTCCTGCCATCATCAAACAGCACAGACAACTGGTAGCCATCCATAGGGGAAACTGACTTTATGCGAGGCAGTGTATTCATTTCAGCGGAGGGAGTTGTTTTATAATTTGGGTATTCCACATCTCAACAAGCGCCGGACCATTGGTGCTCAGTCACATACAGCGTCGCCCTCACCGCCTCGGGGCCTGGCGACCTGCGCGGCTTCAACCTCGTGGGTAACCCCTACCCCTACAAGGTGCTGCTCGACCGTGCCTTCTATTCGCTCAATGCCGACGGCACCTGGCAGGCGCATCCCTACGGCGACAGCCTCGCCGTAGGCCAAGTCGCCCTGGTGCATTGCTCCAGCGCCGAGACGACGCTGAACCCCAAGGAGGCCGAGATGGCAGTCTATCAGTTGGAGAAGGTAGTGTCGCGCCTGCTGCTCGACGGCCACACGGTGCAGCTGGGCGACCTCGGCACGTTCAACATCACCATCACCGCCGAAGGGCAAAAGGAGGAGAAGAAGGTGTCGGCAGACGACATCAAGAAGGTCAACCTGCGTTTCCGCATCTCGAAAACGATGCGCGAAGCAGTATATGCCGAGGTATATGTTTTGTATATGCTGGGGTATATGTTTTGTATATGCTGGGTATATGCTAGGTATATGCTGGGTATATGCTAGGTATATGCTAGGTATATGGTAAGTCTATGGTGGGCGGGCGGGCGTAAGAATCCCGTATGGAACTTCTACTGGCATTTTTTAACGGCGAATTACTCGAATTAAACGAAGCTACGCAGGGCAATTTAAGGCGAATTACTCGAAAGCCGACGCATGCAGGGCAGTGAATCTAAAACGCCTTGCCCTGCGGGCAGAGATCTGGTAGATCCTGTAGATTTTCGCCTGCGGCGGTTGCGGCACAGGTGGTTGCGACAGCAGATGGATCTACGAGATCAACAAGATCTCGCTCGCGGAGCGGGCAGGAGAAAGGCGTCCTAAGGCGCGGAGCGGGGAGAGGGGAACAAAAAAAGGAGTCTCATTTCTGAGACTCCTTAAAAAGATTGGCGGCGACCTACTTTTCCACAAACAAGTGCAGTATCATCGGCGATGCCGGGCTTAACTTCTCTGTTCGGAATGGGAAGAGGTGAACACCGGCTCCATAGCCACCAAAAGTAATGGTTTTGGCACATTGGCACAAGACATATAAGGGAATATGACGGAAAGTCTTCGGGTTATTAGTACCGCTCGGCTTTGACATCGCTGCCTTTACACCTGCGGCCTATCAAGGTCGTAGTCTTCGACCACC
>OCVV011350024.1_pt1 | contig 17299 bp, 18 predicted proteins | sample 1539721 | NCBI WGS metagenome assembly OCVV01 (sample SAMN02144230, study PRJEB22623) | gut metagenome | biome: sheep rumen | host: Ovis aries | place: New Zealand | reverse complement strand
CGGTCTGCGACCTGCCGGAATTCGTCGGGATCCTTGGTCGTCTGCGAAAAGAGGGCGACGGGGCGGGAAAAATCCAGGCTGTCGATTTCAGCGACGCTGCCGATCACGACGGCCTCGCCGGCAGTCTGCCCGACCAGCCCGTTGACTTCGGCGTGTCCTTTCTTGCCGAAAATCACGACCTGTCCGCCGGCCTCGTGCAGGCGCTCCCAGGTCGTGCGGACCTTTTCCTGCAGCCGGAGCACCACCGGACAGGTGCAGTCGATCACCTGCAGGCCGTTGCGGCGGGCCAGGGCATAGGTCTCGGGCGGCTCGCCGTGGGCGCGGACCAGGATCACGTCGTGCCGCAGCTGCTCCACCTCCGCGATGGAGATGATCTCAAGCCCTTTTTTCTTGAGGCGCTCCAGTTCGGCGGCATTGTGGACGATGGCCCCGAGCGAATAGAGCCTGGGGCTGAACTGCAGGTAATTCTCGGCCTGCTGGATGGCACGGACCACGCCATTGCAGAAGCCGGACCGGGGATCGATCTCGACGCTCAGCTTCATAACAGGCTGATGTTGAACCGCTCGCGCAGGATCCCGTCGAGCCAGACCATCTGCTCTTCCACCGTCATGTGGCTGTTGTCCAGCACGATGGCATCGTCGGCCTTGCGCAGGGGATTCATCGCGCGGTGCGAATCGATGTAGTCGCGTTCCTGCACGTTCTTGAGGATATCCTCGAAGCGGGGATGCTGCCCGGCCTCTTCCATCTGCTTGACGCGCCGCTGCGCGCGGATCTCGGCGTCGGCCGTCATGAAGATCTTCAGGTCGGCGTTCGGGAAGACGGCGGTGCCGATGTCGCGCCCGTCCATCACGCAGCCTTTCGCGCCCAGGCGGTGAAGCTGTTCGTCCACGAAATTGCGGACGAAGGGCAGCGTGGCGATCGCGCTCACGTTGCGCGCCACTTCCAGTTCGCGGATCCGGGCAGAAACGTCTTCGTCGCTCAGGAAGACACGCATGGTGCCGTCGCGGCGCGGCATGACGGAAATCTCCACCCGGCCCAGCAGGATGTCTTCCTGGAGCCGGCGGTCGTGGATTTCTCCGTTCCATTCGATATGGCCGTTATTGAGGGCATAGAGCGTGACCGTGCGGTACAGGGCGCCGCTGTCGAGGTAAAGGATGCCCAGCCGACGGGCGATTTCCACGGCAAAAGTCCCCTTCCCGGTGGAAGAGTAGCCGTCGATGGCGATGATGATGGATGTCATAGCAGTTAAATCTCTTCCACAAAAGTATGAAATATTGTCTATCTTTGCAATTCATACCAGTTATATAATCGTTTCTGCCATGAAGGTCCTGATCATCGACGACGAACGGAGCATCCGCAATACACTCAAGGAAATCCTGGAATTCGAAGGCCACGAGGTGGCTACCGCCGAAGACGGCAAACAGGGCGTGGATAAGGCCCTTGCCGACAATTTCGACGCCATTTTCTGCGACATCAAGATGCCGGTGATGGATGGCAATGAAGTCCTCGACACCCTGGTGAAAGCCGGCTGCGAGGCCTCGATCATCATGATTTCCGGTCACGGCGACATCGACACCGCCGTCAAGTGCATCAAGAAAGGCGCCTACGACTTCATCCAGAAGCCGCTCGACCTGAACCGCATCCTGATCACGCTCAAGAATGCGACCGACAAGACCTCCCTGGTCAAGGAGACCGTCAGCCTCAAGAAAAAGATCCAGAGCAAATACGAGATCGTGGGCAATTCCCCCGCCATCGAGCATATCAAGGAAATCGTGGACCGCGTGGCCGCCACCGACGCCCGCGTGCTGATCATGGGCGCCAACGGCACCGGCAAGGAACTGGTCGCCCGGCGCCTGCACGACAAGAGTCCGCGCGCCGGCGCCCCCTTCGTGGAGGTCAACTGCGCCGCCATTCCGGGCGAACTCATCGAAAGCGAACTCTTCGGCCATGAAAAGGGCGCTTTCACTTCGGCCATCAAGCAGCACAAGGGCAAGTTCGAGCAGGCCGAAGGCGGCACGCTCTTCCTCGACGAGATCGGCGACATGAGCCTGGCGGCCCAGGCCAAGGTGCTCCGCGTCCTGCAGGAAAAGAAACTCTCCCGCGTGGGCAGCGACAAGGACATCACGGTCGATGTCCGCGTGGTGGCCGCCACCAACAAGAACCTGACGGAAGAAATCGCCAAGGGCACTTTCCGCGAAGACCTCTACCACCGGCTGAGCGTCATCGTCATCCACGTCCCGTCCCTGAGCGAGCGCGTCGAGGACATCCCGCTGCTGATGGACTATTTCATCGAGCAGATCAGCAAGGAGACCGGCATGGCCCGGAAGACCGTCTCGCCCGAAGCGATCACCGCCCTGCAGAAGCTGCCGTGGACCGGCAACATCCGCGAACTGCGCAACGTCGCCGAGCGCCTGATGATCCTCTGCGGTCCCGAAATCACCGCCGCCGACGTCGTGGCCTACGCCACCCCGTCGATCTGAGCCCTGTTGCACGATCCCCCGCCATCCTCAATCAGGGCCATCCTCAATCAGGCCGTCTGGTGAGGATGGCGGCCGTTTTTTTCGCTTTCCATCCTCATTTTGGGGGCTGTTTGAGGATGGCAGCGGCGGCTGTCGCGGCTGGCGAGGTCGCAGCCGCTGCAACTGCTGCACTGGCTGCCCCGGCCGCAGCCGCAGTCGGTGAACTTGCGTTTGCCGCGCAGGAAGGGGCGCAGCGCCAGATAGAGCGCGGCGGCCACCAGCAGCAGGACGATCAGGGTCGGGAGATTCATGGCTGCAAGTCGTTTATCCGATAAACAGGCCGGCCAGCTGGAAGGCCAGGAAGGCGGCGATCCAGGCGACCAGGCATTGGAAGATGACCATCCAAAGGGCGAGTTTACCGCCCAGTTCGCGTTTGACGGCGGCGATGGCGGCCACGCAAGGGGTATAGAGCAGGCAGAAGGCCAGCATCGCGATGGCGGTCACGGGCGTGAGGAATGCGGTGACATCGAGCACTTCCATCGTCGAGACCACGGCTTCCTTGGCCAGGAAGCCGGTGATGAGCGCCGTGACGATCCGCCAGTCACCCAGGCCCATCGGCGCAAAGATCGGCGCTACGAGACCGGCGATCTGCGCCAGCATGCTGCCATCCCCGTTCTCGACCATCTGCAGGCGGAAATTGAAGGTCTGCAGCAGCCAGATGACGATCGAGGCGATGAAAATCACCGTAAAGGCCCGCTGCAGGAAGTCTTTGGTTTTGTCCCAGAGCAGGTGCCCCACGTTCTTGGCGCCCGGCATGCGGTAGTTCGGCAACTCCATTACGAAGGGAGCCGGATGCCGGTCCGGATGGATCCACTTGGAAAGCAGCGCCACCAGGATACCGAAGAAAATGGCCGACAGGTAGAGGATCACCAGCACGAGTCCGCCCTTGCCCGGAAAGAAGGCCGACGTGAAGAAAGCATAGATCGGGATCTTGGCCGAGCAGCTCATATACGGCGTCAGCAGGATGGTCAGCCGGCGGTCGTGCGCCGAAGGCAGCGTCCGGGTGGACATCACGGCGGGGACCGAGCAGCCGAATCCGATCAGCAGCGGGACGATGCTGCGGCCGGTCAGGCCGAGATGCCGCAGGAGTTTGTCGCTGACAAAGGCGACGCGGGCCATGTAGCCGCTGTCTTCCAGCAGCGAGAGGAAGAAAAAGAGGATGATGATGATCGGCACGAAACTGACCACCGTCCCCACGCCGCCGAAGATGCCGTCCACCACCAGCGACTGGACCGCCGGGCTCACGCCCCAGCGGGCCAGTCCTGCGCCGGTCAGGCCGGCCAGCCATTGGATCCCCCGGTCAAGCAGGTCCTGGAGCGGTGCGCCCAGCACGTCGATGGAGAGCCAGATGACCAGAGACATGACGGCTACGAAAATCGGCAGCGCCGTCCATTTTCCGGTCAGGATGCGGTCGATGCGGCTGCTGCGTATGTATTCTTTGCTCTCGTGGGGCTTGACCACGGTTTTTTCGCAGAGTTTCCGGATGAAATTGTAGCGCATGTCGGCCATGGCCGCGTTGCGGTCCAGGCCGCGCTCCTCTTCCATCTGGGCGATGATATGCGCGATGGTCTCTTTCTCGGCGGGCTGGAGCTCCAGCTCATTCTCCACGGCCGTATCGCCGTCGATCAGGCGGCTGGCCGCGTAACGGACCGGGAGATCCGCCCTGCGGGCGTGGTCTTCGATCAGGTGCATGATCCCGTGCAGGCAGCGGTGCACCGCGCCGCCGAAGTCGTCCTTGCCGCAGAAATCCTGCCGGGCCGGCTTCTCCTGGAAGCGGGCGACGTGGAGGGCGTGTTCCACCAGCTCCTCGATGCCTTCATTTTTCGCGGCGGAGATCGAGACGACAGGCAGGCCGAGCGCGGCTTCCAGCTCGTTGGTACGGATGGATCCGCCGTTTCCGCGGACTTCGTCCATCATGTTGAGGGCCAGTACCATCGGAACTTCGAGCTCCATGAGCTGCATCGTCAGGTAGAGGTTCCGTTCGATATTGGTCGCATCGATGATGTTGATGATGGCGTGGGGATGCTGCCGGAGGATGAAATCGCGCGAAACGATCTCCTCGGAGGTATAGGGAGCCAGGGAATAGATGCCCGGAAGGTCGGTGATCTGCGTTCCGGGATGGTGGCGGATGACACCGTCCTTGCGGTCCACCGTCACGCCGGGGAAATTGCCTACGTGCTGGTTCGACCCGGTGAGCTGGTTGAAGAGCGTGGTCTTTCCGCAGTTCTGGTTGCCGGCCAGCGCAAATCGGAGCACCGTCTCCTTCGGCAGGGCGCTCTCATGGGTTTTGTCGTGGTAGCGGCCGCCTTCACCCAGGCCGGGGTGTTCGTCTTCGTGGGGCTCGGCGGGTGGCTCGACGCTCATTTCCGCCTCGGCCGGCTCGACTTCGATCATCGCCGCATCGGCTTTTCGCAAGGAAAGCGCGTAGCCGTGCACGCGCAGTTCCATCGGGTCGCCCAGCGGCGCCAGCTTGGCAAGATACACGACCGTTCCGGGGATCACCCCCATATCGAGAATGTGCTGGCGCAGCGCCCCTGTCCCGCCCACGCGGAGCACACGGGCCCACTGGCCGACTTCCATTTCTTTCAGCGTCATAGGTATTCAGATTATGACGCAAAAATCGCTCTTTTTTCCGATTCCGTCAATCCCAAGAAATAGGTATGCGGCCTTGTACTGTTTTTCTTCCTTGATCTGTGCCATAATCATTCCTCCTATATGGTTGAAGCGTCAGCGCCAAAACTGGGTGGGAGCATTGTCCTTTGTCTTTCGCAACGCATCATGATCGATTTCTCGACATTTGGCTCAGGTGCTTCTGGCCCTTTCGCTCTTTCTGTCCCAGATGGGACAGAAAGAATATGGTAAACATCTAATAAATAGATATTTAAGTAGTTGTTCCTGTTGTGTCGCGGCAAAAAACGATGAAAATATGCAGATACTTCAACAAAACCTGTATATGGCGCTTAGCCGAAACTTCCGCCAAAGTGCGCGCACACAAGCCCAGCCAGATGCTATATAACGCGGGATAGCCGCGCGCACGAGCCTTTCCGCGGCGGGTGCGCGCAGCAAAAACGTATCCCACGTTGCATATGGCAGGTCCGGTGCGCGCACTTTGGCGAAAATCATCGCCACGCTGACATAATCGACGAAGATGTATCCTGGCGAAGTATCTTGTCTGGCTGCAGTAAGTCGGGAAAAGATTTTTATGCGACTAGCCTAAAATAGCAAGATTTTATGTACATTTGTACTGTCCTACAGGACAAACATAGAAAGCGTTAGCTTGTTCCGCACAAACTGAATCTGGACAATTCACTGCGATGTCGGCAGCAACAAGAGCGCTTGCACTGGCTATTTCTCGAACCTTTGGTTCAAAGCGATAGCAGAGTGTGAGTCGTATCTTCTCCTGACATCGAGGCAGTCCAGAGCCTAGTTTGAGGATGAATTTGACGGCCCACACTTTTTTCTTTCGGGTTGATAGATTCGGCTCTCGGCTTCCTATAGATAATGGTGAGTGACCCGGAATATGAAAACAATACGACTTCTACTCTGCTTGCTGCCGATATATTTTACAGCGATGACGGCAAACGCCCAGTCGGCAGTATCGAATGTTATTTCGTTCTCCTTGAGTGATTTCAAGCTGGATACGCTGAAACAAAATGATAATAGGCCATTAAGCAAGCCCCAGCCAAAAACATCCGGTAACGGTATGTTCATGCCTCCGGACCTGTTTGTGGATATCGATTTTATCGATGCCAACAATAACAAAATCCTGGAAGCGTTGGAGAATGGAAGCATCTTGATTACCTTGCATAATCACGGAGGTAAGGCCGAGGGTGTTTCCGTGGATTTGACACCTGTCAAGAAGTTGCCGGGACTGCTTTTTGACGCTACGAGCAAAAAGGTTGATATCCCTTCTGGGGGAGAAATCGTTACTGATTTTCCGCTTTCTGCGGGAATCGATATTCCGACGGACTCATTGCAATTTGATATCCGCGTATCAGAACCTCTCGGTTATGATGTCGAAGCGCAACTGATCTTGTCAACATTTGAATTTCCCAAAGCGAAGATGAGCCTGCAAGGTGTTTCTATTCTGGATTCGGGCACTGGTCTCCGCTCGCTCAGTACAGGACCTGATGGTAAAATCCAGAAAGGCGAAGTCGTCCGTGCAGTCGTCACTTTGCAGAATATCGGAGAAGGAGTCGCTGATGGGGTAGAATATAAGATTGAGACTTCGGATCCGAATGTCTTGCTGATGACGGAATCGGGTATCACAAAATCGATTACAGGCAAGTTGGATAAACTGTTGGTCGGTGAAGTGAAAGAGTTCTCTTTCCGGATGAGCGCCAATAACAATTATCAGAATCGGAGTGAATGGCTACCTGTCTATCTGTCCGTTAAAGAAACAGCTGGTTTCGGGGATCTCCTCTATGAAAACATTCCGATTCCCTTGGACGCAATGCCGGCACAGCCGAAAATTGTTGATATCAAAGGGGAAACAGAAAAATTGATGCGGCAGCAGCAGACGCGCGTTTATTCTTCTTCCAATCGGATATCGTCGCAGAGCAAGGTAAAAGATATCAATATCGCACCTTCCGGCAAACCGATTTTTACGAATGCCGTTGCCGTCGTGATTGGTGCCGAAAAGAATATGTATGGTGCTGCACCGGCTCCGTATGCGGCTAGAGATGCACAAGTCATCTCAAAATACTTCAAAAATTCGATGGGCGTGAATGATATCAGGATGATAACGGATGAACAGGTGACGGGCACGGCATTGAGTGACCTTTTCGATCCAAGGTTCGGCTATCTCGCCCAAGTTGTAGAACCCGGCCAGACCGATGTTTTTGTGTATTACTCTGGACATGGTTTACCTTTTGTCTCCGAGAGCGGCATTCAGGATGTCTATCTTTTCCCCTATGACGCACGCCGCGAGGCCGTTCAGGACAGAGGGTACAGTCTTAACAAACTCTATGCTGATTTGAATCAGCTTGGAGCAAAGTCTGTGACCGTTATCATGGATGCCTGTTTCAGTGGCGCATCCAGAATGACATCCACTGTGGATTCGGAAAATATCAGCCGGGAAAAAGGCGTGAGAATTGCACTTCCCCGATTGAGCAGCAGGCCCTGGGATACCAATCCTGAATTCCGGGTTTTCACCTCATCGACAGGAGAACAGACGTCGTTGGGATATGATGCTGCGCAGGCAGGCCTTTTCACGTATTATCTGGCATTGGGACTACAGGGAGAGGCGGATTCCAATGGCGACGGAACCCTTCTCTTTGATGAACTTGTCCATTTTGTTACGGAACGCGTTTCTTCTGAGTCCATCAAGATACGAGGTGGAAATCAGACCCCGCAGTTTTTCGGCAACGGCGATTTTACTTTGGAAATCATTCGTTAATACCTGGGCCGGATGAAGAGATTCTGTTTTTTTCTTCTCGTCAAGTTGGCATTGTTCCCGCTGCTATTATTCGGGCAGACTAATGCAGGCCCGAATTCGGTGATCTTGGTCAAGCCGACTGTCAGCCTGTCCGGTTCGCGTATTGTTGTCCGCTATTCTGTCTATTTGGGAAAGAATGTCGAGAAGTGTGAGACTCGTTTGTTTATGAGTACCGATGGCGGCCATACCTTCAGTAATCGCTCAATGAATTTTACCGGAGATATCGGTACAATCAATAGCAGTGGAGAGAAACGCTGTTTCTTACAACTGACAAAGGCGGATGTTAAAAGATTGGCAGATAAGGATATTTGTTTTAAACTGCATGTAACCGACAAAACACTGAAAGGTCCTGATTTCGCTCCTTTTATTGTCGTAACCACTGGCGATGTTGCTGTGTTATCCAGCCATTCCGTTCAGACAGGCGGTAATGTTAAGGTTATGGGCGACCATGTGGTTACCGCCAAAGGAATTGTCTGGGGGACGTCGCCAGAGCCGCTTTTCACCAATAATCCATTCTCTTCGGATGGAGTAGGTAGTGGGCCATTTGAAACAACTATCAATGGCTTATCTCCGTCGACAACTTACTATTATCGTGCTTATGCCGTAGTTCGGGAACTAATTTTTTATGGCGAACAGCGCTTGTTCACAACGGTAAGTAATGAGTCAGTCAAATAGATATGAAAACTATCCGCATATTTCAAATTGTCCTTCTTTATTTGTTATTTGCTTATTGCGCCCAAGCACAGCCGGGTCCAAGAAATGTGATGATTGACAGCGTTGCAGTCGAGCGGGAAGGGACAACCTTTACCATCCGGTATAATCTGGAATTGGGCGAGTCGGTTCAAGAGTGCGATGTCAAGCTATATGTGATCGTAAATGGGCGGGAACTTACACAAGATATTGTCACGGGTATTTCAGGTGATTTGGGAACGATCAAGGAAAGTGGAAGGAAGACGATAATCTGGCAGTGTCCTCCGGGTGATGTGCTCAAGTTGGCTGAAAAAAAACTTGTTTTCAAGGTAAGTGTATATAATAAGCGTTTGAAGAGAGGTAGGCTGAAAAAAAACGTTACTAAAGTAAAAACGCATGAGTATATAGATCCGATTTACCATAGAAGAGGAGCAAAATAGTGAAAAAACAAAGTTTCTTAATCGAAATCGGGAGTTTGCAGATAGAACGGGATGTTGCCAATCCTATATATGGCCAAACGAATCAATAAACACTACATTTAATGAAGAAACTTATCCTTATGGCACTCGCCGCATTGCTGGTCTGCAATGTAGCTGAGGCACAGTCGCTGAGAGAAACCATTCGTGAACGTCGGCAGATCGCACGCCTTTCACAGTCAGAACTCAACAAACGGGCATCCAAGGCAGCCCGGAAAGAAGCACGGTCATTGAAAAAGGAGGGCTGGAAAGTGGCACCCGGCCAGATTCCGTTGGAGAAACAGCTGGACAAGTCCTATAATATGTATTATGAGTATGAAGAACACGGACTTCCGAAATACATCATTGGGGATGCCATGTCTTCGGGCAATAACTACGATGCAGCCCGGATGCAGGCGCTGGAACTTGCCAAAACCAATCTGGCCGGATTGATCCAGACCGAAGTGACGGCCCTGGTCGAAAGCACAGTTGCCAATGAACAGATTTCGACCGAAGAAGCTGAATCTATTGTGCGCACCGTACAGGCTAGTAAAAATCTGATTATCCAGCGTCTGGGCAGGGTGTTCACCGTCGTCGAATGCTACCGGCAGATCAACAATAAGACGGTTCAGGTTCGACTGACTTTGGCCTACAATGCCAAGATGGCGATGGATGATGCGAAAACCGTCATTCAACGGCAACTGGAAGAGAAAGGGGAGGATCTGCACAATCAACTGGATGCGATCTGGTACCAGATGGGGAAAGAAGAATGAGAAAGCATCTGTTGCTGCTGGCCATTCTCCTGGGTCTATGTTCTGGGCTGTCGGCACAACGCGTGCTGACAGCCTCTGGGACATATACGTATTACGCACCTTCAAATTTGACGCTTGACCAGGCCAAATCCATCGCATTGGAAAGGGCTAAAACACAGATCATCGCAGATAATTTTGGTACGGTAGTCGGCGTAATGAATCATACCCGGGTTGAAAACGAAGCCGGAGATTCGTCCATCTCTTTTCTGTCCCTGGGCGAGAGCGAAGTCAAAGGTGAGTGGATAGAGACCCTCGGAAAACCGGTTTTCCAAATCAGTTACCAGGAGAACCTGCAGGTGGTCAAGGTTACGATTCGGGGCATGATCCGGGAAATCGTCGCCTCCGTGCTCCCGCTGGAAGTACGGGTCTTGCGCAATGGCATCAGTGACAGATATGAGAGTGATTCATTCAGGGATGGCGATGAGTTCTATCTGTCTTTTAAATCGCCGGTGGATGGATATGTCTCTGTTTTTTTGTATGGGAAAGACGGCGTCAACCGCTTAATTCCTTTGAAGCACGAGAAGGCTGGCAGCCGTTCTGTGGAAGCGGGTATCCGGGAAGTCTTCTTTGCCCGTCGCGTTTCACGCTATGATGTGGCACAGGACAAGGTAATGGAGTCGATTCGGAGTGAGTATGTGTTGACCTGTGATGGAGAAAATGAACTTGACCGGATATATGTAGTATTTTCCCCGAACCAGTTCGCTCATCCGAATGACCATCTTCCGGAAGCGATGACAGAACCAGCTCAGCTTTCATTCGAAGATTTCCAGCGATGGCTCTCGAAAAGCCGTCGGCAAGACAGTGCAATGACTGTTGTGATACGTGATATCCTGATCAAAAAATAGAGCCCATCCATGCGACGCTATCTGGTGGCGATACTTCTTCCCCTGCTTACTATACAGCCCGCTTCTTCACAGGGCTTTCGGGCGTGGTACGAAGCATTCAAAAATCGGTCAACAAAGGAGTACGTCAGTTTCAGGCGGGCATGCAATGACCGCTATATTGAATTCCTCCTTCAATCCTGGGCAGTCTGTCAGGCTCAGGAAGCCATCGAAGCTCCCGAAGAAAATTGGCTTCCTCCTGTCATCTGTGAAGAAGACCCTGCTACAGAACCATCTGAAAATAAAATAGATATTGATTCGGTACTCGTGATTCCGGGAGAGGCGGCCCGCCCACAGCCGCTTGCGCCTTTCGATAGCCAAACGGTTTCAGACGGTAGCTTGCAGTTCGATTTTTTCAATACGAAAATGCAGGTTGCCATCCCCGATGAACGGTTCAGAATGACATCTGTCGGTGAAAAAGAGATAGCCACACTATGGAAGGAGTTGTCGAAGCCGAAGTATGATGATCTTCTCGCAAGTTGCCTGCAATTACGGGAGCAGCATCATCTGTGTGACTGGGCGTATCTGGTTATGCTGCTTACATGTGCCGAAGAGTGGCTGGAAAGCGAGAATGAAGCAGTTTTGCTTACAGCGTATCTCCTGAGCCAGTCGGGATACCAGATAAGGTTGGGTAGATCCGCGGATAAGCTGGAACTCCTTGTAGCTTCGGATTATATGCTTCTGGGGAGCAATTTCTATTCTTTGGACGGGATGCGCTACTGGCCGGTAACAGGATCCGCTACGTCTCTTGCGGTCGTCGGCCATGATTTTCCCGGTGGCCGTCCCATGTCCTTTGCTGTTTCAGAGACCCCGCAATTGAGTTGGCGTCCTTCTGATCCTCGCTTACTGACAGGGCCTTATTCGTTGATGACAGTCAGTTGTCAAGTCAATTTGAACCTTTTGGGTTTTTGGGGATCTTATCCGCTCGTGGCTTATGGAGATGATCCGATGACCCTTTGGGCGATGCACGCGAATGCTCCTTTGGACCAGGCGGTGAAAGATCAGATTTATCCGTCTTTGCGCCGTGCACTCGTCGGAAAGAGCCTGCCGGAAGCCGCCAATATCCTTCTTGGCTTCGTCCAGTCGGCATTTGATTACGCAGAAGACGAGAAGGCTTGGGGCTATGAACGACCTCTTTTTTCCGAGGAAACATTATTCTATCCCTACTCAGATTGCGAAGACCGTGCAATATTATATTCCAGACTGGTACGGGACCTTTTGGGTTTGGAAGTCGCATTGGTCTATTATCCAGGTCACCTGGCTACTGCCGTCAAATTCCCGATGGCGCTCCCGGGCGATTTTCTGGAGCTTGAGGATGGGCGATATCTGATTTGTGACCCTACATACATTGGTGCGGCAATCGGTATGTCGATGCCTGATTTGAAACAGGAAGAAGCTAAAGCAATACTCCTCTGAACGTGTTTACCCTGAAACTACACAGATCCTTTTCTACCTGGTCGGATGCCGACTTGCTCTCCGCGGTCCTGCGGAACGATCAAAAAGCCATTGTCTATTTCTTCTACACGAAATATGCAGCCACGTTTCAGTATCACATCTATAAGCTGTTGGGATATTCGGCCAATGTGAATGATCTTGTAGACGAGTTCTTTCTGTATCTTTTTGAAGACGACTGGAAGCGGCTCCGGACATTTGACCCTTCCAAGGCATCCTTGAATACCTGGATATCGACTGTTTCGTACAGGTTTTTCCGCGATTATAAACGGTCGAAGATAGATTTGAACGGTGTCGTCACTATAAATAATCAGTGGGAAACGATGCGGAGGGATTGGGTACAGCGTTGCGATACGAGTCTTCGGATGGATATCATTTCGGCAATTGATGGAATCAAGCGTGAGCGAGACCGTGCGATAGCCCGGCGGCTGCTCCTGGAAGACTGCGAGTATTGTAATGTTGCTGAAGAGTTTGGCTTGACGGTGGATTATGTATATACGATTAAAAACCGAGTACTGAAGCAACTTAAACAAAGCCTGAAAGATTATGCTTGAAGATTACGAAGATTTACAGATTGTCCAGGGGGCGAAACTGGCGGACAAAGAGCCCTTGGAACAAATGGATATCAATCGGGCAAGCCGATTTGTATCTCAGGTGTTGAAAGAAAAGTCAACGCACCGGCGCATCCGTTTCTCTCCTTTCACCGTTGTTTCGATAGCTGCCGCAGCAGCCCTTGTCCTTTGGATTGTCACGCTTTCTCCGCGTAAAGGATTTGGGGATGGTAGCCCTGCCATTTTGCAGGAAAACCATTCTGTTCATGCCCAGTCGGCCACAACCGACAGCGTTGCCAATGAATTGGATACGTTGGAATTGCCTGTTGAATCAATCATCAAATAGGATGAAGTCCGCCTTTTCTTTTCTCCTCCTTCTTTTTATGCTTTCTGTGCCCGCGGCTGGACAAGTTGGTTTCCGTAATACGTTTGACACTTTTACCAGTTTGCAAAGGGAGCAGTTCGATGTATATTCCAGGGACCTTCGCGCAAAATGGGAAAGGTATGCTTTGACGGAGGCCTTGGAGCGCAGGATGACTCCCGTCCAGGATACGGTTTCCCAACAATCGTTGCAAGATTACAATGGCAAGTTGCTTCGTATTTCCGAGATAATCGGAATGGATGTTCCACAAGCTCCCCAAACGACCTCAGGTCGGAAGTACCCGAAACCTGTTTTTGGGAAGGATAGTAGTTGTGCCTTGGTGTTTTACTTTTATGGGGAGAAGCAAACGGTTTCAATCCCCTCCCGGTTAGGCCATTTTCATCCTGCCGGTATTTCGGAAACAGCGGTGGACGACTTCTTGCAGGAACTGGATAAGTTGGATTATTCCATGCTCTTGTCTGAGATTGAAAAGCGGAGAACCGTTATGGGATACAGTGACTGGGCTATTTTGGAGTGGGTTCAGAAATTGTCTTTGGCCGTTTTTCCGCAGGACAGGTATTCGGAATCAGTCGCATTCACAGTATTTTTATTGAATCGGGTGGGCTTGATGACCAGGATGGCGCGCGTTCGCGGACGTTTGACGGTATTATTCGCGGCAGAACAAATCGTATATGGCCGCAAGTATGTCGTTCTGGATACGTACCCTTTTTATCTGGCCGACCCATCTCTGCTGGTCACGGAGTTGTTTACATACGGAAATGGCCTTGGACCTGGTACGAAACCGTTGAATCTGCGTTTCCATGCACCGTCAGCAATCAGCGACTCCGATTACAAAGAGGTTGCGAAAAGGTCCGGAGCTTTGGGGATGACACTGCCTCTTTTGGTCAACATGAAGTCAATGGCTTTGTTCAGCCGCTATCCGCAAATGGAGGCGAGAGAATATGTGCTGGCTGCACCGGATCCTGTTTTCCGGGAATCTCTGCTCAAAGCACTTCGCCCGCTGCTTGCCGGGAAAAATGAAGTGGAGACCATCAATCTATTGCTGGCATTCCTCCAAAAAGATTTTTCGTATAAGATAGATATCGAGCAATTCGGATATGAGAAGCCTTTTTTCCCGGAAGAGAATTTCATCTATGCGTACAATGACTGTGAAGACAGGTCAATCCTTCTGTCCTTTCTCTTGAAAGAACTCCTGCAGAAGCGTGTCGTATTGCTTGATTATAAGGATCATCTTGCTGTGGCCGTCAGCCTTGCGGGCAATCCCGGAGGTGACTATGTGAAGATTGGGAATGAACGATACTATGTGTGCGATCCCTCGTATGTCAATGCGACCCTCGGGATGACGATGCCGCAGTATCGCGACCGGCCTACCAAGGTGTGGATTCTATAGTGTCGCTTGTCCCCGGCCATGAGAGCCGGCCAATTATATGGCCGGAGGGGATTTCAAGAAATAGGTATGCGGCGTTTCAGCCGCTGTCTCTCCTTATACGGCCAGCACGATGGCCGGGTCGATATTCAGTCGGGTAGATATGATCCGTGCCTGCTCGAAGGTGGGGTTGGCTTTCCCGCTCAGGATCGCACTCAGGCGCGGGGCTGTTATTCCAAGCATGGCGGCGAGGTCTTTCTGGGTCCATTTGTTTTCGGAAAGACGGGCATTCAGGGTTTCGGAAAGGGTAGGAGGCTCAATGGCGTAGTGCTCCTTTTCGTACTCCTCGACCAGCGCGGAAAGCAAATCCAGCTCCTGAAGACGGGGATCCTCTGCGGGCGTGTTCTCGTCCGTCTCGAAGAAAAGCTGCTCAATGCGGGCCATCATGGCCTTGTACTGTTTTTCGTCCTTGATCTGTGCCATAATCATTCCTCCTATATGGTTGAAGCGTCAACCCTGTCGTATTCGCTGTGTGTCCCGACAAAGCGGATGAACACAAGTTTGGGCGTGAATTTGATTGCCGCAATCAAGCGGTAGTCGTTCCCCTTGATGTTGAACACATACCGCTGGTTTTTTACATAATCCACTGCACCCGCATCCTTCCGGATATCATTCAGTGACTTCCACTGGGCTCTCTCCGTCTTTACATACCACTCTTTCAAAGCCTGCTCACTGTCTGGATGCCTGGTCCAGAAATCTCTCAATGTGGATATCGCAATCACTCGCATGGGGCAAAGGTAGAAATTATTGAAATAATAACAAAATTATCCGAAAGATAATTTGATCGGAATATACGTTTGGCTCCGCTTGTCGCGGCACAGACGGAGGTGCCGCTTCGTATGTGTCGCGAAGGGTTTCCGGGCCGAAAAGGCGGTTTTCGTGCCGCGACACAGACAGGATGGGCAAATGGCCCGTGTCGTGGCAGGCAAGCCTTCGTCGGTTGCCTTTCGTTGCGACGCCTTTCGGTCGGGCTTTCGTCGATTGCCTTTCGTTGCGACGCCTTTCGCCAAAGTGCGCGCACTTGACCTGCCATAGACGTCGTCGGATAAGCTTTTGCTGCGCGCACCCACCGTTGAAAGGCCAGTGGGCGCACCCATCTTGCGTTATATGACATTTGGACGGTCCTATGTGCGCGCACTTTGGCGGACCCCGCTTGGACGGTCCTATGTGCGCGCACTTTGGCGGACCCCGCTTGTCACGACACAGATGGATGCGCTGTTTCGTCAGTGTCGCTAGGGTTTTCTGGGCCGATAATGCGGTTTTCGCGCCGTGACACAGACGAAACCCACGAATGGTCAGTGTCGTGGCAGAGAAAAAGAGAAAAACGGATCAGCGGGCAGCGCCGACCGACGAACAACCCCTTCGGCCTCTCTGTCTCTACCCGGTTTCGGCGGTGATCGGATTTTTGCTTGTTTTTGTGGCAGGGAGCGGCCGATTTTTGCTATCTTTGTAGGTCATGACAGAGATTATCATCAACGGGACGCAGGACCTGCCGCGGGCGGCGCGGGCTTTTCTGGACCATATCGGAGACAGCCGCGTGATCGCCTTTTATGGATCGATGGGGGCGGGCAAAACGACTTTCATCACGGCTTTGTGCGAGGCGCTGGGTGTGCGGGATGTCGTGAACAGCCCCACGTTCACCATCGTCAACGAGTATCGCGACGGGGCGGGGGAGCCGGTCTATCATTTTGATTTCTACCGGATCAACCGGCTTTCAGAGGCACTCGATATCGGCTTGTACGAGTATTTCGACTCCGGCGCGCTGTGTCTGGTCGAGTGGCCCGAGATGATTGAGGAACTGCTGCCCGAAGACGTGCTCAAGGTGCAGATTCTGGTGGATGACGCCGATACCCGTACACTTTTATTCTGACGCGATATGAAACGGATTTTGTTGCTGACGGCCTTGCTTGTGGTGCTCGCTTCCTGCGGGTCCAAGCCCCAGGCCCCGGTCTATGCCGCTACGCCCGACATCCTGCCGGGAGCCACGGCGGTCGAAGAATATCTCCCGCTGCTGGAAGGGAAGCGGGTCTCCATCCTTTCCAACCAGACCGGCCTGGTCGCCCCCGGCCGGCACGTGCTCGACACGCTCCTGTCGCTCGGCGTGAACGTCGTCTCGATCTTCTCGCCCGAACATGGATTCCGCGGTACGGCCGATGCCGGCGAGCATGTGGCCAGTTCCGTGGATGAGCCCACCGGTGTCCCGATCCGCTCGCTCTACGACGGAAAGGGCGGCGTGCCTTCCGACGATGCGGTCGCCGAGTTCGACGTGCTGGTCTTCGACCTGCAGGACGTGGGCTGCCGCTTCTATACCTATAATGTGACGATGGGCAAGATGATGGGCGTCTGCGCCCGGCACGGCAAGAAGATGATCGTCCTGGACCGCCCCAATCCCATCGGCTTCTACGTGGACGGCCCGATTCTCGACATGAAATACAAGTCCGGCGTGGGCTACTGGCCCATCCCGGTCTGCCACGGCATGACGCTGGGCGAACTGGCCCTGATGATCAACGGGGAGGGCTGGCTGCCCGATGGCGCCAAGTGCGACCTGACCGTCATCAAATGCCGCAATTATACCCACCAGTCGCATTATGTGCTGCCGGTCAAGCCGTCCCCGAACCTGCCTGACATGCGCTCGGTCTATCTGTATCCCTCGCTCTGCTATTTCGAGGCGACCCCGGTGAGCCTGGGCCGCGG
>OCVV011288264.1_pt1 | contig 17306 bp, 16 predicted proteins | sample 1539721 | NCBI WGS metagenome assembly OCVV01 (sample SAMN02144230, study PRJEB22623) | gut metagenome | biome: sheep rumen | host: Ovis aries | place: New Zealand | reverse complement strand
AATTTATAAAAATTCAGAAGGTAAAGAGATTAAAATAAATGGAAAAATCGTAGAAATATTAAATGAAAAATACAAAGTAAAAATAATATCAAAAAAATATAAAAGTATATATATATATCTTCAAAGTAAAGAAAAATTAGAATTTGGTGATGAAGTTAGCATTTATGGAAAATATGAATTGCCAAATCAAGCCAGAAACTATAAAGGTTTTGATTATAGAGAATATTTAAAAACTTTAAAAATAATTGGCACAGTAAAAGCAAATAAAGTAACAATAATTAAGAAAAATTCTATAAATTGTTTTTTTACTATAATATATAAATTAAAGATCTGTTTTAGTAAAAAAGTAAATAATATGAAACTATCAAAAGATGAAAAATCTATTTTAAAAGGAATATTACTAGGAGATAAGTCTGAAATTGATGAAGAAATAATAACAGATTTTTCTGATAGTAATATTTCACATATATTAGCAATTTCAGGAATGCATATATCATATGTTATATTAATAATTAGCTTTGTTTTTAATAGATTATTTGGAAAGCATTTTTCAAAAATTGTTATAAGCTTTTTTGTATTTATATATATGTGTTTAACTGGATTTCCAGTTACATTTGTTAGAGCTGGGATATCAGGTATAGTTTTAATAATGTCCAATTTCTTTTATAGAAAAAATGATATTTGGCAAACTTTAAGTCTATCTTTAATGATATTATTAATTAATAATCCTTTTTCTATTTTAAATATAGGTTTACAATTATCATATTCTGCAATTATTGGAATTATTATATTTCAAAGATTATTAAAAAAATACATTAGTAATAGTTTGGAAAAAACTAATAATAGAGCTATTAGAAAAAATCAGAAAAAAATTAAATATGGTATAAAAATAATTAATTCAAAAATTGGACAAATAGTTTTGGACTCAATTTTAGTAACTATTTCCAGTATGATTGCAATAATTCCAATTATAATTTATCATTTTAATAAATTACCAATATTCAGCATTTTTTTAAGTATATTAGCAAGTTTTATAATTGTACCGATAATAGTATTAGGTTTAATTTGTTTAGTATTTGACACTAGTTTTCTACAAATATTATTGTCATATAGTTTGAAAATCTTAATGTTTATATCTAAACTTGGATCAAAAATTCCATTAAGTAAAATTTATATTATTACTCCAAATATAGTATTTGTGATTATGTATTATGTTTTAGTATTATTATCTTTTTATATAATTCAACTAAAATTAGAGCAAACTCCAAATATGTTTCAATTTAGAATAAGAAATATAATTAGTTTAATAAAATATAGATTAAATCAAAATAAAACAAAGATTATTTCAGCAATTTTATTTTTTTTTATTATTTTATTTTTATATTATAAAATTCCTAAAAATTTAAAAATCTATTTTGTTGATGTGGGTCAACGGAGATTGTACTTTTATTGTAACCCCAAGAAACAAAAAAATTTTAATTGATGGAGGAGGAAGCGAATTTTCAGACTTTGATGTGCGGAAAAAAAGTATTAGTTCCTTATTTATTAGATAGAAAAACAAAATCAATAGATTATCTAATAATAAGCCATTTTGATACAGATCATGTACGGACGGACTTTTGAAAGTATTAGAAGAGCTAAAAGTAAAAAATGTAATTATTTCAAAACAAGCAGAGTATAGTGAAAACTTTCAAAAATTCGAACAAATTGTAAATAAAAGAAAAATACCTGTAATTATTGTAGGAAGTAAAGATTTCGACAACTCCAAAAAACAAAATAATAATTCAATTAAAAATGTAGACATTATCTGCAAAGAAAAAATACAAATTGAAAAAAATATATATTTTGATTTTTTATGGCCAGATAATCAAAATTTATTAAACGAAAATGCTTTAAATAATAATTCTATAGTTGCTAAACTTCACTATAATAACTTTTCTTGTCTTTTTACTGGAGATATAGAAGAAATTGCTGAAAAGCAAATACTTCAAGAATACAAAGATAATTTGCATGTCTTAAGTTCCACAGTTTTAAAAATTGCACATCATGGTTCAAAAACATCTAGTATTCAAGATTTTATAGAAGTGGTTAAACCAAAAATTTCACTAATTGGAGTAGGGGAGAATAATAAATTTGGACATCCAAATGATGATGTAATATCTAGACTAGAAAATATTGGCTCAAAAATATATAGAACAGATAAAATGGGGGAGATTTCCATAATGGTTAATAGCAAAGGAAAAATTAAAATAAAAAAGCATATAAAATGCAACTAAAAATAGTTGCAAAATAACAAAATAAGGAGTATAATGATATGAGCAAATTTACTTACATAGACTACATCCGAATAATATAGTAAAACTATATAAAGTCAAAGACATTTTGGAAAAATTAAAAGAAAGAGGTGAAATATAATGAATAATATTATGAAATATAAAGGATATTGGGCAGAAATAAGCTACAGTGATGAAGATGAGTGCTTTTGTGGAAAAATTGAGGGATTAAAAAATGATTTAGTATTCTTTGAAGGAAACACTGTAAAAGAATTAAAAAAAGATTTTAAAGATGCCATTAATCATTATTTACAAACGTGTAAAGATACAAATAGTTTGCCAGAAAAACAATGTAAAGGTTCATTAAATGTTAGATTAGGAACAGAGCTTCATACAAAAGCAAAAATAAAGTCATTAGAAAAACACATTTCAATAAATGAATTAATTAAAGATGCTGTAGCAGCATATTTGAAAACAAATTGATGTATGGGCGATTTTAATCGCCCGCAATAAATTAGAAAGCGAGGATACATATGAACATATTAGCTGTAGGAGACCTTGTTGGAAATGCAGGTATACAAGAATTAAAAAAAAGATTTCCTAAAATAAAAAAAGATTATAAAATAGATTTTACTATTGTAAATGCAGAAAATTCTGCTGAAGGAATGGGAATTACGGAAAAGAATTTCAATGATATTTTATCAATTGGAGTAGATTGTATAACAATGGGAAATCACACTTGGGGAAAAAAGGATATATTTAAATTTATAGACCATCCAAAACTGTTAAGACCAAATAATTATCCAGAAGGTGTTTGTGGAAAAGGATACAATATTTATAAATGTAATAATAAAAAAATGGCTGTAATAAATTCAATGGGTAGAGCAGAAATAAATATAGGCTTAGAAAATCCATTTTTAATAACAAATAAAACAGTAGAAGAAATAAAAAATGATGTAGATATAATCATTTTAGATTTTCATGCAGAAGCTACAGCAGAAAAAGTTGCAATGGGCTATTTTTTAGATGGAAAAGTGACTGCGGTATTTGGAACACATACACATGTTCAAACAGCTGATGAAAAAATATTGCCTAAAGGAACAGCGTATATTACAGATATTGGGATGACAGGACCAAAGAATTCTGCATTGGGAATGGATTTAGATGTAGCTATTAAAAGATTTACAACATCATTGCCAGAAAGATACAAAATAGCAACAGGAGAATGTATACTAAATGCTGTAATTTTTGAAGTAAATGATGAAACAAATAAGGTTGATAGAATTATTAGAATAAATTAGTTTGTGTTTTATGTTGATTTTTATTTAAAATTGTAATATTATATTAAAAAATACAAATAAATTTAAGGAGGAATATATGAAATTGAAAAAAATAGTATCATTAGTACTTTTAATTATTGTAATTTTAGCTACAACAAAGGTTGAAGCAGTAACAACACAATTAAAAAATTATTCTGCATATCAAGTTAAGAATGCAAATGTATACCTAAATGTAAGAAAAGGACCAGGAACAAATTTTCCAATAACTAAAAAGTATTATAATGGAGAAGTAATATCTGTTTCAGAAGAAATAAAAGGAACAGATGGCTTACTTTGGAGAAAGGTAAGAGGAAATAATGAATTATATGTAGCATCTAGCTATTTAAGCAAAGTATCATGGGGAACAGCAACAACCTATACAGTAAAACAAGATTTAAATGCAAAATATGGACCAGGAAATTTTTATTCAAATGCATTAACATATACGAAAGGAACAGTTGTAAGACTAACAAAACAAGTAAAATCACCTGATGGAAAGTATTGGAGAAAAGTAGATGGAAAAGAATTATATATACCAAGTTCATTAGTTACAGCAACAGCAATACCTTGGAAAAATTATAAAACATATGTAGTAACTGGAGCAGCAGGAGTATTAAATGTAAGAAAAGGTCCTGGAACAAATTTTGAAATAGTAACTACATATAAAAATGGAGAAATAGTAAAAGCTTCAGATTCAATTAATGGATGGAGAAAAGTTGAAGGGAAAGAAATGTATATTAGTTCACAATATACAAAAATAGTTTCTACACCATCAAATATTGATGGTTATTATGCATATAAAGTTAAAGTTGATGATTCATTAAATGTAAGAAAAGGTGCAGGAACAAATTATGAAATTATTGGATCTTATAAAAATGGAGATGTAGTTTTTGCAAAACCTTTATCAAATGGATGGAGTAAGTTATATGGACAAACTAAATATGTTAATTCTTCTTATTTAGTAATATCTTCTTGGGTTGAAGTAGATATATCAGACCAAATAGTTACATTACATAAGAAAAATGGAACAAAATATGTTTCATCATGTGTAACTGGAAATGTAAGTGCAGGTAATGCAACACCTACAGGAGTATATAATGTTTATTATAAACAGTATTCACCAAGCTTTTTAGGAGAAACACTTTCTGGAGCGAGCAAATATGCTAAGAATGATATTTTATTAATGGGTGATGCTCGTGTTGGTTATTGGATGCCTTTTAATGGAGGTATAGGTTTCCATGATGCATCTTGGCGTACAGAATTTGGTGGAACAATATATAAAACAAATGGTTCACATGGTTGTGTAAATTTACCAAAAGAAGCTGCAAAACAATTATTTTTAAATATTGATCAAGGAACCATGGTAAGAGTGCATGAATGAAATCATTAAGTAAAAAGAAATTGTGTAGTGTAGATTGCATGACAAATGCAGTGATGTTTGAATTAGATGATGAGACAAATAAGGTAAATATAATTAATAAGATATAAAATTACGTAATTAAAATGTAAAAAAAATGTAATGTAATTGTAAAAAAAAAATATTGACATTTTGCATATTTAAATATAGTATAATAATGTGGAGGAAGGAATGGAAGAGATAATTATTGATAATGATGGATCAAGGTTATTTTGCGATGTTGTAAATCAAATAATGGGAGACAGTTCAGAAGTTAAAATTAACATCGAAACGGAAATTATTAGCAAAATTGGTATTACAAAAGAGGAATTTTATAAATTATATGAATCAAAAGCAAGTATAATTGAAAGCGGTTTTACTTCAGCTCAAATAAGAGCTTTGTGTAGATTAGCTAATGATTATAATATATTAGGATTTAATATAGAAGAATTAAGTGATACATTTATTGATACATGCATTTTGCAAAAAAGGAAAGGGATTAATAGCTACAAAATAACATGTAAAGATTTAATAAATTATGCACTTATGAAAGATGATGTTTCTCGAGTAAGAATAGCAACAGATCTAATCATTACACCTAACCGATTAGAAGAATTAATGAATAGTAAGATAACTATAAATGAAAGCGGTCTTAGTAAAAAACAAGTATCTATATTGTGTAAATTAGCTGGAATAAATTCTGAAACAATATTTGGATATGATTATGAGAAATATATTTTAGAGAGGCAACCACCTCGTATCCTTAAGCCAGTATCTTCTAAGCCTATTGGGAATAAGGATTTGCAACAAATGGGTATAATAGGAAAACAAGGATTTGAAAAACAAAAAAAAAGAATTAGATTTAAAGGCACAGTCGCAGCATTTGCTATATTTGCATTTGCAGCTGCAGCCTTATATAATCTAAGACAAGAATCAGAGTCTGTAAAAAGCGAAAGAAACTTTACTTATATAGGTATTGTAAAAGAAGGGGCACATGCACAATTACCAAAAGGTAATGAAGAAATTGGTAACCGCATTATTGCATATCGTACATTTAAAGATAATACAGGTTTTTTTAGAATCACAGAAACAACTTTTAATCGAAGGGGATTAGCAGTGGCTCAGATCAGTGATGGATTTGCTGGAAAAACCAAGGAAGCAGTTGTTAACTATAATGACATTGAAACTAGTTGTAGAATTAGTAATGATTTTTTTGAGGGGATTGAGTATCAAGCTGGACTTAGAGATGATATTGAAGAATATAATATGCCAAATAATTATGGAGGTATAACAAAAGTCCAAAAGGGTTATGATTTTTACTGTAGTCTGCCAGATAAAAATGGAAATGTTAAGGTAATCTATACTGATGGAAGTAGTATTGCTATTGGACAAATTCCTTCTGATAAAATAAAATACTATACAGACGAATTAGGACAAAGTCATTTTGTTGAAGAACCAGGGCTTCAAGCAGGCCCACATGATGGAGCAATTATACTAAATAATCTTGGAACGGATAATAGCACAGTTACTATATCATCTGATCTACAAGGAGAAAGAAATGGTGAATGAAGATTTTCTTAGAAAGATAAATTATATATATAGGCAAAATCAATTAGTCAGATTAAAAAGAGAAAACAAACAAAAAGAAGAAAGAATAAAAGAGCTTTCTAAAGAAGGGAAAAAACTAATTGATGACTTTGGACAAAAAAACAAAGCCAATTTTGATAATTTAAATGATAGGATAAGAAGATTAGAAGAAGAGAATAATGTATTAAAACAAGAGACAAATTACTATAAAGAAGTCTTTGAAAAAATTCCATCATTTATTAGAAGAATATTTGTTAAAGAAAAAAAAACAATAACTGAATAGAATATTAAAGTCAAAGGTTGAGGAAAGATATAAATTATATTCCTCAACTTTTTATATTATAATGAAAACATTGAAAAATAGTAGAAAAAAATAACTAAATTTATGGTCTTGCAATTATTAAAAATAGATATTATAATATGAAAATAGAAAACAGGTTAGGTGATATTAATGAAAATAAAGGAATTAAGATTATTAAATATTAAAATTATTAAAGATGGTAATATCGTATTTGAAGGGACTACAGAAGATATTCCAAGTAATCTAAAAGAAACAGAATATAAAAATATTACATTTGAAGGTGTAAATGTAGTAGTAGAAATCTAGGAACCTGTTTTTGGAAGGTGTCCCCATTTACATACACAATTTACAGGAAGGAGGCAATCATGAATTGGACTAAAGAGCAAACTGATGCAATCTATAAAAAAGGTAGTAATATTTTAGTTGCAGCAGCTGCTGGTAGTGGTAAAACTGCAGTGCTAGTAGAAAGAATCATCAATAAAATAATAAATGAAAAAATAGATATAGACTCTCTTTTAGTTGTTACATTTACAAATGCAGCAGCTGCTGAAATGAAAGAGAGAGTTTTAAATGCAATATATAAAATAATAGATAATAATGAAGCAGATGAAGCAACTATTTTACATTTGGAAAGACAAATTACCTTGATTAATAAAGCTCAAATATGTACAATAGATTCTTTTTGTTTAGATGTAATTAGAAATAATTTTTTTGAGATTGACATTTCACCAAATTTTAGAATAGCAGATACTGCTGAAATAGAGTTACTAAAACAAGATGTTTTAGAAGAATTATTTGAAGAGAAATATGAAGAGGAAAATGAAGAATTTCAAGAATTAATAAAAACTTATACTTCATATAGAGATGATACACCTTTAAAAGATTTAATTTTAAAAATATATACATATATTGAATCAAATCCATATCCTTTAGATTGGTTAAAAAATCAAATTGAAAAATTTAATATAAAAGATATTAAACAAGATTTTTCTAAAACTGAATGGGGAAAAATATTATTATCTCAAATAAGTGAGGAATTAGAAGATGAAATAAAAAAACTGCAATCAGAAAGACAAAGACTTTCTGTAGATAGCGAATTAGAAGCTTATGAAAGAATTTTTTCATCAGATTTACAACAGTTAGAAACTTTGTCAGGTAATTTAGATAATTGGAATAAAGCATATACTTTAGCCAATAATATAGAATTTTTAAAATGGCCAAGTAGCAGAAAAATTACAAATCCTGAAAAAGATAGAGCAAAGGACATTAGAGATAAAATAAAAAAAGATTTTACATCAAAAAGAGATAAAATTTTTACTTCAAAATCTGAAGAAGCAAATCAAGATTTAATTGATATGTATCATATACTAGTCAAATTACAAAATTTGATAATTGATTTTGATAAACAATACGAGTTAAGAAAAAAAGAAAAAAACATTGTTGATTTTAGTGATATAGAGCATTTTGCACTACAAATTTTAGTTGGGGGACAAAAAGAACCGGTCCCAATGTCACCTGTTGCCAAAAAATATAGGGATAAATTTGTTGAAATAGCAATAGATGAGTACCAAGATAGTAACTTATTACAAGAATACATTTTAACTTCAATATCTAGAGGTAATAATATTTTTATGGTAGGAGATGTAAAGCAAAGCATATATAAGTTCCGCCAAGCTATGCCAGAGCTATTCTTAAGCAAATATAAACAATATAGTGGGGCCAAAAAGAACCGGTACTGATGTACCCAATGGGGCCAAAAAGAACCGGTACCAATGTCCCCGAGGGACAAAAAATTCAACTGTTTAAAAACTTTAGAAGTAGAAAACAAGTTTTAGATTTTACAAATTTAATATTTGAAAATATTATGGGAGAAAAACTAGGAGAAATTGAATATAATACGGAAGAATATCTAAATTTGGGAGCTGACTATGAAGAAAATGAACAAAATCTTTTACCAGAGATTGATATTATAGATACTATGCCAAAAATCTCCGGTACCAGTGACAACAATATGTCAAAAATCTCCGGTACGAGTGACAACAATGACCGGTACTAGTGACACGGTTGAAAACGAAGAAGTACTTGAAGATATTGAAATAGAAGCAAAATTTGTGGCTAATAAAATCAAGTTCTTAATAGATAGCAAATTTCAAGTTTATGATAATAAGAAAAAAGAATTTAGAAATATTCAGCCTAAAGATATTGTTATATTATTGCGTTCTACTAAAAACAAAGCAAGTATATATGAAAAAGAGCTTCAAAACCATGATATTAATGTATATTCTGATACATCAACTGAATATCTAGAAACTTATGAAGTTCAAATTATTATGGATTTGTTAAAAATTATAGATAATCCATATCAAGATTTACCATTAGTACATGTTATGCGCTCACCAATAGGAATGTTTACAGATGATGATTTATTAGAAATTCGTTTAGCAGATAAAACTGATGATTTTTACACAGCTATGCTAAAAGCTAAACTTTCTGTAAGAGAAGATTTAAGATTTAAAATTGACAATCTTTTAGACCAAATTGAAAAATGGAGATATTTAAATAATTTAGTTGATTTAGATGAATTAATTTGGACAATTTATGAAGATACAGGTTTTCTAAATTATGTAGGTTTAATGCCTAATGGTGAATTTAGAACTGCAAATTTGAAAATGCTTTTTGAAAGAGCAAAACAATATGAAACTGCTTCTTTTAAAGGATTATTTAATTTTATTCTTTTTATGGAAAAAGTTAAAACCGGTGGTGGTGATTTAGGAGCTGCAAAACTTATATCAGAAAATGATAATGTTGTTAGGATAATGAGTATTCATAAGAGTAAAGGATTAGAATTTCCAGTTGTCTTTTTGGCTTGTACTGGGTCAAGTTTTAATATGATGGATTTAAATCAAGATATTTTATTACATCAAAACCTTGGAATAGGTGCAAAATATATAGATTATGATATGCAAATAAAATATGATACTATTTCAAAATTAGCACTTAGAGAAAAATTATTAGAGGAAAATCTTTCAGAAGAAATGAGAGTTTTATATGTTGCATTAACACGTGCAAAAGAAAAACTGTTTATTACAGGGATAAAAAATGAATTTGAAGAAGCCAACTCAAAAATGCAAGAGTTAGTAGATATATACAAAAAAGAAAATGGTAAAATTAATCCAATTTTACTTAAAAAATATAAAAAATATATTGATTGGATTTTACTAGTTTATTTATATAATAAACAAAATGCAAAAGAGATAATGAAAATAAATATAATAAAAAAAGATGAAGTATTAAAAGATAATAATAAAGAAGAAAAAGAAGAAATCAATTTTTTTGAATTATTAGAAGAAAAATCTAAAAACATTACTGAAGAAGAATTGCAGGATTTAAAAAAGAAATTGGAATTTAATTATCAATTTAAAGAGTTAAATCTAATACCATCAAAAGATTCTGTAACAAATATTGCCCATTTGGTGACTGGTAACAAATCAGAAAATATGGCACAAAAACGCCCAGCTACTAAACACGAAAAACAGTATGATTTGCCAAAATTGGAAGATGTAGAAGAAGAAATTACACCTGCTAAAAGAGGAACGATTGTGCACTTGTGTATGAAAAAATTAGATTTCTCTACAGATTATGATTTAGAACAGGTTAAACAACTTATAGAAAACTTAAAAGCAAATAATATTATTACAGAAAAAGAAGCAGAAAGTATTAATCCATATGACATTTTTAAATTTACAAAATCAAATATTTTTAAAGATTTACAACAAGCAAAAGAATACCATAAAGAAGAGCCATTTTATATAAATATCCCTGCAAATTCTGTTATGAATGTTTCTTCTGATGAAAATATTTTAGTTCAAGGTATAATAGACTTGTATTTTGTCGATAAAAATGGTAAACTAATATTGTTAGATTATAAAACAGATTTTGCAAGACCTGGAGATGAAGAAGTTTTAATTGAAAGACATAAACCTCAGTTAATGCTATATAAAGAAGCTCTAGAAAATAGTTTAAATAGAAAAGTGGATAAGGTTGTTATTTACTCTACTAATCTTGGAAAAGAGCTAATTGTAGATGAGAATTAAGTTGTGAAAATTGAAGTGAGAAGCGGAAAGTGGGAGATCGAATCTCATATCTCTCACATTCCACATCACACATCTTACCTCAAATATAAACTAAAACAAGAAAGGAATTCAAATAAAATGAATTATCCAAAATTTTTAGCAAAAGGAGACACAATTGGTGTTCCTGCACCATCAGATGGAGCATATGATGAGTTACATATAAATAAACAAAAAAATGCTAAACTAAAAATGGAGCAAAATGGATATAATATTATTCAATCAAAAAACATATATAATTCTAAAATGGCAAGGAGTGCAACAGCAATCGAAAGAGCTGAAGAACTAAATTATATGTTTGAAGATGAAAATATTGACTTTATAATATGTGCTGCAGGTGGTGAATTTTTAGTTGAATGTTTACCTTATGTTGATTTTACTAAACTAACTAATAATCCAAAATTTGTGCAAGGCTTTTCAGACCCTACAGGATTATTATTTCAAATAACTACTAAATATGATATTGCAACTATTTTTGGAATGAATTTTGGCGATTTCGGTATAGAAAATTACTCAAGGGATATAACAGATAATTTAAAAATTATTTCAGGTGATTTAATAAAACAAGAAAGCTATGAAATGTATGAAAATGAGAGAACTGAAAAAGTAACAGGACTAGAGGGGTATAATTATACAGATAAAGTAGTATGGAAAACATTAGATGATAAACCTGCTGAGATAAAAGGTAGAATTATCGGAGGATGCTTAGATTTAATTGCCGAACTCTCTGGAACAAAATATGATGGAGTAAAAGCTTTTATTGAAAAATATAAAAGTGATGGTATAATTTGGTATTTTGATAATTGTGATTTATCAAAAGAAGAATTAATTAGAACAATGTGGAAATTTAATGAATTAGAGTATTTTAAACATTGTAAAGGAATTATTTTTGGAAGATGTGGAAATGATAATAGTTACTTAAATTACACAATGGAAAAAGCATTAAAAGATAGTGTTATTTCAAAATTTAATATTCCAATTATATATGATGCAGATATTTCTCACAAAGGACCAAGTATGACAATAATAAATGGCGCAATTGCAACAATAGAAACAAAAGATGGAAAAGGAAGTGTAGAATTTGAAATAAAGTAGGTGATATCTTATGAATAATACCCAAAATACCAATAGAGTAAATAAATCATTATTTAAGCAATCAATATCAAAAATAAAGTTTGATTCTAAAGGATATATAATAGGTAATATTAAAAGAATTAGAGAACGACATACAAAATTATTATTTATTAAAAAGGCTGCTCTTGTTATAGGAGAAAGTGATGGAGCAATAGGAGTAATTATAGATGATAATTGTAATAATTCAAAGAATTTATATGAGTTGATAGAAAAAACAGGAATAATTAAAAAGAATTTTATAAAATCTTGGTTAAATAAAAAAGAATTAAAGATTTCTGAATTAAATAATGAAATAGTTTTTGAATTATGTGAATATATGGCTCAGAATGGATATGTTATTATGATAAGAGAAGAGCCATCAAAAAAAAATGGAAAAGGATATAATAATATAAGATTATATTTTCCAGTATCATATGAAGAATTGGGTTATTCTATATTAATTAATCAAATTATGGGAAGACTTAATCCACAAGGAATAAGTCAATATGATGATTTGGATGATTATACGATAACAATTTATAAAGGTAATATATTAATGACCGACCATCAGAAATTAATAGATTTTTTTCCAAAATATTTAATAATAACTAAGCATATTAATCATATAAAAAGTACAAATATTTATGAAGGTGAAGAAGATGTCATAGTTGTAACTAATAATGATAACAGTTTTATTCAACAAAAATCAGATAATGAAGGATATAAAAAATTATTAGCTGAGATTAATGAACTAGATACTGAACTAATAAAAGGAATAAAAGCTGAAACGAATGGTAGTTTATTATTTAATGAATTATCTAAGGGAGGTTCTCTAGTATTAGGTTTTGTTGATAATTCATTCTTATCTAATAGTAACCAAAAAGCTCTATATATACCTAAAGATATAACGGAAGAAAGTCAACAATGGCGTGTTTTAGAAGCAATTCTTAAAAAATATGAAAGTATGAGAAATTCTGATATGAATATTCCCGATAGTTATTCTTTAAGTATTTATGTAAATGGAGTATTCTTAAAAAAACTAAGCAATGATAGTTATAAATGGAATGGAAAAGACGATTATGCATTTTCTGTAATTATAAAAGAAATAAAAAATAAACTAGAAAGAATAAAACAACAAGAATTGTGTAGATAAATATATAGTAAATTTAATATAAAAACAAGAGAGGGAAATAATTATGAAAAAATATGATATTTTAAAAAATTTTGTTTTAGGTGGGTGTATAGGAGTTACACTTATGGAATTAAGTTCTTTTATTGTGAATTTATTTCTGGGGAAAATTGATGCTGAAACAATAAGCTTAATAAAAAGTTTTTTAACTATTTTTTTCTTTGGGGGAATAATATTTACTTTAGCTACTATTTCCATAAAAAGTTTAAAATATAAAGATTTGAAATCTAAAGATAAACAAAAAGTATTAACAAAACAAATTGTTTTATTAAGTATAGTAATTATAATATGTTCTGGAGTATTATTATTCTATGTACTCAATGAAAATGCTTTAGGAGTAATTCTATCATTGAGTTTTATCATCGTTTTTGTTCTTTGGGCTTATGGATGTTATGTTGAACAAGCAATTTTAAAGAAAAATATGGTAATGATTAATAAAGTTTAGAATAGAAAAAATACAATAATATACCAAGAAAGGAGAATTGTTTAAAATGGACAATAAAGATGAAATAAAAAAAGAAATAGAAAACAATCCTGATGATATAAATGACATTCAATTGGTAGATTTAGCAGTTTCATTATCAGATTATGAAGATGAAGAACTTGAAAAACTATGTTTAGACTTAAATGATGAAAATTTAGCAAAAGTTTTAGAAGAAGCGGAAACAAAAATTCAAAAAAAATTGATTGGATTTTTAGATAATTCTCGTGTTATAGATATTTTTTCTTTTATGTCAAAAGATGATATAGCTGATGTATTAGGAGTATTAAATACAGGTAGAAGAAAACAATTAATCAATATAATGAAAACTGGTGATAAAGCAGTAATAAAAGAACTTTTAGGATATAAAGATGATTCTGCAGGAGGAATCATGACAACAGAGTATATTGCTTTATATCAAGATTTAACTGTTAAAGAAGCAATAAAAAAAATAAAAGAAATTGCACCTAAAACTGAATATATACAAACAATTTATGTTATGAATCCAAGTAAAAAAATAATGGGTACAGTGGATTTAAGAGATATAATTGTTGCAAAGGAAAGTTTAAAACTTGAAGAAATTGCAGAAGAAAACTTTATTTACGTTGAGCCAGAGCTAGATCAAGAAGAAGTTGCAAAAATAGTTTCAAAATACGACTTAAATGCAGTTCCAGTATTAAATAGTAGAAAAAGAATGCTAGGAATAATAATGGTTGATGACATAGTAGACGTATTAGTTGAAGAACAAACAGAAGACATCTTAAAAATGGGTGGTGTCGCAAAAGAAGAAACGCTTGACAGTACACTTATTGAGTCAATTAGGATGAGGCTTCCATGGTTACTTATCAATCTTTTAACGGCTTTTTTAGCTGCATTAACAGTAAAATGCTTTGAAAGTACTATTGCTAAAGTTGTGGCATTATCTGCAACAATGTCAATAGTTACAGGAATGGGAGGAAATGCAGGAACTCAAACTGTTTCTATTATAATTCGTAATTTAGCAATGGGTAAGGTTAAATTTAAAGAAGTAGGGCATTTAATACTTAAAGAAGTAATATTAGGATTGATTAATGGAGCTATAATTGGATTAGTTACAGGAATAATAGTTGCATTAATTTATCATAATATGTATTTAGGATTAATAATATTTTTAGCAATGATTGGAAACTTAATAATTTCAGGATTTTTTGGACTAGTAATTCCAATTGCTTTAGAAAAATTAAAAGTTGATCCTGCTCTTTCTTCATCAATATTTTTAACAACTGCAACTGACGTATTAGGATTTTTCCTATTTTTAAGTTTAGCAAGTATATTTTTATCTAAATTAATGTAAAAAAGGAATAAGATTTTGTGTTTTAGCAAATCTTATTCCTTTTTTATTCTTTATTCAATGGCAATTTTAAATGTCTTTATTTAAATGAATTTTTCTATAATAATAAATATTAAAAGCTAAAACTATAAATATAGAAATAATAGCAAATAACTTTAAACCAGTAAAAGGAAGAGGTGTATGAGCTGTTGTTGAATCAGAAATAGCATTATCAATAGTACTATTATTAGTTGCGTTAACAATGTTAAAATTATTTGTAATTGAATTTTGCTTATCAGTGTCATCTTCTTTTTGTATTGAAGTAATGTTAAATGATTTTGTTACAGATCCTTTATAATTATTAATACCAGTTATAATTATTTTTGCCGTTCCAATTTCTTTATTATCTGTATATTCTATTGTATAGTCTTTACCTTCTATTAGCTTAATATGATCACTTGTTATCGTAACGAGTGGATTAATTTCATTTCCAGTAAATTCTTGACTTTCAATATCTTTTATTTGTGTAAACTGAATATCTTTTTGTACTATATTAAATGTTTTAGTTATTAAACCAGTATAATTACCAATTCCAGTAATAGTTATATTACCAGTTCCGATGTTTAAGTTATTAGAATATGATAAAGTATAGTCAATATCTTTTATTAATAAAGTAGAGTTATCATATATTAATACTTCTGGAGTGATTACTTTTCCTGTATAGGTTTTATTAGAAATATCTGAAATATTCAAAGTTGAAATATTCTTAGTTGTTATAACTTTTTCTTGAGCTTCTATTTGGAATTCTTTCATAACTGAATTTGTGTAATTTCCAATTCCAGTAATTTGTATTGATGCAGTTCCAATATTTGTATTATTAGAATAATTAATTTTATAATCTTTATTTAGTACAAGGTTAGAAGAACCATCAGTAATTTGAATAGATGGAGTTATTGGTGTTCCAGTATATTTTATAGTTGTAATATCAGAAATAGTTGTAAATGAAATATCTTTTGGTAAAATATCAAATGATATTTTTTTAGTACCAGCATAATTACCAATACCATTAACATCAATATATGCTTTTCCGACATCTATATTATTGTAGTATGTTAAAGTGTAATCTGTGTTTTTCTTAAGAGTAGTATTATTGTCTTTTAGTTCTACATTAGGTGTTATTTTAAAACCTAAATATGTTTGATTTTCCACTGGAGTAAAGTTTAAGGTATTAATATCTGTTTTTTTTATTTCTGGTGATTTTATATTAAATGTTTTAGTAACAGTTCCTGTATAAAGCCCAATACCTTTGATTATAATACTAGCTTCTCCAACATTTGTATTATTAATATATGTTAACGAATAATCGGTATTTTCTTCTAAAAGTTTATTTCCATCTTTAATTGTTAATTTAGGAGTAAGTGATAATCCAGTATAGGTAATGTCTCCGATTTTCGAAAAGTTTAATTTTTGTATATTTTTCTTTTCAACAGTAGATGTTTTTAATATATCAAGAACTCTAGATGCTATAATGCTGTGACCATCTTTATTTGGATGTGGGTCTACATTGATTTTAGAAAAATCACTAAAATCAATATTGACATTTGTTATTCTAGGATTTGTAGTATTAAAATCGTCATAAATTTTGGCTATTTTATATATAGTTTCAGATTGACTTGATGTTTTTAATATATCATTCATTTTACAAATGTATTCATCTACAAAAGATCCTAAATCATAAGAAGATAGACCTATTTCATAATATGGATTATAAAATTCTGTAGCAATTATTGTAGCATTTGGATTTGTTTTTTTTATGTAGGTAACAGATTTTGACCAATTTTCATTATATGAAGCTATATTTTTCTCAATAGTTGCCTTTGTTTCATTTGATGTAAAATACGAATATAGTTTATATGCTAAAGTTAATTTTTTTAGACCACTTGCCTCAATAAATACTTGCTGAACTTTTCTTACAAAATCTGGATCCTTTTGGGAAACTCCTGTAACTGTAGAAATTGCAGAGGTAGCTATTCCTAATAATTCGTTTGAACCAATTGAAATTGTGATTATATCTGCAGATTTAATAGCTTGAGTATATTGAATTGTTTGAATTTTGGTATAAAAATCTTTACAAGTCATCCCAGAAACAGCTAAATTAGAAAAATCATTTTGGGAGATATTAGATTTTGCTCTTACAATCTGAGCATA
>OCVV011337182.1_pt1 | contig 17307 bp, 13 predicted proteins | sample 1539721 | NCBI WGS metagenome assembly OCVV01 (sample SAMN02144230, study PRJEB22623) | gut metagenome | biome: sheep rumen | host: Ovis aries | place: New Zealand | reverse complement strand
TGCGATCCTCATGACCCTCGCCGTGCTGACCAGCGCCGCCGGCATCGCAAACGCGGGCTGCGTCCGCTTCAGCAAGCTCTTCTCCTTCATTAAGAACATCCAGCTGCGCCGCGCCGTTATCACCGCGATCCTGCTGGGCATCGCTGCTTTCGGCGCCTCTTTGGGCATGGGCGTTCTGACACAGAAGGTCACCGGCTATATCGGCTATGCCGGCATCCTCGGCCTGGTGATCCCGGCCTTCACCATCGTCCGCGCCAAGCTCAAAAAGGATTCCGACGCCAAGTAAACGGACTGATCCGCAAATCCATCCAGCAAAAAAAGGAACCGGTTTTCCGGTTCCTTTTTTGCGCATATGCGGGATCAAGCGCACTTTCCGTACCCCGCCCTGCTTCGGTTGACAAGGGCGTGATATTGTGATTTAATACTTTTGTTAAAGAATGGGAAGTATTTTCACCAAAAAATGCGCCGCGATTGTCTAAAATGCACAGTTTTTGCGACAATATTTCTCTGTTTTGCCCTTTTTGCAATCTGCGTGATCATATTATTATCAGGAGGCCGCAACATGAGTGAACAAACCGAACTACAGGACGCCATGACCATCAAGCTCGACTATGAGCTCCCGGCGTATCCGAAAATGGATCCCAGCTACCGCCGCGCGCCCCGCAGGGAATCCAAGCTCTCCGCCGCTGACAAGGCGCTGGCGATCAAGAACGCCCTGCGCTACATCCACCCGGATCACCACGCCCAGATGGCTAAGGAATTTGCGCAGGAGCTGGAGGAGCGCGGCAGGATCTACGGCTACCGCTTCCGCCCGGAGGGCAAGCTTTCCGGCAAGCCCATTGACCAGTACAAGGGCAAATGTATCGAGGGCCGCGCCATCCAGGTCATGATCGACAACAACCTGGATTTTGACGTGGCGCTCTATCCCTATGAGCTCGTGACCTACGGCGAGACCGGCCAGGTCTGCCAGAACTGGATGCAGTACCGCCTCATCAAGAAATACCTCGAGGAGCTGACCGATGAGCAGACCCTGGTTGTCATGTCCGGCCACCCGCTCGGCCTCTTCCACTCCCACAAGCTGGCTCCCCGCGTGATCCTCTCCAACGGCCTCATGGTCGGCGCCTTTGACGATCAGGAGCACTTCAACCGCGCCGCGGCGCTCGGCGTCGCCAACTACGGCCAGATGACCGCCGGCGGCTGGATGTACATCGGCCCCCAGGGCATCGTCCACGGCACCTTCAACACCCTGCTCAACGCCGGGCGCCTCAAGCTCGGCATCCCGCAGGACGGCAACCTCGCCGGCAAGCTCTTCGTCTCCTCCGGCCTCGGCGGCATGAGCGGCGCCCAGGGCAAGGCAGCCGTCATTGTCGGCGTGTCCTCCATCATTGCGGAGGTCGACGAGAGCCGCATCCAGACCCGCTACGAGCAGGGCTGGGTCACCCACCGGACCGACGATCTGGCCGAGGCAGTCCGGATCGCGCTGGAGTACCAGCAGAAGGGCGAGGGCTGCGCCGTCGCCTACCACGGCAACGTCGTCGATCTGCTCGAGTACCTGCTGGAGAAGGATATCCATGTCGATCTGATGAGCGACCAGACCTCCTGCCATGTGCCCTATGACGGCGGCTACTGCCCGCAGGGCCTCAGCTTCGAGCAGCGCACCGAGATGCTCGACAAGGACCCGGAGGACTTCCGCAAGCTGGTGGACAAGTCCCTGCAGCATCACATTGAGCTGATCGAGAAGTTCCACGAGCGCGGCACCTACTTCTTCGACTACGGCAACAGCTTCCTCAAGGCCGTCTACGACACCGGCGTCAAGCGCATTTGCAAGAACGGCGAAAACGATCTTGACGGCTTCGTCTTCCCCTCCTACGTGGAGGATATCCTCGGCCCCCAGCTCTTCGACTACGGCTACGGCCCCTTCCGCTGGTGCTGCCTGAGCCGCGACCCGAAGGATCTGGAGAAGACCGACAAGGCCGCCGCCGAGTACATCAAGGAACACAACCGCCGCTACCAGGACTATGACAACTATGTCTGGGTGCGCGACGCGATGAAGAACCAGCTCGTCGTCGGCACGCAGTGCCGCATCCTCTATCAGGACGCGATGGGCCGCATGAACCTCGCCCTCAAGTTCAATGAGATGGTGCGCAACGGCGAGATCGGCCCCGTCATCCTCGGCCGCGACCACCACGATACCGGCGGAACCGATGCGCCCTTCCGCGAGACCTCCAACATCAAGGACGGCTCCAACATCATGGCCGAGATGGCCACCCAGTGCTACGCCGGCAACGCCGCGCGCGGCATGAGCTACATCGCCCTGCACAACGGCGGCGGCACCGGCATCGGACGCGCGATCAACGGCGGCTTCGGCATGGTGCTCGACGGCTCCGAGCGCGTGGACAACATCCTGAAGATGGCCATGCCCTGGGATACGATGGTCGGCGTTGCGCGCCGCAGCTGGGCCCGCAACGAGCACGCCATGAGCACCGCAGCGGAGTACAACAAGCTCTACGCCGGGCAGGATCACATCACCATGCCCTACCTCGCGGACGACGAGCTGGTGCAGGCCGCGCTCGAGAGCGTTGAAAAATAAAGAATACAGGAGAACGGACATGTTCAACACCATCATGGAATGCGTGCCCAACTTCAGCGAGGGCCGGGATCTCGACAAGGTTGAAAAGATCGTCCAGGCCTTCCGCGGCAAGGAGGGCGTGAAGCTCCTCGACTACTCCAGCGACAAGGATCATAACCGCACCGTCGTCACCGTGATCGGCGAGATCGAGCCGCTGGGAGACGCGGTCGTTGAGGCCATCGGCCTTGCCGCCGAGCTTATCGACATGCGCGTCCACAAGGGCGAGCACCCGCGCATGGGCGCGGCCGACGTGGTGCCCTTCATCCCGGTCAGAAACTGCACGATCGAGCAGGCGGACGCACTGGCAAAGCGCGTCGGCGCGGAGGTCGCCGAGAAGTTCGGCGTCCCCAGCTTCCTCTATGAAAAATCCGCATCCGCGCCCCACCGCGAGAACCTGGCCGCCATCCGCAAGGGCCAGTTCGAGGGCATGGCGGAGAAAATGCAGCTGCCCGAGTGGAAGCCTGACTTCGGTCCCGACCACCCGCACCCGACCGCCGGCGTCTTTGCCGTCGGCGCGCGTATGCCGCTCGTCGCCTTCAACGTCAACCTCGACACGCCGAATCTCCAGATCGCCAAGGACATCGCCAAACGCGTGCGTCTGAGCAGCGGCGGCTACGCCTGCATCAAGGCGCTCGGCGTGATGCTCGAGGAGCGCAACATCGCCCAGGTCTCCATGAATCTCACCGACTACACCCGCACCGCCGTCTACCGCGCCTTCGAGGCCGTGAAGATGGAGGCGCGGCGCTATGGCGTGAACGTCGTCGGCTCGGAGGTCATCGGCATGGTGCCCATGGCCGCGCTGATCGACTGTGCGGAGTATTACCTGCAGATCGAGAATTTCTCGATCGGGCAGGTGCTGGAAAACAATTTCTGAGGTGAAGAGCGTGAAAATGTGTGATCTTCCGGTCTCGGAGCTGCTGTCGCTCACCGCGTCCGACGCGCCCGCGCCGGGCGGCGGCTCCATCTCCGCCCTCGCCGGGGCGCTCGGCGCCGCCCTTGCCTCGATGGTGGGGAGCCTCAGCCTGGGCAAAAAGGGCTATGAGGACGTGCAGGAGGAGATGACGGCGCTTGCCGCTGAGGGCAGGACGCTCATGGGCGAGCTGCTCGCCGCCATGGACGCCGACACCGAGGCCTTCAACGGCTATATGGCCGCCCTCGCTCTGCCCAAGGGCACGGAGGAGGAGAAGGCCGCGCGCCGCGCGGCCATGCAGAAAGGTCTCAAGGAGGCTGCCCTGGTCCCGCTCTCCACCGCGCGTCTCGCCGCCCGGGTCTTTCCGATCGCGGAGGCCGCCGTGCGGCACGGCAACAAAAACGCCGTGACGGACGGCATGGTGGCCGCGCTGATGGCGCGCGCGGCGGTGCTGGGCTCGCTGCTCAACGTGCGCATCAACCTTGCCTCCATCCGGGACGAGGCCTTTGTGGCCGAGCAGAAGGCCGCCTGCGCCGCGCTGCAGGAGCTCGCACTCGCCGAGGAGGCGAAGATCCTCGCGCTCGTGCCCCAACTGCAGGAGTAAGAGATGAAAACTGTGCTGGAAAACATCGGCCTGCTTGCCACACCGGAGGGCAGCGCTGCCCGCCGCGGGCATGAGCAGGGCGAGATCAGCTTTCTGAAAAACGCCTGGGTCGCCTGGGAGGATAGCGTCATCACTGCCGTTGGGAGCGGGGCTGTGCCGGCGGCCGACCGACGCATCGACGCGCACGGCCGGCTCGTGACTCCCGGCCTCATCGACCCGCACACCCACCTGGTGTTCGGCGGCTGGCGGCAGCATGAGCTGGGCATGAAGCTGCACGGCGTGAGTTATCTGGAAATCCTCGCTGCCGGAGGCGGCATCCTCTCCACGGTGGAGCGCACGCGCGCCGCCGCGAAAGAGGAGCTGATCGAAAAGGCCGAAAAGGAGCTGCACAAGATGCTGTGCCGCGGCGTCACGACCTGTGAGTGCAAGTCCGGCTACGGACTCTCGCTCGCTGGGGAACTCAAGATGCTCGAGGCTGTGCAGGAGCTCAAGGCACGCCAGCCGGTGGAGCTCGTGTCCACCTTCATGGCGGCGCACGCCCTGCCGAAGGAGTATGCCAACGACCGGGAGGGCTATCTCTCGCTCATCATCGAGGAGATGCTCCCGCAGGCGGCGGGGCGCGGCCTCGCGGAGTTTTGCGATGTGTTTTGCGAGACAGGGGTCTTCACGCCGGAGGAATGCCGCCGTGTGCTCCTCACCGGGCAGAAACTCGGCCTCAGGAGCAAGTGCCACAGCGACGAGATCGACCCCATCGGCGGCACGGAGATGGCCGGGGAGATCGGCGCGGTCTCCTGCGAGCATCTGATCCGCTGTAAGCAGAGCGGCATTGAGGCCATGGCAAAGGGCGGTACTGTCGCCTGCTGCCTGCCCGCGACCTCCTTCTATCTCGGCTCTTCCTTCGCCCCCGCCCGGCAGATGATCGAGGCGGGCGTTCCCGTCGCCTTCGGGAGCGATTTCAACCCCGGCTCCTGCCCCTGCAGCAATCTGCCGCTCGCCATGAACATCGGCTGCTACCGCTACCGCATGACGCCGGAGGAATGCCTCACGGCCGTGACGCTCAATGCCGCCGCCGCTCTCTGCCGCGCGGACAGCCTGGGCTCCGTCGAGCCGGGCAAGCAGGCGGATCTGCTCGTCTGGGACGCGGAGGATCTGAACTATATTTTCTATCGCTTCGGCGACGATCTCGTGGAGACCGTCATCAAGCGCGGTGAGATCGCCGCGCAGAACAGCTAAAAGGAGCTGATCCGCCATGGAATGGAAATCCGATATCGAGATCGCGCAGAGCACCCCGCTCAAGCCTATAAACGAGATCGCTGCGGGGCTCGGCATCCCGGAGGAATACGTCGAGAACTACGGCCGCTACAAGGCCAAAATCTCGCTTGACTGCCTGAAAAACAGCGGCCGTCCCGACGGCAGGCTTATCCTCGTCACTGCCATCACGCCGACCCCCGCGGGCGAGGGCAAGACCACCACGACTGTCGGCCTCGCCGATGGCCTGCGGCGCATAGGCAAAAAGGCCGTCGTTGCGCTGCGGGAGCCCTCCCTCGGCCCTGTGTTCGGCATCAAGGGCGGCGCGGCCGGCGGAGGCTACGCCCAGGTCGTCCCCATGGAGGACATCAACCTCCACTTCACCGGGGACTTCCACGCCATCGGTGCGGCGAACAACCTGCTCGCCGCCATGCTCGATAACCACATCCAGCAGGGCAACGCCCTGGGCATCGACCCGAGAACCATCACCTGGAAGCGCGCCGTGGACATGAACGACCGGCAGCTTCGCTTCATCGTGGACGGCCTCGGCGGGCGCGTCAACGGCACGCCGCGCGAGGACGGCTTTGAGATCACCGTGGCCTCCGAGGTCATGGCGATCCTCTGCCTTGCGAGCAGCATCAGCGATCTCAAGGAGCGCCTGGGGCGCATCGTCGTGGGCTATACCTACGATAAAAAGCCTGTCACGGCCGCGCAGCTCAAGGCTGCCGGGGCCATGGCCGCACTCCTGAAGGACGCGCTCAAGCCGAACCTCGTACAGACTCTCGAGCACACGCCCGCCTTCGTGCACGGAGGCCCCTTCGCCAACATTGCCCACGGCTGCAACTCCGTCATGGCCACGCGCATGGCGCTCAGGCTCGGCGATTACGCGGTGACGGAGGCCGGCTTCGGCGCGGATCTCGGCGCGGAAAAGTTCTTTGACATCAAGTGCCGCATGGCCGGTTTGAAGCCGGACGCGGTGGTGGTGGTCGCCACGGTGCGCGCGCTCAAGATGCACGGCGGCGTGCCCAAGACGGAGCTGGCGCAGGAAAACCTCGCCGCGCTCGAGAAGGGTCTGCCGAACCTGCTGCAGCATGTGCGCAACGTAAAGGAGGTCTTTGGCCTGCCCGCCGTCGTGGCCATCAACCGCTTCCCGCAGGACACAGAGGCGGAGCTGCGGCTGCTCGAAGAAAAGTGTGCCGAGCTGGGCGTGCGCGTCGTGCTGTCCGAGGTCTGGGCCAAGGGCGGCGAGGGCGGTATGGCGCTGGCCGAGGAGGTCGTGCGCCTCTGCGAGGAGGAGAACGACTTCCGCTTTTGCTATGACGAGAAGGAGAGCATCCCGGAGAAGCTTGAGCATATCGCGCGGCGCGTCTATCACGCGGACGGCGTGGAGCTGGCCGCCGCCGCCAGGAAGCAGCTGCAGCAGCTCGAGGAGCTGGGCTTCGACGCGCTGCCCGTCTGTATGGCCAAGACGCAGTACAGCTTCTCCGATGACGCCTCCAGACTTGGTGCGCCGAGGGGCTTCAGCATTCAGGTGCGCAGCCTCAAGGTATCCGCCGGGGCGGGCTTTCTCGTCGCGCTCACGGGCGATATCATGACGATGCCAGGCCTGCCCAAGGTCCCCGCCGCCGAGCGTATCGACGTGGACGAATCCGGCCGCATCAGCGGCCTGTTCTGAGCGCTTTCAAGCGATAACAGCAAAACGCCTCCGGATCATCCCGGAGGCGTTTTGCTGTCATACTAATACCGAATCGAAATCTTTTAAAGCTTCTTATCGGGTATTACTATGAAAGCTGGCGCTTCCATAGTAAACAATTGATTCAAACGCGCCATTCTCGCCCCTGACGGGGCAACCGAATGGCATGCGGAAAAATCCCCATGCGCATGAGGCTTTCATGCGTCGTGGTGCGCCGCGAGGCGCATGGGGATTTAATATCAGTTCTGGCCGTAATAGGCGTTTTTGCCGTGCTTGCGGAGATAGTGCTTGTCCAGCAACTCCTGCTGCATGGGAGGAAGCGCGGGGTTGAGAATCCTCGCGTGCAGCGCCATGAAGGCCACCTCCTCGAGCACCACGGCGTTGTGGACGGCGTTCATCGCGTCCTTGCCCCAGGCGAAGGGGCCGTGGCTCATGACCAGCACCGCCGGGACCTGCTCGGGGTCGATGCCTCGCTCGCGGAAGGTCTCGATGATGACCGTGCCGGTCTCCCTTTCGTATTCTCCGGCGATCTCTTCCGGCGTCATGTGCCGCGTGCAGGGGATCTCGCCATAGAAATAGTCGCCCTGGGTGGTGCCGTAGGCGGGGATGCCGCAGCCGGCCTGGGCAAAGGAGGTCGCCCAGCGGGAATGCGTGTGCACGACGCCTCCGAGCCCGGGGAAAGCCTTGTAGAGCTCCACGTGGGTGGGCGTATCGGAGGAGGGCTTGTAGTGCCCCTCTACGACCTTGCCCTCAAGATCGACCACCACCATGTCCTCCGGCTGCATCCCGTCGTACTCCACACCCGAGGGCTTGATGACGACGAGGCCGCTCGCACGGTCGATCGCGGAGACGTTGCCCCAGGTGAAAGTGACGAGGCCGTGCTTCGGCAGCAGCAGATTGGCTTCACAGACCTGTTTTTTCAGTTGCTCCAGCATGTTCAGACCTCCCTGACGGCTTCGCGCTCGACGGCGAGGCCTTTTTGATAGGCTTCGAGATAGGAAGCAAAGCCTGCGGCGTCTTCCCTGTCGGGCTCAACTGTGACGGCCTTGGCTCCGGCGAAGACCTCCCTCTCCAGGAAGTCCTCCAGCGTGCCCGCGCCGTGCAGCAGGAAGGCTGCGAGCAGCGCCATACCGTAGGGGCCGCCCTCGCCGGCCGTCTCCATGCAGGTGACGGGGGCGCGGCAGGCGGCGGCCAGGTACCGCTGTCCCACGACCGGGGTCTTGAAGAGGCCGCCGTGGCCCATCAGGCGGTCGATCCGCACGTCCTCGCGCGCGAGGATGTCCATGCCGATCTTCAGCGTCGCCATCGTGGCGTAGAGCTGGGAGCGGAGGAAGTTGGCGAGCGTGAAGCGGCTGTCCGGGCGGCGCAGCACGAGGGGACGGCCCTCGTCGAGATGCGTTACTCCCTCGCCCGTGAGATAGTTGTAGGTGAGCACGCCGCCGCAGTCCGCCTCGCCCTCGAGGGATTTCTGGTAGAGCTTCGTGAAGAGCGTGCCGGTGTCGGGGCTCGCGCCGAAGAGCTCTGCGGTCTCGCGCAGGATGCCGAACCAGGCGTTGGAGTCGTTGGTGCAGTTGTTGCAGTGCACCATGGCTACCGGCTTGCCCGTCGGCGTAGTGACAAGGTCGATCTCCGGATAGACCTTCGCAAGCGGCTTTTCCAGCACGACCATGGAGAAGATCGAGGTGCCGGCGGAGACATTGCCCGTGCGCGCGGCGACGGCGTTGGTGGCCGTCATGCCGGTGCCCGCGTCACCCTCGGGCGGCGCGAAGGGGATCCCCGGGGGAAGCAGCCCGTCGAGCAGCGCAGCGCCCGCTTCGCTGAGCGTGCCTGCAGCGGCGCCTGCGGGCAGGACGGCGGGGAGATATTCCTTCAGCGGCTTCGGCAGCACGCCGAGCGCATCGAACTTCGCGAGCATCGCGGCGTCATAATCCAGCGTTTCGCTGTCGATGGGAAACATACCCGAGGCGTCGCCCACACCGAGGACGTTTTCACCCGTGAGCGCGTGGTGCACGTAGCCGGCGAGGGTCGTGATATGCGCAATGCGGGGCAGATGCTCCTCGCCGTTCAGGACCGCCTGATAGAGATGCGCAATGCTCCAGCGCTGCGGGATGTTGAAGCCGAAGAGCGCCGTGAGCTCCTCGGCGGCCTGGCCGGTGATGGTGTTCTGCCACGTACGAAAGGGCGTCAGCAGTTCCCAGTTCTCGTCGAAGGCAAGATAGCCGTGCATCATGGCCGAGACGCCTGCGGCCGCGATCCCGCCGCGGTCCTCCACGGTCTTAAGCGCTTCCTTGAGTCCTGCCCAGACCTCCGCAAGGTCGTAGGTCCAGACGCCGTCGAGATAGTCGCTCTTCCAGGTGTAGTCCCCGGAGGAGACGGGGGCAAACTGCCCGTTGATGGTCACAGCCTTGATGCGGGTCGAGCCGAATTCGATGCCGAGACAGGTTTTCATGCGCGTCCTCCTTTGTTGAATTGTTCGGTTGCGGTTTATTGCAGCTCCGGGATCGTCTTCCGGGCGATCTGTTCGAGTTTTCCGCTGCGGATGAGCGCGTTCATTGCCGCAACGTCGCAGCGAAGCTCATGGTCGTCCTCGCAGAAGGGGACGCATTCGCGCACCGCGGCATAGAGCTTCTCGTGGACAGGGGAGAGCGCGGAGGCAATCCCTCTGAGGTCGATGCCCTGTACGGCGGCCATGAGCTCAAAGGCCAGCACGGAATAGAGATTGTTCACGATCACGCGAGCCTTGCGTGCGGCGGTCGTACCCATGCTGACGTGATCCTCCTGGTTGGCCGAGGAGGGGATGGAGTCCACCGAGGCGGGATGGGCATGCACCTTGTTCTCCGAGACGATGGAGGCCGCCGAGTACTGGCAGATCATATAGCCGGAGTTGAGGCCGCCGTTGGGCGTGAGGAAGGCGGGCAGACCGTTGGAGAGCCCGGGATTCACCATGCGCTCGAGCCGCCGCTCCGAGATGGAGCAGAGCTCCGCGACGGCGATGCCCAGATAGTCCATCGCCAGTGCCACGGGCTCGCCGTGGAAGTTGCCGCCGGAGATGACGCTCTCGTCCTCGGGGAAAAGGATGGGGTTATCGGTGACGGAGTTGATCTCCGTTTCCAGCACGGTTTTCACATAGCCAAGCGTGTCGCGCACGGCGCCGTGCACCTGCGGGATGCAGCGGATGGCGTAGGCGTCCTGCACACGCAGATCCTTCGAGGCCTCGGCCGTGGGGCTGCCGGCGAGCAGGAGGCGGATGTTCCCGGCGACAAGCGTTTGCCCGCCGTGCGGACGCAGCGCGTGGATGCGGAGGTCAAAGGCGGAGGTCAGGGCGGTGAGCGCCTCCATGCTCATGGAGGCGGCCAGATCCGCCAGCAGCGCGCCGCGGTTCGCGTCATACCAGGCGAGCACGCCGAGCGCGGTCATGCATTGGGTGCCGTTGATGAGCGCGAGCCCCTCCTTGGCGAGCAGGCGATAGGTCGGGATGCCGGCCCTGGCCATGGCCTCGCCGCCGGGCATGCGCTCGCCCTGATACCAGGCCTCGCCCCGGCCGATCAGCACCAGCGCCATGTGCGCCAGCGGCGCGAGATCGCCGGAGGCTCCGAGGGAGCCCTGCTGGGGAACAACGGGGGTGACGCCCTTGTTGAGCATCGAGATGAGCGCCTCGATCAGCTCGCGGCGGATGCCGGAGTTGCCGAGCACAAGGGCGTTTGCGCGCAGGAGCATCATCGCGCGGACGACTTCTTCCGCGAGCGGCTCTCCCACGGCCACGCAGTGGCTGAGAATGAGATTTTCCTGAAGCTGGCCGCTCTGCTCGCGGCCCACATTTACCTTTGAGAATTCGCCGAAACCTGTGGAAATGCCATATACCCGGCGTTCCTCTTCCAGAATGCGCTCGACCAGACTCCGCGCGCGGTCGATATCCGCATAGCGGGCAGGGGAGAGCGAGACCGGAGCATGAAACCTGGCAGCCGCAACCACCTCTTCGATGGTCAGGCTTTTGCCGTCCAGAACTACCGGAGCAGTATGAAACGCTTCCTCCATGAATTGCGGTCCTCCTGTATGATTATTTGCTGCCGTCTGTACTGGGCCAGCGCGGCATGGCCTGCGCAAGCCCGTTGTGTTCTTCACTATATCACAGGCTTAGGAATTGTTCAACCAAATGTGCCCGATTTCCCGCCGTGCGTATTTGGAAATACCCTCTGGCTATTTTCCCTACCTTGTGCTACAATGTCCGGGTCTGCAGAAAAGGCAGACCCGCATATCAACGAAGAAAGGCCAAGGAACACATGAACGAAGAGATCCTCGCCGCGCTCGCCAAGGAGCTGAAGATCGGCGAACAGCAGGTGCGCAGCACCCTGGAAATGTTGGAACAGGGGGATACCGTCCCCTTTATCGCTCGCTACCGCAAGGAGCAGACGGGCGGCCTGGATGAGGAGCAGATCCTCGCCATCCAGAAGCAGTACGACTACGAAAACCGCCTCGCCGAGCGCAAGGAGGACGTCCTGCGTCTCATCGCCGAGCAGGGCAAGCTCACCGACGAGATCCGCGAGAGCGTCCTGAGCTGCACGAAGCTCTCCCAGGTAGAGGATGTCTACCGTCCCTATATGCAGAAGAAAAAGACCCGCGCCGCCGCGGCCATCAAGGTCGGGCTCCAGCCCCTGGCGGACTGGCTGCTCGCTCTGCCCGAGAGCGGAGACGTGGAGGCAGAGGCGCAGAAATATGTCACCGAGGAGGTCGCCGACGCCGCGGCAGCGCTCCAGGGCGCGCGCGATATCATCGCCGAGGCCGTGAGCGACAATGCCCAGCAGCGCTGGGACTTCAAGGACAGCATCCTCAAGGCGGGCTCCGTCGTCACCAAAAAGAAAAAGGACGCGGAGGACGAGAAAGAGGTCTACCGCAATTACTATGACTACACGGAACGCCTGAGCACCCTCGCAGACCACCGCATCATGGCCATCGACCGCGCCGAGAAGGAAAAGGTCATCAGCGTCTCCCTGAGCTTTGACGACGCGCTGCTCAAGCGCAAGGCTCTGCTGGCGCTGCTCAAGAACAAGGAGACCGTCGCTGAGGCGCAGCTCCGTCTCGCGGCGGAGGACGGCTGCGACCGGCTGCTCTTCCCCTCCATAGAGCGCGAGATCCGCTCCGAGCTCTCCGAGCGCGCGCAGAGGAGCTCCATTGAGATCTTCTCCGCCAACCTCGAAAAGCTCCTGCTGCAGCCGCCGCTCACCGGGCGCGTGATCCTCGGCTTTGACCCCGGCTTCTATAACGGCTGCAAGCTCGCCGTCATCGACGAGACCGGCCGCATGCTCACTGTGGACAAGGTCTTTCCCTTCCGCGGCAAGAACGTCGACCTCGTGCCCTCCAAGCAGAAGCTCCTCATGCTCATCCGCAAGTACGGCGTGAAGATCGTCGCCATCGGCAACGGCACCGCCTCGCGCGAGAGCGAGCAGCTCATCGCGGAGCTCATCCGCGAAAATGGGCTCGACGTGAGCTACGCCATCGTCTCCGAGGCCGGCGCCTCCGTCTGGTCCGCGCAGGAGGCTGCGCGCAAGGAGTTCCCGGACATGCCCGTCGAGGAGCGCAGCGCCGTCTCCATCGCGCGCCGCCTGCTCGACCCCCTGGCCGAGCTCATCAAAATCGACCCCAAATCCATCGGCGTCGGCCAATATCAGCACGATCTGCCCCAGAAAGCGCTGACCGAGCGGCTGGACGAAGCCGTCATGAAGTGTGTCAACCGCACAGGCGCCGATCTCAACACCGCCTCCAGCGAGCTGCTGACCCACATCTCCGGCCTCAACGCCGCCATCGCCGGCGAGATCGTGAACTACCGCAACGAGAACGGCCGCTTCTCCAACCGCAGCCAGCTGCTCAAGGTCAAGCGCCTCGGCCCCAAGGCCTTCAAGCAGTGCGCCGGCTTCCTGCGTATCAAGGACGGGGACGAGCCCCTTGACCAGACCGCCATCCACCCCGAGAGCTACGAGGCAGCGCGCAGCCTCATGGCCGCCTGCGGCATCCGCGCCCTCGGAGAGAAGGACGCCGAGTTCCCCGCCGAGAAGACCGCACCCCTGGGCATCGACCCCTACACTCTGCATGACATCGAGGACGCCATCCGCCAGCCCCTGCGCGACTACCGCGAGCAGTTCGACGGCGCGCTCCTGCGCAGCGACATCCTTGATATCAGCGACCTGAAGGTGGGCGACAGGCTCTCCGGCACGGTGCGCAACGTTGTGAATTTCGGCGCCTTCGTGGATATCGGCCTGCATGAGGACGGCCTGGTGCATGTCTCGCGCATGTCCGAGAAGCGCAACGTCAATCCCATGGACGTGGTCTCCGTGGGCGACATCGTGGAGGTCTGGGTGCACGAGATCGACGCCGAGCGCGAGCGCATCGCCCTCTCGCTGCTGCCGCCCGAGAAGCTCAAGGCACGCGACGAGAAGCGCAGTGCAGAGCGCAGCCGCCCCCGCCGCGATGAGGGGAAGCGTCAGAGCCGGCCGGGCGGACAGAGCGGGCAGAATCCCCGGAATGACCGGAACGCCCGAAACGACCGGAACCGCCCCCGCGAGCAGAAGCCCAAACAGCCCGAGCTGAACATGGAGGACGCTCTCGCCGCTCTGCGCGCGAAATTCAAAGGGAACTGAGAATCAGAAAACAACGCCGCCGGAATTTCCCGGCGGCGTTTGCTTATGGAGTTTTGCCCGGCGTCCCGCTGCGGAGCAGGGCGCTCATCACCTTGTAAAGCGGGCGGAAGAGGATCAGCGTGAGGACGAAATTGCTCACGCAGTGCGTCACGTCGAAGGCAATGCCGTTGATCCACATGGCCAGATACATTTCCCAGCCGCCGTTGATGAAAAAATAGGGAATGTACATCAGCGGCCCGAAGCAGAGCCCGTAGGCCCCGGCGAGCACCGCCCAGATCACCGCAGAATCGTTTTTCCGCAGCAGCATCGCGGCGATCACCAGGATCGGCCAGACGAAGATGTAGCTGAACCACCAGACGCCGAAGCCAAAAATCAAGCCCTCGAGCATCACGTAGATGCCCACGCTGTAGAGCGCCTTCCAGCCGAAGAACACCACCGTGAGGATGATGAGCACGCTGTTGAGGTTGACGTTGGGGATGGAGGCGAGGGCAAACTTCGTCGCGAAGATCAGCGCCCCCATCAGCGCGAGGATGCAGATCTCGCGCGCGGAGAGCTTACCAGCCGATCGTGAGGGTGAGCTCATAGTGCTCGCCGTCCGCGATCATGGTGTCGTCCGCGCCGGTCGGCGTCATCTCGCCGTCCTTGGTCAGAGCCCACCACTCCTGATTGGCGGAGTCGGCGGTCTCTCCGTCGACGGTCTCGATGAACAGGCCGTACTCGCTCTCGGAGCCGGCGATCAGTCCCTCCTGCTCGAGCGCGCCGCGGAGATTCTCGGCGTCAGTCGTGATGCGAAATTCCTTCGTGCTCTCGTCCTTGTGGGTCACGACCACGGTGATGGTTTTGCCGCCGGCCTGAGCCTGGGGCTTGAGGGCGTTCGCGAGGAGCAGGGCGCCGATGACCACGACAAGCAGGACGGCCACGGCAATGATGATGTTTCTGGTTTTCTTGGACATATTGTCCCCCTTTCTTGTATTTCGGAAATCGCACCAAGAAGAAAGAGCGGCGCAGCGCGCCTGTGTTTCAACCGGGTTCCGCGGTTCTTCGTGCGACACAGCAGAGATTTTTTGCTGTCCGGGCAGGTTTTCTGACTTCGGGGGCGTTCGCCCCGCTTCACAGTGACGGCCTCGCGAGGGAATGATGCGCCGCTATTGGCGCATTTCACCCAGATTCCCCTGTTGACTGCCTCGCCGGAGTGACCCGGCGGACAGATCCCGGTCCGATTGCTTGCAAGGGCAGTATAGCAGATGCGGCGCTATTCTGCAATCCAAAGCTTTGCAGGGCTTCGGTTTTATGATAGAATGAAACAAAAAAAGAAGCGAACAAGGAGGAAGGCCCATGCGCGTACTGGTCGTAGAGGACGAAAAGACGCTCAACCGTATCATTACCGAGGCGCTCGAGGACGAGGGCTACAGCGCTGACAGCTGCTTTAACGGCCAGGAGGCGCTGGAATACTGCGCCTGCGCGCGCTACGACGTTGTCATCCTCGACGTGATGATGCCCAAACTCGACGGTCTGGAGGTCGTGCGGACCCTGCGCCGCCAGGGCGACAACACCCCGGTGCTCTTTCTGACCGCGCGCGACAGCGTGGAGGACCGCGTCGAGGGATTGGAGAGCGGGGGAGACTATTACCTCGTCAAGCCCTTTGACTTCCGCGAGCTCATGGCGGTAGTGCGCGTGATGGCCCGCAAGACCACCGACAACCGCTCCAACGTCTACACCGTGGGCGACCTGGTGCTGGACGCTGCGGCGCACACCGTCTCCCGCGCCGGCAAAGCCATCGAGCTCACCGCCAAGGAATTTGCGCTGCTGGAATACATGATGCGCAACCGCGGCGTCGTGCTGACGCGGGAGATGATCGAAAACAATCTTTGGAACTTTGAATACGAGGGCGGCACGAACATCGTGGACGTCTACGTGGGCTATCTGCGGCGGAAGATGGATACGGGCTTTGACAAGAAGCTCATCCATACCGTCTGGGGCGCCGGATGGGTGCTCAGGGAGGATCCATGAAGCGCAGGGAGAAGCACCTTCTGCAGCTGAGCGGGAGTCCGGTCATCACCGTCTCGGCCAAGCTGCGCCTGGCAATCTGGCTGACGCTGATGGTACTGCTGCTGGCGGCGCTGGTATTCGGCGGCGTGCTGTTCCTCAACCGCAGCGCCATGGTCGGCGACCCTGTTCAGGATCTCGTGGGGACGGTGGAGAAAGCTGTCTCCTCGGCGGAGCTTGAGGACGGCGCCGTCGATTGGGAGGAGCTCAGCACCTATTCCCACGGAGCCTACTGCGTGTATTATGACGCGGAGGGAAAGCTGATGCAGGCCGCGCTCCCCGAGGAGCTGGATCTGAGCGGCCTGGAATTTCGCGACAACACCATCCGCACCGAGCGCATCGGCGGCGCGGAGTACTATGTATACGATAACTTTGTGGATCTGGGCGGCACGGGCTTCTGGGCGCGCGGCCTCATCTCCACGATGGGCGGCAACGGGATCACCCACGCCATTACGGTCATCACCCTGAGCCTGGTTCCGATCCTGCTGATCCTTACGCTTGCCGGCAGCTGGGCCATCTCCTGGGACACCTTCCGCCCCATGGAGAAGATCCTCTCCATGGCGGACTCCATCTCGAGCGGCGACGATCTCTCCGCCCGCATCGACCTCAAGCGAGGCTCCCTGGAGATGCTGCGCCTGAGTCAGGCCTTTGACCGGATGTTCGAGCGCCTGGAGCGCTCCTTCAACGCCGAGCGGCAGTTCGCCTCCGACGCCTCGCATGAGCTGCGCACGCCCATCACGGTCATCCTCGCCGCCTGCGACCGTGCGCGGCGCAAGGCCAGAACGCCGGAGCAGTACAGCGATGCGCTCTCCACTGTGGAGGAGCAGGCGCGCAGCATGTCATCGCTCGTGCAGGAGCTGCTGAGTCTCACACGCATCGAGCACAATACCGGGCGCTATCTCCTGCGGGACGCGGAACTGAGCGGCTTCGTGGCCTCCTGCTGCGAGGAGTTCACGCCTGCCGACGCCAAGGGCATCACGCTGCAGACGGAGATCACGCCGGGGCTTCGCGCAAAATATAATCCCGCGCTCTACTCGCGCATCATGCAGAATCTCCTGCAGAACGCGTATCGCTACGGCCGCGAGAACGGGCAGATCCGCGTGCGGCTCTACCCCGACGGTGCGAAGACCGTCCTCGAGGTCGAGGACGACGGCGTGGGCATCGCCCCCGAAGACCTGGACAAGGTGTGGCAGCGCTTCTGGCAGGCCGACCCCTCCCACAGCGAGGGCGGCTCCAGCGGCCTCGGCCTGGCGATGGTGCAGGAGATCGCCGAGCTGCACGGCGGCAAGGCCACTGTCCGCAGCGAACCGGGCAAGGGCAGCGTCTTTACCGTCACAATCTGACACGATCAAAAGCGGGTCTGTTGCAAAATAAGGATGAGTGCGTAAATGCGCACTGATACTAACACCTAATAAAAACCTTTGAATCTTTCCGGCCAGAATTGTGCCATACTTTGTTGGCGGCCTTGACCATATATCTCCATTATGCTCTGCGGCCGCCGCCTCGTCTGGCGCAATTCTGTCTCGGAAATCTTTCTAAAGCTTT
>OCVV010000911.1_pt1 | contig 17312 bp, 13 predicted proteins | sample 1539721 | NCBI WGS metagenome assembly OCVV01 (sample SAMN02144230, study PRJEB22623) | gut metagenome | biome: sheep rumen | host: Ovis aries | place: New Zealand | reverse complement strand
GCTTGTTTTTCACTTACAAGTAAAGCATCTATACATACATAATCAAAATCATGGAAGAATATAAAATTATAATAATTCTTCTTATTTATTACATGACCAATTATTATATCTTTATTCTTTTTATGAATGTATTTTAATTGACCAGTATTATTAGATTGTATTGTATATTGTCCAGGATAATCCTTAAGTAAATTTAAAATACTATTTTCTACTGCATGCTTACGAGATGAACACTTAATATTAATAATAACAGGTACTCTTCCATTTATTACTAATAAGGCTTCATCTAAAGTAGGTATTTTATATTTAGATATATAATCTAAATCATCTCTTTTAACTTTAGATATTTTTTGATCCACATGTAATAGTCTTTCCAAAGTTTCGTCACTAAAAAGAACTAATGATCCATCTTTAAGCATTTTTACATCTAAAGAAATAATAAAGTCTTTTTTCAAGGCTTTAACTATTGCTTCAAGTGAATTTTCATATATTTTTTTATTATCATAAACGCCTGAATGGGCGATTTTTTTATTATTTAAAAATGTTAATTTTTTCATATTATTCATCACAAATAAATTATAACAAATAATAATAATTAAGAGAATAAAAAAACTTCTAAATAGAAGTTCTTAATTCTTTTTCTTAAAAATAGTAGTAATTAATATTCCAAGTGCAATAGACATAGTTGCAATAAATACAGTTAACAAAACTGCAACTACTCCACTAATACCATGAGACTCTCCTGTCTTAGGCATATTACCTATTCCTTCAGTAACTGCATGTGTAACAGTAGTTGTAGTAGTTCCACTTGAAGTTGTATTCTCTTCTTCCCTACCTTTTCCTTCAGTAAATACAAGAGTTGAACTACCAACATCTAAAGACACTATATTATCTACATAAGTAATATTATTAAAACTAATACTATTATCATGTCCATCATACTCACCATTATTAACAATATCAAAAGCAGCAAGTAGATATTCAGTGTTAGAAAGTAGATTATTTCTCTTAGCAACAAAAGTATAAGTTTTATCATTATTATCTACTACTTCAAAATAATTAGAAGAAAAGTTCTTTAGTACTAACTTATCTGTAGACACTTTAAAACTAACAGACTTTACTCCATCACTTGAAGTAACACTTTTAGCAGTACAACTTGTACTCTCACCAGTATTTATATAATTTTTGTTACATTGGATAGTAACTGTACCTGCTTTATAAGGAAACATATCACAGTTATATCCATTAGAGGATTTATTAACTTTAAATAAATATGTATCTTTATGGTTTGGATTACTATAACTATTAATTAGAGAAGTTGATCTATCATAGTTATTAGATGAATAGTCAGATAAATAACAACTAATACCATTAAGTATTACTCCCTTACCTCCTGTTATATAATAGTTTCCTTCTTTATTAATAGGATAACTATCAAGAGAGTAAGAACTATATATATAACTACTTCCAGCAATTACTATTGCTGCAACAAACAAAAGTAATACATAAAATACATTCTTTTTCATACTATTCACCTATTCTGATTTAATTATACACTAGAATATTTATAAAAAAAAGCAAGAAATTATTTCTTGCTAAATTCATAAAGAATAATACTTGTAGCAATTGCTACATTTAAGCTTTCGCAATTTTCATTCATTGGTATATAAATGGTATCGCTTGCATATTCAGCTATTTTCTTTTTTACACCATTTCCTTCATTACCCATGATAATTGCATAAGGTTTATCTACTTCTATTTTAGATACATCACTACCATTTACTACATTAGTAGTATATATCTTATATTTATTCTTTAGTACTGGTAATTCTTCAAATAAATTCTTTTCTAAAATATTTATATGAAATACCATTCCTTCACTTGCTCTTAATACTTTACTATTTAAATAGTCTACTGTATCTTCACTTGTAATAATAGTATCTATTCCAAATGCAACAGCACTTCTAATAATAGTACCTAAGTTACCTGGATCTTGTACTCCATCAAGTATTAATACATTTCCCTTTATCTCTTCTTCCTCAGGTTTCTTACAAATAGCTAAAACATTAGGTAAAGTATTTAGACTAGATAGTTTTCTCATGACTGCTTCACTTATTTTAGTATAACTATCGTCTAATGAAAATATATCAACGGCACTTGTTTTCTTTAAAGCTTCTTCAACTAAGTGTTCACCTTCAACTATAAATAGTCCAGCTTCATCTCTATACTTTTTAGAATTAAGCTTTGCATATTCTTTAATTCTTTCATTATTAACTGATTCGATCATGAGTTCAATTCCTTTCTAGCAGCTTTATAATCTTTAAAATGTCTTCCTACTTCTTCCCAGAAAGCTTTTGAGTGATCCATATGTTCAAAGTGACTTAATTCATGACATATTACATAATCAATTAAATCCACTCTTTTATGAATTAAAAGAGTATTTAGGGTAACACTCATACTGCCTCTATTACATACTCCCCATCTTGTTTTCATCTTTCTTGTTCTAAGTTTAAACTTAGGAAGATTCTTAAACTCAGGTAAGTATATATCCATTCTATCTTGGAAATATTTTAAAGCATGTTTTTCTAATGATTCATTTACCTTATCTACACTTGGTCCATATGCAACTTTTTCATCAAAATGTACTTTTGTATCATATTGATACTTCAACTTATAACCAAGAAATAAAACTTTATCATCATCTGCATGACGGTTAGCCTCTTTCATAGCCATTTTACTTAAAGACTTCTCATTTTTAATTAAAAGTCTTTTTATTTCACGTTCAGGAACAAGTCTATTGCAAGAGATAACTAAATCATTACCTTTTATTCTAAATATAATATTCTTTATTTTCTTTCTTTCAATAACAATGTTGTACCATCTTCCATCAAGTTCCATACATTATCCTCTGAAAGTTTCATACCAATTCTTTAACTTACTTGTGGTAAATTTACCTGCAGAAGTAAGAGCAGATTTTACAAAATCCCAAGTAATACTTACACTTTTCTTTAAAAGCGCAAAATCACTTTTTAAGTTCTCATATAACTCAGGTTGGTTTTCTCTTACATAGTCACAAATTTCTAAATATTTAGCAACAAGCTTTAATTTAACATCATTATATTTACTATTAATTGTATCTTTATAACCAGGCCATTTTTCATCCAACTCGCCATCAATTAATAAAGTATAATAAATTACTTTTGCTTTAGCACTTGCTGATAACTCTTTAAATGTATGACCTTTTATGTTTCCATCATAGAATATAAAGTCTACTAAAGTACAAAAACTAGTCTTTGCTTTTTCTTTATTTGTATCATTTAATACATAAGTATCTATAGTATCTTTTGCTTTTTTAGCATAATCTACTACTATTTCATCAATACTCTTGTTTTCTTGGAAAACTGTAGTTTTTGTAGTTCTTGTTGGAGCTACTTCCTTTTTTTCATTATTAACATTTGTTTTAGAAGTTGTAGCAGTAGTAACTTCATCTTCAACAACCATTTTATCCTTAGTTTCTTTATTAGTAATAATTACTTCTATATTATCTGGTTTTTCTATATCTTTACTATAAGTCACATAAATATAATCACCTTCATTATATTTATCTTTAGTAGATATAGTATATTTTTTATTAGTATCTTCATCTTCTACTAATAAAAAGTCATCATAAGTTTCAAGTACTTTAGCGAGTACTGTCTTTTTAGTAGTTTCTTCAACTTGATTCTTATCATGATTATTAATTAATACTACTACAAGAGTAAAAACTAATAATACAACAAATACTGATAATACTTTAATAGTAAATATTAAATTATTTTCTTTTTTCATTATTCATCACCTTTATTCTTAAATTGTATAACGATAGGTGTTCCTTCTAAATCTATATTAGCTCTTATTTGATTTTCTAAATATCTCTTATAACTAAAATGTACTAATCCTTTACTATTTACATTAAAAGTAAATCTTGGAGGGCAAATATCAGTTTGAGTTACAAAGTATATTTTAAGTCTTCTCTTCTTATAACTTGGAGCCATATGAAGAGCATAAGCATCATTAACAATATCATTTAAAGTACTAGTTTTAACTTCTTTAGTATATGATTCATATGCTTTAATAATAGCTTCCATTAAATCATTTATCTTAGTTCTTTCTTTAGCACTTAAGAATACTGTTCTAACATATGGAATAAATTGAAATTCTTTTTCTATTTTTTGTTTCCATTCTTTTAAAGCTTGATCTTTATTCTTAACGGTATCCCATTTATTAACAACAAGTACTATGGCTTTATTATTTTCCAAAGCAATTTGTACGATATGTTTATCTTGTTCAATAATACCAACAGATGCATCTATTAAAACACAACAAACGTCACTTCTTTCAATTGCTCTTAGTCCTCTTATAATAGAATACTTCTCTAAGTCTTCATATATCTTTCCACGTTTTCTCATACCTGCTGTATCAACAACAACATAGTCTTGCTTATTATAAGTAAACTTAGAATCACTTGCATCTCTTGTAGTACCTTCAACATCACTTACAATTTGTCTATCTTCACCAAGAATAGCATTAACAAGTGAAGACTTACCAACATTAGGTCTACCAATAAGCGAGAATCTACATACTTCATCTCTTGGTTCTGTAGTATAAGGACCAAAGTCTTCAGTAATCATATCAAGTAATTCTTCAATATGTCTTTTATGTTCAACTGAGATGGTAACCATATGTTCAAATCCTAATTCATAGAAGTTATAAATATTATCTTCTCTTTCAGGATTATCTATTTTATTAATAGCTACTACTACCTTTTTATCAGTTCTTAAAAGCATATTACGAACAGCAAAGTCATTTTGAGTTAAGTCTTCTTTACCATCTACTACAAATACTATTACATCAGCTTCATCTATAGCAAGTTGAGCTTGCATTTTAATATTAGTATTAAAGTCTGCATGTTCTAAATCTATACCACCTGTATCAATAACATTAAAAGATTTATCTTTATGATAACAAATACCATATAGTCTATCACGAGTAGTACCAGCTATATCAGAAATAATAGCTTTATTTTGCATAACCATTCTATTAAATAAAGAAGATTTTCCAGTGTTAGGTCTTCCAACTAAACAAACAGTTTTTCTCATGTTCTTCACCCCTTCATTAAGTCAATTTATGATAACATAAAAGAGCCTAAATATCAACATTTAGACCCTTTGGAAGCGTGTTTATAAAATTCAAAATTATTTTTCTAGCCTAACAGCTGTACTCTTAACTTTACTATTACAATTTACTCTATCAAATACAGAATATACACGATTGTTTTTTAAATAAACATAAACATTACATGCATTAATAGATTTATTATTAACTGGATTAATTACACTTTTGTTATCTTCATCATCATAATCAATTTCACGAGCATCAGCAAGTTCTTGAACAGTAAAAACTTTAGCTGGATAAATATGTGTTGCATCCTTTGTAGCTTTAGCATTAACAGTCTTATTATCATCACTATCTTTACTAACATTTATCCAATAATATCCAACCATAGCAGTATCGTTTAGATTTTGAAGACTCTTTTTAACTGTATCACTTGTATATGTAATTGCAGCATTTTCAATTATTTCAATCTTAGTTTGATAACTCTTTTCTTTAACATTCTTAGATACACCTAATATATTAGGCACTGCAAGTGTAATTAATAATCCTAAAATAACTAAAACAGCAAGTAATTCTACTAATGTAAAACCATTCTTTTTCATACTATCACCTAACTTAATATTAACACAAAAAAAGATAATATAAACTATTATCTTTATTTCTTTAAATAATTTGACAATATGCCATATACATCTTCTCTACCTTTTTTAGTAACACTTGAGAATAATACAAGCTTATCATCAGGTAGTAGTTTTAATGTATCTTTTAATATTTTTTCTTGTTTATCTCTAACAGATGGTTTTACTTTATCAAATTTAGTTGCAACTACAACGGTTGGTATTTCATAGTATTTTAAGAAATTATACATTAAACAATCATTTTCATCAGGTTTATGTCTAAAATCTACAAGTAAGAATACACATCTTAGATTAGATCTAGTTTTAATATATTCTTCTATCATTAAACCAAACTTTTGTTGTTTTTCTTTAGATACATCAGCATATCCATATCCAGGTACATCTACTAAATAAAAATCATCATTAATTAAATAGAAATTAAGTGATTGTGTTTTACCTGGTTTTGCAGAAGTATGAGCATAGTTTTTTCTACCTAATATGGTATTAATAAAACTACTCTTACCTACATTACTTCTTCCACATAGCATAAACTCATCTCTATGATCAGTTGGATATTGACTCATTCTAACAGCAATTGTTTCTAAATTAGAACTAGTTATTTTCATAGTTTCATCCCTTCGTCTTTAAGATATTATATAATGATTACCTCTTATTTGCAAATAGCATAAAAGTATCTTTTGATATAGAAAAAACTACTAACATATATTATAATTATATTGGTGAGAATATGCGTTATCCCAGTAATATAAAAAAAGAATATACAAAAGTAAATACAACACACGCTAATCGTGGAATGGATTTAGAAAATCTAATTAATTTATCTAATAATTATTACTTAGAAATTGATAAAGCTAATATCCATAAAAAACCTACACCAATAAAAATAGTTAATGCATGTTTTACATCAAAAGGAAGAAAAATAACAGAAGCTTATTTCGAATCTCCTTCTACCCTAGACTACAATGGTATTTATAAAGGTAGATATATTGATTTTGATGCTAAAGAAACTAAAGAAAAATCCAGGTTTCCTCTTTCTAATATACATGATCATCAAATTAAACATATGAGAAGTATATTAAAACATGGAGGAATTACCTTTTTATTAATAAGTATGAATAATGAAGTTTATTATCTAGATGGAAATGTAATTATAAATTTTATTGATAATTTTGAAAGAAAAAGTATTCCATTTGAATATATTAAAGAACATGGATATATAGTTACTAAAAAAATCAATCCAAGATTAGACTACTTAGAAGTATTAGATAACATATATTTTAAGGAGTAAAACTATATGGCAACAACAAAGAGACGAAGAAGAAAGAAAAAAACAACAAAGACTACATCTAATATAAAAAATGTAAAAGAGGTAAAAGTAAGTACTAAAAAGAAAACTACTACTTCTACTACAAAAAGAAAAATTAAAACAAAAGTTAAAAAACAAGAACAATTTGTTTTACCTAAAAAAGAAACACTAGTTGTACTTGAAGGTAATCAAAAAAAGAAACCTTATAAAGAGGATACGAAAAAATGTAAAGTAAAGGCTTCTACTCTTAAAAAGGATACGAAAAAAAGATATAATAAACAAGAACGAAAAGAAATTGTGCGTCATGATGATTATTCAGAAATGATTAATACAAAACTTAAATACGAAAAAGATAAGTTTTATTTATGGCCACTTATATTTTTAATAAATAGATTTAAGGTGATGATTTTCGATATGACAAGATTAAAGAAAAGATTAAAGTATGGAACTTTTAGAGATAAATTATTAATTATAATAATGATTCTTCTAATACTAGGATGTATTCTAGGTATTCTATTTGTAGGATATGTAGTAATACATGCTCCTGAAGTATCAAAAGAAAAACTTTATTCATCAAGTTCTACAGTACTGTATGATATATATGGTAATGAATTTGCAAGACTTGGTGCTGAAAACAGAGAGGTTATTTCTTATGATGAATTACCTGAAGTATTAATTGATGCTATAGTTGCAACAGAAGACTCAAGATTCTTCCAACATAATGGACTAGACTTAGCGAGATTTACTAAAGCTGTTCTTGGTCAACTTGTTGGTCACTCTGATGCTGGTGGTGGTTCTACCCTTACCATGCAAGTTTCAAAACTTACTGCAACAAGTACAGTTGATAGTGGTATTGCAGGTATTATAAGAAAGTTTACTGATATTTACCTTTCAGTATTCGTACTTGAAAAACAATATACTAAAGAAGAAATATTAGAGTTTTATGTAAATATTCCTCTTCTAGGTGCAGCACATGGTGTTGAACAAGCATCTAAAGTTTACTTTGGTAAGAGTACATCAGAACTTACTCTACCTGAAGCTGCTTTAATAGCTGGTTTATTCCAAGCACCTAGTGCTTATAATCCTTTTAGTTATCCAGAAAAAGCTGATCAAAGAAAAAATATAGTTCTAAACCTTATGGAAAGACATGGATATATAACTAAAGAAGAATGCGAAGAAGCTAAAAAAGTAAATATTAAAGATTTACTAGTTGAAGGTACTTCAAGTGGAATAAATAGATATATTCCATTTATAGATACTGTAGTACAAGAAGTAAAAGATAGAACAAAACAAAATCCATATGCTGTATCAATGAATATCTATACAACAATGGATCCGGTTAGACAAGATGTAGTTAACGATGTTGAAAACGGAGTTACCTATAAATGGAAAAATGATGTAGTACAAGCTGGTATTGCAATTACCAGTGTTAGAGATGGTTCAATAGTAGCTATTGGTGCTGGACGTAATAAGAAGAGTGCAAGTACACTTAACTATGCTACTCAAATTAAACGTCACCCTGGTTCTACTGCAAAACCAATACTAGACTATGGTCCTGCAATTGAGTATCTTGGTTGGGGATCTTCCCAAACAATAATAGATGATACTTATGGTTATACTGTAGGTGGTCATATTAAAAACTGGGATAATAAGTTAAAAGGAATAATGACTATTAAAGAAGCACTTGCTCAATCAAGAAATATTCCTGCTCTACTTACTTTCCAACAAACAACAAATGAACAAAAGAAAGAATTTGCTAATAACTTAGGATGGTATCCAATTGAAGATGGAGGAAAAATCTTAGAGACTACTTCTATCGGTGGTTGGGATGGTGCAAATCCACTTATGTCATCAGCTGCTTATGCTGCTTTTGCAAGAGGTGGAACTTATATTGAACCTCATTCATTCACTTCACTAGAATTTACAGATACTGGTGAAAAATACCAAGTAAATCCTAAGAAAGTACAAGTTATGTCAGAAGACACTGCTTTCATAATAAATGATATATTAATGTATGCTGTTTCTTCTGGTAATGTTACAACAGGAAGAGTCAGTGGTGTTGATATAGCTGGTAAAACTGGTACTTCAACAGTTGATGAAGCTCAAGTAAGAGCAAAAGGTATTAAAGGAGATATCATAGGTGACTCATGGACTAATGCTTATTCACCTGACTACTCTATTTCAACTTGGTATGGTTATGATAATATTACTAAAGAATATTGGTTATCTAACTCTGAAGGTGGTCAAGCAAGACGTGAAATTACTAAAGCATTAACTAAAGGTATAATGAGATCATATGATACTGATAAATATCCACTTACTAAGAAATTTAAGAAACCTGATACAGTTGAAACTGCAACAATAGAATTACAAAGTGAGCCAGTTAAATTAGCATCTGCTTGTACACCTGGGGAATTAAAAGAAACATCTTACTTTAAAGATGGTACTGCTCCAAGTGAAGAATCAGAAAGATTTGCTACTTTAAAGAATCCATCTAACTTAACAGCTACTAAGAGTGGTGATAAAGTTCATCTTTCATGGAATAAAGCAGATACACCTAATGCTATAAGTGTAGATTGGTTAACTAAATACTTCAATGACTCAAAGATTTATAAACCTTGGGCTGATAAATACTTACAACAAAGAATAGATTATAATAACAATGTATTTGGACAATTTGGTTATAGAGTTTATAAGACTACTTCGATGGGAACAACAGAAATTGGATTTACTACTGATAACTCGATGACTGTTAATGTTGACTCAGGTGAAGTTACTTATACAGTTAAATCTTCATACGAAAGATTTGGATGTAACCAATCATCTGGTATAACTGCAAAAGTATCTGGACCTCAAGATTCCTATGCAATTAGTTTTAAAGGAAACTCATGTGTTAACTATATAACTTATAGAAACATAGGAAGCTCAAATGTTTCATCTAAAGTAAATATTACTAGAAATGGTGCTGATATATCAGGTGACTCAAACTATGGTGTTACTGCAACAGTATATGATGAGTCAGGAAACACAACACAATTAAAAGATGATAATAAAACATACACAGTAAAATTTGCACTTAGATCAAATAATAATTCAATACTAGCAACAACTACAATAAAAATCGCAAGTACATGCTAAAAGGAGTAAAAAATTACTCCTTTTTATTTTGTTTTTTTACCCTTAGGTTTGTTGACTATTATTGTTATATTTAATATAATTTTTATAGAATAAATAAGATTGGGTTGATAATCATGGATAATAAAGAAAATACAAATATTCCAGTAACACCTGTTGCATCATCAACAGAAGCACATGCAGCTAGTTTACCAGGAAATCCTGAAGAAGCAAAACCAGTTAACAACACAGCTTTACCTGGAAATGAAGTTACTCAAAAACTACCTGGAGATGCTCCTGCTCTTCCTGGAGATGAACCTAAAGCACAAGAATTAGATTTATCAAATGCTACAGCTGGTGCTGGTGCTGCTACTAAAGAAGCAGGATTAACAGGCATGGTTACCTTTGATTACAATAATACCCCAATAACTGATATAGTAAACTCAATAATACTAGATGCAATTGATAAAGGTGTTTCCGATATTCATATGGACCCATTTGAAGAAGGTATTAAAATAAGAATAAGAATAGATGGTAAATTACATGACTACTCTATTGTACCTTTATATGTAAAAAGAAATCTTGTAACACGTGTAAAAATTATTTCAGGTATGAATATTACTGAATCACGTGTACCTCAAGATGGTGCCATAAGAACAACTATTAATGATCAACCTATTGATATCCGTGTATCTGTCTTACCTACTAACCTTGGCGAAAAAGTCGTTATGCGTATCATGGATTATACAATGTCAGATCAAGGTATTGAACATATAGATATATCAGATTACAATATCGAAAAAATTAAGAGAATGATGTCCCTACCAAATGGTATCATCTTAGTAACAGGTGCTACTGGTTCAGGTAAATCTACTACAGTATATTCTATACTACAAGCTCTTAATACTGAAGAAACTAATATAATCACTGTAGAAGACCCAGTAGAAATGAATATTGAAGGTATTAACCAAGTAATGGTTAACTCTGATATAGGACTTACATTTGCAACAGTACTACGTTCTATCTTACGTCAAGACCCTGATATTATCATGATTGGTGAGATTCGTGATGAAGAAACTGCACGTATAGCTGTTAGATCAGCCATAACTGGTCACTTAGTATTAAGTACAATACATACAAACAACGCGCTTAATACAATTGAACGTTTAACAGATATGAATGTTGAAAGATATCTATTAGGTTCTGCTCTATCTGGTATCGTTTCACAAAAACTTGCAAGACGTCTATGTAGTAAATGTAAAAAACTAAGACCAACAACAGAATATGAAAAAGAAATGTTCAAGAAAACAATTGGTAAAGATGTAAATGAAATATACGAACCAGTTGGATGTAAAGAATGTTCTAAAGGTTATCGAGGACGTATCGCAGTACATGAAGTTCTTTTACTTAACCAAGCCGTAAGAGATGCTATAACAGGTAATGTTGGTAAACATGAACTAAGAAAAATAGTATATGGTGAAGGTGGAACTAAAACGATGCTTGAAGATGGACTTGAAAAATGTCTTCACGGAGATACATCATTCGATGAAGTATTAAAACTAATAGACTTAGATGATGACTTGGGAGCAGATACTCAACTTGGATTACAAGAACAACTTGAAGCAGCTGAAATAAACTCTATTTCTGAAAAGAAGGAAGAAGTTAAAACTCCTGTTACTGAAGTAAAAAAGGAAGAACCAAAAGTTCCAACTCCTCCAGTAGCCGCTCCTCCTGCTAACACAAAACCAGTTGAAGAAAAGAAAGAAGATGTAATTACTAAAGAAGCAAATAAATTACCAGATTTCTTAAGTAGTTCTCCTCTTATGAGTACTCCAAGTACACCTAGTACTCCAGTTACACCAATTAAACCTGTAACACCAAGTACTCCTGCTGCTACTCCAGTTAATCCAGTTACTCCTGTGACTCCAAGTACTCCAGTTAATCCAGTTACTCCTGTGACTCCTAGTACTCCTGCTAAACCGGTTACTCCAGTTACACCAGTAACTCCAAGTGCTCCAGTTAATAACATGGCAAGCATATTTGATAAAGCAGCAGAAACAATTCAAAATGAAACAAAAATATAAGAATAGTTCATAACTATTCTTTTTTTTGAACAAATTATTAATTCATTAAAAAAGTGAATCTTTTGATTCACTTTTATTTAATTACTTTTACTACATCAATAATGCTACTATCAGTTTCATAGTAACCAATATTAATTTCATCATTAACACTTATAAATGCTAATGTATCACTTAATTCAATTGATAACTTATATCTATGATCATCACTATCAGTAATATAATAATAAGTATTACCATTTATAATAGCATTACTAATTCTCTTAACTTTAATAGTCTTAGTTACAAGTAGACTTTCTGATATCTCATCAGCATACTTGTTTAAATAATTTTGAGATGCCTTTATAATGCCACTAGAAGCGTCTGTAACAACTACTTTTTGATAATCAGCTACATCTATAAAACCATACATTTTAACTAAACCAGCAGCATCTTTTAAGCTTACAAGGTATGTTGGTTTATTGTTTAAATTAATTAATAATGGGAATGTAGAAACATAACTCATTTGTTGAACTTGTCCCTCAGCAGAAGCCATAGCTGAATACTCTTCAGCACCAGGAACTGAATAGAATACAGTCTTACCTGTTCTCATATTAGAAAGAATAAATCCAAGATTAGATTCATCACTTAATACAGATGTAATACCTGTATAAAGATATACATCATCATCCATTGCTAAATAGTTATATCCAGTTGTTGTATTAACAACATTCTTTTGACCAAATATACTATTTAAGAATCCATCTCTATAAGTACCCCAGTTATTAATTTGTTCAATTAATAATTCAGCATTATAAGCATTATCTACCCATGAAGGAACTTTATCAATTTTATATAGTTTAGACTCTCCAGTAACTGGATCCATTATTACAACTCCTGTTACTTTAGTCTTACATTCAACACCTATATAACCATATGTAGGAACAATCCAGAAAGGTTTTCCTTCATTATCAATTTCAAATTTAGCTTCTCCAAATATCTTAGTTGGATATTTAAATCTTAACTTTCTATAAAGATTATCATTAAAGTATGCAGATGGCATATATTTCATACCCTTTTCTAGTTTTACTAACTCAGTATTACCATTTACTGAATTAACTTTAATATATCCTTTTACACCTTCATTTCTATTAAATATCCATTTAATAAAGTCAGCATATTCTAAAGGCGTAACTCTAACAATATCGTTTTTATAATTTATTTGAGTATATTGATTAGATACATAGTATTGAGATACAAAATCACTCATTTGTCCCATTACTCTATCTCCTAATTTTTCACTTGAATCACGGTCAAGTAAAGGTAGGCTATTAAAGTCTACTTCTTTAATGTCTTTAATAAAGTCTCCTGTTTCATCTATCACTATTCTCTTTGAGTAAGATTTAGCATTAAAGAATGGTGAACAGAATAAATTAACAATCAATATACCTGCTACAATTACTATAACTAATAAAAAAGGTATAAATGATTTATTACCTTTAGATGTTTTTCTAAAAGTATAATTACGTCCTTTCTTAACAAAACATGTTTCTAAATTTAGACTTAATCTTATAAATGTCCAAATAAAACCCCATAGTAATAAAGCAAATATAGTAAATGCCCAAAAACCAGTTGAATGTAAATTCATTGCAGGTAATGCCATATAATATAAAATACTCATTACTAATAGTTCAATTAAAAATCCTATTAAATATCTTTTCTTCATATATCCTCCTAATTAGATTATAACATAACTAGTAAAATAAACTCATCTATTTAGAATTATTAAATGTTATAACTGCTCTATTATACTTACCGACTAGTTCCTTATTAAAATTACCAGAAGTATATTTATTAACAACATTAGTCCAGAACTCTTCTGCTCTCTTAGAACATGGAACTGCTTTTATTTCCCAGCTACCTTTATGTTCATCAAATAAAATATTAACAGCCTTTTCCCCTATTCTTTGTCTTTTAAAGTTATTTAGTACGAATATTTCTTGAACAATATTAATACTTCCAAAGTCAGCTAATATAAAACCTGCTAGCCTTTTATCAGCAATAATAAAATATGCAACATGTGCTTTTGAATTTGTTAGGTATAAAGGTAGGTCATCATAAATATATAAACCAGTTCTTTAATCCATATCAATTGGAAAATCACTACTAATATTATGTAGATATAATTGTAATAATCTAGATAGTTTAACTTTATTCTTTACCACTTCTAATTTAACATCCATTTTCTTCCTCCTAAGGCGCATAATACACATATATTTAGATTAATTATACTACAATAAATAACAAAAAAAGACTTATAAAAATAAGTCTTTTGATTAATATATTAAGCTAATTGTTTTGCAACTTCGTCAGCAAGGTTTTCGCTTCTCTTTTCCATACCTTCACCAACTTCATATCTGATCATCTTAATTACAGATCCACCAGCATTTTTAACATAAGTCTTAATGTCCATAGATGAATCTTTAACGAATTCTTGATCAACTAAGCAATTTTCCTTGTAGTATTTAGAAATTCTACCATTAACCATCTTTTCAGCTATATCAGCAGGTTTTCCTTCATTAATAGCTTGTTCTTTAAGAATTTCTTTTTCCTTTTCAATTACTTCTGCAGGAACTTCTTCAGCATTTAAATATGCAGGTTTCATAGCAGCAGCTTGCATTGCAACATCTTTAGCAACATCTTCGTTAGCATTTTCAGTTACGATTAAAGCAGCAATCTTTCCACCCATATGAATGTAAGAACCAAAATTGTCAGTATCTTTCTTATCAACTACTTCAATTCTTCTTAGAGATAATTTTTCTCCAATAACAGCTGTATTAGCAGCAATTAATGCAGATACATCTCCTTCAGTTCCTTCAACTGGTAATGCTAAAACTTCTTCTAAAGTTTTTGCATCACTATTAACAACTGTATTTCCAATAGTTTCAACCATTTTAACGAAATCAGCATTTCTAGTAACGAAATCTGTTTCACAGTTTACTTCTAGGATAGCAGCTTTGTTACCATTTATATAAATATTTGCAAGACCTTCAGCAGCAATTCTGTCAGCTTTCTTAGCAGCTTTAGAAATACCCTTTTCTCTTAACCAATCAATAGCAGCTTCAATGTCACCATTGCATTCAGTTAAAGCTTTTTTGCAGTCCATCATTCCTGCACCAGTTTGTTGTCTTAATTCATTTACATCTTTTGCAGATATCATAATATATTCTCCTTTATTTTAGTTTGTTTTAATTAGTTTAATGAAGCGATTAATTCATCTTTCTTCATTGTAGAATAACCTTTAATTCCAGCTTCTTTAGCCATAGTTCTAAGTTCAGTAACATTCTTAGAAGATAAATCATTTTCTGACTTTTCTTCTTCTTTTACTTCTTCTTTCTTAGTAGCTTTTTTAGCTTCTTTTTTAATTTCTTCTTTAGCTTCTACTTTTTCAACTTTTTCTTCTTCTAAAGATTCTTTTTGAGTTTTTGGTTTTTCTACTTCAGTAATATAATCAACTACTGGAAGACCTTTAGCTTCACAAATAGCGTTAGTTAATACTCCTAAAATAACTTTTACTGATCTAACAGCGTCGTCATTACCAGGAATAACATAATCAACTAAATCAGGATCACAATTAGTATCAACGATACCAAATACTGGAATATTTAAAATTCTAGCTTCTTTAATAGCATTAATTTCCTTAGAAGGATCAGTAATGATTAAAGCGTTAGGTAATTTATCCATTCCTCTGATACCACATAATACTTTGTTTAATTTTTCATATTCTTTTCTTAAACCGATAACTTCTTTTTTAGGTAATTTTTCAAAAGTACCATCTTTTTCCATAGCTTCGATTTCATCTAATCTTTTAACTCTTCTTCTGATAGTTCTGAAGTTAGTTAAAGTTCCACCTAACCATCTAGATGTTACATAGAAAGATTCTCCTCTTTGAGCTTCTTCTACGCTTGCTTCAATAGCTTGTTTCTTAGTACCAACGTATAAGAAATTTCCACCATTTTCAGCTATTTCTTTTACTTTTGCATAAGCATTTTCGATGCATGCAACAGTCTTTTCAAGGTCGATAATATAAATATCGTCTCTTNGTAGTAAAGATGTATTCCTTCATTTTAGGGTTCCATCTTTTAGTTTGGTGTCCAAATTGAACACCTGCTTCTAATAAATAACTCATAGAAACAACTGCCATAATTTCACTCTCCTTTTGTTAATTCATCCACTTACCTAAGTATCAGCAACCTATATGGCCACGTGCCAATTACTTCTGGGTAAATGTGTCTATTAGTTTTGAATATACAAAACCAATAGTATATTAACATATTTATGGTTATTATTTCAATAAAAAAAGCACGAAAAAACGTACTTTTTAAACTATTTATCTAATATTTTATGAAGAACTTGATCTAAATGTTCTCTTACTATTGGTTTTGATATATATTCAGCAAATCCTTCTGCTAAATATCTTTCTTTTGCACCTTCAACAGCATCAGCTGTTAAAGCTATAACAACAGGTACATCAAAACCTTCTATTTCTTGTAATCTATGGAATGTTTCAACACCATTAAGTGTTGGCATCATTATATCCATGAATATAATATCGTATTTTTCACCTTGTTGAATTTTATTTAAACAATCCTCACCAGAATATGCTTCATCAGTTTGGAAATGATATCTATCTAAGAATTTAATAGCGACCTTTAAATTTAGTTTATTATCATCAACAACTAATACACGTTTATCAGAATAATCTGAGAAAACCTTCCCTTCATCAGGATTTGTAGGTTGTACCTCTATTCCTACATTGTTGGTAACAGCATTACCAAATATATTATCATCCATTTTATTACCTCCTGCATTAATACTTATATTCTTAGATGATGGACTATTTAGTATATTTTCTTTAACAGTTTCGTTTATTACTTCAACTGGACTTGAAGATTTTAATACTGTATTAGAAATACTCTTAGCTTCAGTATTATTAACTAAGAATTTAACTAAAATATCTTCTAATTTATTTTTCTCAAT
>OCVV012847015.1_pt1 | contig 17313 bp, 15 predicted proteins | sample 1539721 | NCBI WGS metagenome assembly OCVV01 (sample SAMN02144230, study PRJEB22623) | gut metagenome | biome: sheep rumen | host: Ovis aries | place: New Zealand | reverse complement strand
GGCGATGGAGAACATGAACAATATGTCAATCTCAGGTGCTCAGGAGAAATTCTCTGCCATCATTGATGATGGGAAAATCCGTCTGGCTCACAAAGGTGAACAAGCCACCTATATCCTAAAGCCAGCACCTTTCAACCTGAGTCTCTCCACCCGCAAGCAGATACCTGCCAACGAGCACCTGACCATGCAGATAGCATCTCAGGTCTATGGCATTCGCACAGCCTGCAATGGCCTATGTTTCAGCAGCAGTGGACAACCTGTGTATATCACGAAGCGCTTTGACGTAATAAACGGCGTGAAAGAGTGTTCGCAGGAGGATTTTGCCACCGTTCTGCAGATGACAGAGGAAGGCAGCGACAGCAATTTCAAATATCATGGCAACTATGCGCAGATAGCCGATGCCATCCGGCGGTTCGTGCCTGCATGGATGCCACAAATGGAGCAGTTCTTCCGGATGGTAGTGTATGACTATCTGTTTGCCAACGAGGATGCCCACATGAAGAACTTTTCATTGATAAACAGAAACGGCGAGTATTTCCTAGCTCCCGCATACGATCTTATCAATACCTGCATCCATATCCAAAGTGGCAGCGACCTAGGACTGATGGAGGGGCTTTCACCAGATATTGAAAAAAGCGATGTGTATGACAGGACAGGTCATCCTTGCAGGCTGGACTTCGAACGATTCGCGGAAAGAATCGGATTGCCGAAGAAACGTGCTGCCTCTGTGCTCGATATGTTTATGGAGATTCCACAAGAGACATACGCACTCATCGACCGCTCCTTCTTGAATGACAAGATGAAACGCACCTACAAACGCGTCATAAAAGAAAGGAGAACCCGATTTGTAAGAGATGGACAATGAACAAGCTATCCATCATCACCATCCTGCTGGCATCAAGGAAAACGGGCTGCATCACTGCGACCCGTTTTTTATTTACCCCTGCAACAGACCGAGGACGGAAAAAGTTCTGAAATCATGCAATGTTTTTTCGTTTTGCGTGTATATATGAGTAGAAGAGCATTATGATGGAACAAGAGACAGAACTGTTCATAGAGCAACTGCGAAAAGGAGACCGCGCTGCCTGCCAACGGCTGGTGGGCGACTATGGGCCCGCTGTGTTCCAGATGGTGCGCCGCATCGTGATGCGGCAGGAGGATGCCGAAGAGGTCTGGCAGGATGTGTTCGTCAAGGCATTGCGAGGCATCGGCGGCTACGACAGCCGGAAGGCAAAACTCTCAACATGGCTCTGCCGGATTGCCTATCATGAGTCAGTCAACTTCGTGCGCCGCCGACAACCAGACATCGTCTATATGGACGAGCACGACCTGGGACTCAACAGTCTCGATGATACGCCCGAAGAAAATGCAGGCGACAGTCATACCGTCGAGGCTCTCGAAGAAGCGCTGGAAATGCTCCCTCCTCATGAAATGGCCGCCATCACGATGTTCTACTACGACAATATGAGCCTCGCCGACATTGCTTACGTCACAGGCTCTAATCCCTCTACCGTCGGCTCGCAACTGTGCCGAATACGCAAGAAACTCTACCGAATGATTAAATCAAAGCACGCATGAACGAAAACGATCTTTACACAATACTGCAAAGGGATGACAACCTTCGCGAAGCCATCCGTCGCCGTGAGCAGAAGCTGCCGCCGATGCCTGACGGACTGAAGGAGAAACCCCTCCCCCTGCCCCTCCCGAGGGAGGGGGGAACAAAAAGCCTTCGCTGGCTTGCAGCTGCCGCTTGCCTGCTCATCATCATTGGCATAGGTGTAGCATTAATGCCATCAAAAGAAAGCCCCAGTTCTGGCGAATTTGCAATTCGACAGGATGGAGTCGGGGATTTGAAATCCCCGGAAGCAATAAAGAATCATCGGATTGCAAATCCTAATACTCAAGACAGCCGAATTACAAATTCGACTGAGCCAAAAGCTATGGCCGTTGCCGAGAGCAAGACGGTACGTAAGTCTAAGAAAAAAGCGGCTCCCATACAGACAGCATCCATAGAACAAAAAGATTCTTCACTCATCACTCATAACTCTTCACTTCAAAAGAATGATTCTTCACTCTTCACTCATAACTCTTCACTTAAACCCGCCGTGCTGACTGAGCGCGACATACCCATCACCCGTCCTGAGAACTATCGCTATACGCCGGAAGAAATCGCACTCCTGAAGAAGCAGGCCGATGAAGTCTACGTGAAGTGGGTGCAACTGGAACTGGAGATTGCAAAATACAACTTGGAACAAACTGCACAACAGTGATTTAACAACGAATTTTACGAATTAAACGAATTGATAGAATATGAAACGCCTTATCATCATGCTGCTTATTGCCAGCAGCGCAGCCGTGCCAACGCTGGCACAGTCGAAGTCTAAAGCACAGAAGAAATACGACCTTACCATCATGACGAACAAGGAGCAACAGTATCCGCTTCGCGTGTTCCGTCTGCTCAGAGACATCCGAGACAAGTTTGGCATGAGGCGGGGCCAAACCTATTCCGTTCTGAAGAATCCGAACACTGGCCTCATCGAGTCGGCCGAACGCATCACACGCTTCAGCTGCCTCGTCGATGAACTGAAGACCATTGACCAGGACTTCATGGCCGACGAGCCATTTAGCTATCAGATTCTGCATCTGCTACCGGGCAACACCCAGAAGTTCGACATCAAGGTCGTTTCGGCCGACGGACAGCGCAGCTCGACCTTGCCTATCCGAACGGAGCCGACGCAGGAGATGTGGTATCTGGCTACGAAGAACCTGGAGAACCCCCAGCTGCGCGATGTTTATGCCATCGTGTGGGAGACGGACGATCTCGGTATTGAAGCCAAAGGCACTATCTATGGCATTTCATCGCTGCGCCCAGACCTCTATACCAAGAATCAAGACGCTTCGAAGAATACCTTCAGGATTGACGGACGCGTGGGTAACGACCTGACAGACTCCCTCTATGTGGTCTATATGGCCGATACCAAAGAGGAACTGGACAAACTGCCCGACGATGCTTTTATTGAGTATATGCCTGTAGTGAACAGACACTTTAGTTTCAGCGTGGAAATCGACAAACCTAAGGTGGGGCGTATTCGTACGGTCATGCCCGATGGCTCCCTCTGCCACCTGTGGACCAACCTCGACTTTGTGCCAGGTGAAACCTATCACATCACCACTCACAATGGCTACTACGATGAAGATCTCGACTATGAGTTGCGTGTGGGCCGATTCTCTGGAAAGAGCCTGATTGCACCTCAGCAAAAAAGCGTCACGATAACAGGTGACTTCAAATTCGTGGATTCGAAAGACGACAAGGTGGCAGATTTAGGGCGAAAATTACCACCTGAGGATGAGGCAAAAACGAATGTCATAGTAAACGCCATCGAAGCCGATGCGCAAATAATTGATGAAACCTTCGATGCGATAAAAAATACACCGTATCCTGCTAACGGAGTCCAACTGGAGTCGTTATACAAGAAGATTCTCACTCTGAACAAGTCAATTGAGACTCACTTCCAAGGACTGGTGAAGGTGGCGAAAGACAACTGTTTGTCGCCAAATGAGCAGGTGGAGATGTATAAGTTCATATTAGACATGTACCGTGACCAGAACAAGAAACTCAACGAAGCGAGTAGCTTTCATTACAACAAGAGCGCACAAAAGTTGCAGAAGTACATCACCAGCCAGATAGAGAAGTATCTGAACGAGATGTCGAAGCTATAACATGGATCTTTTCAACATACAATACTACGACTTTTTTTAGGTACAATTATGGTTACTTTTTTAGGTACAATTATGGTTTCTACATGGGCCGCAGTGATGCGGCTCATGTTATTTATTGAGTCCGAAAAGGGTTTATTCAGTGAAACACTCTCTGCAGTTACTATTTGGACCGTTCTTGATGTGTATTCGTGGAAAAAGAATTAACTTTGCCCTCCAGATTCTATATTACAAAAAAGCAGGATTTCAACTTAACTTTCTGCGTTGACATTCGCTTATATTTCAGATGACGCAAGAAGAGTTCGAACATATTGCCCCCACGCTCCGAGAGTTGATGCTCTCGGTAGGCCGCAGTTTCTTCGGCAACGACGACGATGCCGAGGATGTAGCGCAGGAGGGACTGGTGGCTCTTCTCAGGTTTATCGACCGTATGGAACCGGGCATCCGGCATGATGCTCTTGCCGTCAGGGTGGCCAAGCATTGCTGCATGGACAAAGTGAGGAAAAGGAAGGCCAGTCCCTTTGTGCCGGCTCCAATGAATGAGGGGATTTCTCCGCCGGGTAGGGATGTGGGCGCTTCGCCTCACGAAGTCTTGGAAGCCAAAGAACTGCATGAAGCCGTGAACAAAGCAGTGCAGCATCTGAAACCAAGTGAGCGGCGCCTGTTCGAGATGAGGCAGATAGAAGGACTGGAACTTGACGAAATAGCAAGGCTGACCCAGATAGCGAAACCCTCAATCAAGAGCATTGTCTCTGTTGCGCGGAAGAAAGTGTTTGAAGAGATTAAAAGGTTAAGGACATGACAAACAAAGACACCGAAATATTGATTCAGAAATACCTCAACAGCGAGACGACTGCCGAGGAGGAGAGGCTGCTGGCCCTGGAGGTATCCCGCGATGATGCTCCAGATGACTGGAAGGTGATTGCCGAAATGCTTGGCGAACTGACTGTCGACGAGGCGCTCTTCAATCAGATGATGGCAGAGCGCAGCCATAAGTCTCGCATCGTGAAGCTTTGGCCTTGGGTGGCAGCCGCCTGTGTGGCAGCCTTGCTGATTGTCTTCCTCGGTCCACCGAGAAAGGATGCTCCCTCAAAGCCTCAGATAGCGAAGGTGGAGACAGGACAAAAGAAGAAACCCCTCCCCCAACCCCTCCCGAGGGAGGGGAGTAAAAAGCCAACCCTCAATTCCTCTCGAAGGGAGAAGCCCACCCCCTCCCGAAGGGTCGGGAGAATCAAAAGCCTCCCCCCTCGGGGGAGGTTGGAGGGGGCTTCCTACGGTTCTGAAGAACCGATAGAGCCTGTCAAAGAAAACGCCACACTCCGACCGGTCGAAGAAGCTGACATTGTTCCCTACGAAGACCCGATGATGCAATTTGCAGAACAGGCAAGAACGCTTCGCGAAAGAGGCAACCGCGTGATTCAGCGCGTATCCATGAACTCAATTCCACCAGATAATTATCCATTAAACGATTTATAAATTATGAAAAGAATAGTAACAATAATATTATCAGTCATCCTGTCAGTAACGCTCTCTGCACAGGACAGGACACCCATGGACAAGATATGGGAAGAAATAGAAAAGATAACATCAGCGCGCCAAGACGGCAAAATGAAGGTCAACCACGGTGGTGGCCAACTGTTATATGTCCACAACGGCGTTGTAGGAGAGGTTTATCTGTGTACCAAAGACTGCGGCGGGAGCACCTCTCCCTCTTTTGACAACATGACATCAGAAGAAATCGAGGCAGCAAACGAAAGAAACCGCAAAATGGTCTTCGGGAAAATCTTCGGTGCCATTCGGCAAAACCTCGACTCGCTGATGGCCGTCTCGGAAGAGAGTTATCACTTCGAGTCACACCATCACGGCACGGATACTATCAACTATTCATTATGCCTAAAGAACGGAAGAGACTCTATTGCGAGAATCAGGGCAAACGACGGCACTATGTTTTATCTTGACGCGCTCGAAACGGTGTTTTTCAACTATACGGCAGGCATGAAGCCCTGCGGGAAGCATGCCAGAGGCTTCGGAACGTTAGAATATAACAAGAGACTTCCGCTGCCCGGCGGCAAGAGTTATTATTTTGAAAAGCAGCCATATATAGACAGAATTACACCCGTTCTCAAGCGAAAAGGCATAAAGGAGTGGAGTTTCAAGTGGGCGCAAACCGACGACTACGACATAGATGCCCACCACAGCCAGGAGTTTCGTTCTGCTACGAGAGTCCAACAACCAAAAAATGCCGGACAAACCGTCGGAACGATGTATTTCATCCCAAGGGAGAAGTCCGAACTGGCAGAAGAAATATTCACCACCATCGACAGCATCACGCTCCGCTATACCGAGATTCATCCCGAGCAGATGTTCAGATACATCTACAATGTGAAAGAGGAAGTGATGCAATATGCTGAGACCAGTAATATAAGCACATTGTTTGAAGGAACTACTGGCAAAGGTCATGTTTCAACGTGCGTTCTCTTTGGCATCACCCCCAAAGGTTACTACGTAGCCATCGCAGACACCGAGAACAATGCCTGCGTACCCAAGGAATGGTCCACGCTCAAGAGTTTCTTCAACGGCGAGAAGAAATACATCCGGAAGAAATAGTTTGATTTTCATGGCAGCCCTCAGTGTCTCAAAATATTTGCACCGCGTAAGATACAGAGAATTTACCTGCAGGCTATTCGTTATATGATAAAGAAATGCTTATCTTTGCAAAAAAACAACACGCAACTATGAAGCAATTCTTCTCTACCCTCCTGCTCGTTCTCGTTGCAATGACGGGCTGGGCGCAGCAAAAAGTTTGGGACAACGTTGTGACAGGCCACGCCAACGTACCCTACTTTAAGGTAACAAAAGTAGCGATTTACGATGACCGCACGGAGGTGTTCCTGCGTCTTGAAGTGCCTCAGCAGATGACTGGCGAGTCCGTGCCCTTGGCCACCAAGCCCACGCTAACAGCTGACGGGAAGACTTACGCCGTGAAAGGAGCCACTGTTATCTCGCTGACCGAGCCCTACACCATCCCGGCAGGCGGGAAGGTGGACTTCTCGCTCATCTTCGAACCTATCCCCGAAAATACGTATCTTATAAGCGTGGCTGAGCCCAATGCGTGGAGCATTGCCAACGTGCACGATGCTGACAGCCAGCCCACGGGCATTGCCAATACCTACTGGCGCAATGAGGCAACGGGCGACTGGCTGATAGGATTCACCAAGCAGCATGTCATATATAATCATAAGGTGTGGGACATCGTCGGACAGACAGAAAAGAAAGATGCCTATACGCTGACGCTCAGCGATGGCACGACTATCCGTGTCGGCAAAATGAAGAAAGGCCTGCGCCAGATTGCCATCGGAAAAGACAAGGCTATTGCCTGTAGTCCGATAACAGGTGCCGCCCTGCCTGACTATCCGACAAAAGACCAGCGAACGGGCTTCGTCGATAACGGCTACAACCCGAAGGACAGTGTGACCATCATCGGTTGGCTGAAGGATATGCCGGAGGAGGCCAGGAGGCAAGGCGGTGACTTTAATGTGAGCGTTAATGACTACCTCGTAGATGAGGAAGAGACCGCTTACGCCAAGATGGATTCGCTGGGACGCTTTACCCTGAAGATGCCCCTGCTCAACTCTTCAGAGGTGTTTATCGACAGGAAACGGTTACAACAGCGCACTGTGTTGGAGCCTGGCAAAACCTACTTCCTTCTTTCCGACTTCATGACGGGCCAGACGCTTTGGATGGGTGACGACGTCAGAGTGCAGAACGAACTCGTGGCCTATCCCCACGTCTGGTGGATTAAAGACCGTATCCCAATAGAACAACGTGGAAAGGCAAATGCGATGGAATTCAAGGCAAAAACCGACAGCAGCCGTGCCGCTGCTACAGCCAGCCTCGAAGAGACCATCGCCCAGCATCCCAACCTCTCGCAACGATACATCGACTATGTGGGAGGCTACTATCAGACGGCTCAGGGCGAGTCGCTGATGCAAGGGCGCTACTCGATGCCGAACTATGAACTGCCTAAGAAATACTGGGACTATGTGACCAGGGAATGTTGGCAGAAGGCCATTAAACCTTATACACTCTATCGTGACTTCTTAAATTTCATGGACAACTATCTCGACCAGATTATGCGCTACCGGACGTGGAATGAGTATTGGCTTTATTCTGATTATTTCCATGCATTTGCCTCAAACAATGAGGAACTGGACCTGCTCAACCGATGGAATAACTGGAAGATTGATGCTAATGCCAAAGTGATGGCCGCACCAGAGAAAGAGCGGCAGAAGGTGGTCGAGAAACTCAACGCTGACAATGCCGACATGATTAAGGAGGTGGACAAGATTCTCTATGGTCCGAAAGGTATGAAAACACATCGCGGAATTGATCTCATCCAACGGATGAAGCAAGATACCTTTGCACTCGACTCCATCGGTGCCGACCAAATTATCAAGGACATCTGGCTCTCGAAGTTGGTTGATGGCATCATCGACGAAACGCATACATCCGTGTCGCCGATGGTCATCGACACGCTGAAGGCTATGGTAAAGAATCACTTTGGCATCGAGCGGATAGAAAAGGCGAACGACTACTACCTTGCCATCGAGAACCGCGAGTTCGACAAACTGGTGCTGAAATCGTCGGATAACCTTGCCGACCTCAGCGAAGGCGAGGCGCTGCTGAAGAAGATTCTCGAACCGTATAAGGGTAAGTTCGTGCTCTTAGACATCTGGGGCACATGGTGCGGTCCCTGCAAGGAGGCCCTCAGCCACTCCACCGAGGAATATGCCCGACTGAAAGACTACGACATCCAATATCTCTATCTGGCCAACAACAGTCCACAGCAGTCGTGGGAGAACGTCATCAAGGAGTATAACGTAAGTGGCCCGAACGTGGCCCACTACAACCTGCCATGGGAGCAGCAGGCAGCCATCGAGCGCCACCTCGGCGTCCATTCATGGCCCACCTACAAACTTTTCAATCGCGATGGCGAACTGCTCGACTTAAGGGCGGATCCTCGTGACCTTGAAGGACTGGCAAACCTGTTGGAGCAGATGTCTCAAAAGTAAACAGGCTACAGGCTTCGATTCACCATCAGTCGAAGTGTACATACGCGTTTGCACAATTTCTACACAACAAGAAAAGGCAACCAGATAATTCTTCCGGTTGCCTTTTCTGCTGGTCGGGATGAGGCGACATTTGGCTCAGAACACTACGTAGCTATATAAACGAAAAGAAGGACAACGCTGTCCTTCTTTTCGCTTGGTCGGGATGAGGCGACTCGAACGCCCGACCCCTACGTCCCGAACGTAGTGCGCTACCAACTGCGCTACATCCCGATCTTTTCGTGCAATACTGGTGCAAATGAGCGCCATGAAAGTTCACTTTCAAATGGCCGAATGCAGCCAAATATCGCGGTCGGTTCTTAAAACCGACTGCAAAGGTAGTGAGAATTGGAGAGAATTCAAAATAAAAGGGCGAAAATTTTGTTTTTTTGTGTATCTCAGTATTGAATATAGGGCTCCAGACGCTGAATATCGGCAGCAGAAAACTCTTTCAGCAAGCGTAATTGCTGAAGACTCTGCAACGGTCCGTGCAGCCGACGATAGTCTGTGATGGCCTTTGCCCGATAGAAACCGATGTAGGGATGGGCCTTCAACTGCTGGAGAGTGAGATGATTGATGTCCAACTTCCGCAGGTTTACATCGCCCAGGTCGAAGTATGGCAGGGCCGACTCGGGGAAACCGTCAATTTCACGCAACTGCTCCACGCGGCAGAAGCCTCCCAGGCGCTGGCGGTAGTTCACGATGCGCCGGGCATAGCCCGAGCCAATGCCTGGCACATGGCGAAGGGCAGCGGTATCGGCATTGTTGAGCATGACGGTTTGTCCTGGCACCAACTTTATGGGGTAGAGCGTGGTGTCGCGGTGGAATTCCTCATGGGGGGATTTGTAGGCGATGTGCGCCTCATGATAATATTCGTTGATCTGGATATAGGGCAGCAGCCGTTCGTAGTCTTTCTTGGAAAGTCCGTAAAGGCGGGCAAAATCGGAGGGTTTGCGAAACTCTCCGCCAGCTTCGCGGTATTTAAGCAGATTGCGAATTTGCCAGTCTTTCAGTCCTAAACGGCTCAGTTGTCGGGCATCGGCAGTATTAGGATCGAAGGGGAAAGTCTCGGCATGCTGTCTTTCAGAAAATCCACGGCGGGCAGCAGAATAGTGCGATGAATACCGATAGACGGTGTCGCGCTGACGAGCCATTGCCAAGGAGTCGGTCATGGAGACATCCGTTGCCGTCTGACGCCCTCCCACCCAGAACACGACAATCAAGGCCACGACGGCCATGAGCATTAATAGAAGGACGGACAAGCGGTCGGATTTCTGCAAGTAGAAGAACTCCCTAAGTGACATAGACGGATAACTGAATCTTTAATCTTGAAACTTGAAACCTGAAACCTGAAACTTAAATCCTTACACCCACCCAAACTGATGGAGGAATATGAAGAGCATGCCCACGGGACACACATACTTGACGGCAAAAACGAACACGTGGAAATAGCGATTGCTGAGGGTTCCCCAGTTGGTCATCTGGTCGTGGACGGCCTTATGAGGCATCACCCATCCCACATAAATGCTGGTAAGGAAACCGCCGAGCGTGAGCAGCACGTTGGCCGAAAGGAAATCGAAGAAATCGAAAAGCGACTTTCCGAAGAGTTGCAGTTCGGGAACGGGACCCAACGACAGGGAGCAAAGAGCACCGGCAATCATAGCCAACACCGTCACGATGCGGGCCCCGTGGCGGCGTCCCAGACCGAACTCTTCGCTGACAAAGGCCGTAGGCGTCTCGTGCATGGAGATGATGCTGGTGAGGGCAGCCAGTACCAGAAGGATGTAGAAAAGGATTCCGATGACATAGCCCACCACCGGCACTGCGGCAAAAGCCTGCTGAAAGACGTTAGGCAGGGTGATAAAGATGAGCGAAGGACCTGCATCGGGCTGCACGCCTACGGAGAAGGCCGCAGGAAAGATGAGCAGTCCGGAGAGAACGGCTACCAAGGTGTCGATGGCAGCTATCTGGAAGGCACTGCGCGTCAGGTTTACATCACGCCCGAAATAGCTGGCATAGGTGACGAGGCAGGCCATGCCGGTGCTGAGCGTGAAGAAGGTCTGACCAAGGGCATCAAAGAACGTGGAGGGCGTCACTTTAGTGAAATCGGGATGAAACAGGAACTCCACGCCCTTCATACTGCCCGGCAGCATCAGCGAACAGACCACCAGCACGAGCAACAGCACGAAGAGCACGGGCATCATGATCTTGGAGGCACGCTCGATGCCTTTCTGCACACCATGGACAACCACAAAATGGGTGATGCAGAGGAAAAGGAGCGTCCACATCACGGGCTTGATGGGATGGTTGGTGAAATCGGCAAAATACTCCCGAATATAGTCGGCATTGCCCTGCAGGTGTCCGGCAATGGCCGCAAAAACATACTGAAGTGTCCAACCGGCCACCACGCTATAGAAGCCCATGATAATGAAACCCGTGAAGACGCCCATATAGCCGACTATCTTCCACGGCCAACCACCATAGGCGCGCGTGGCATTCTGCTGAGCATGGCGCCCCACGATAAACTCGCAGAGCATGGCAGGCAGTCCGAGCATCAACATACAGCCCAGATAGACCAACAGGAAGGCTGCACCGCCGTTCATGCCCGTCTCGTATGGGAAACGCCAGATGTTGCCCAGTCCGACGGCAGACCCCGCTGTGGCCAGCACGATTCCTATCTTAGATGCAAATGTTCCTCTGTTCTCCATATCCTAAACCAGAAACTTGAATCCTGATACCTGAAACTTGAAACTTGAAACTTAAATCCACCCCAGCTGGTGAAGGAACACACAAATGATGAACAACGGGCAGATATATTTCACGGCGAGCACAAACAGATGGACAAAGCGTACGTTGGTGGTGCCCCAATTGGTGATTTCGTCGTGCACCACCTTATGATCCACATACCAGCCAATGAAAAGGCAGGTGAAGAATGCACCGACAGGCAGGCAGCAATTGGCCGTGAACCAGTCGAGGAAATCAAAGAGCGGCATTCCGAAAAGCGAACACCAGTCCCACATACCCAAGGAAAGGGAACAGATGCCACCCGTGATGACGGCATAGAGCGTAACAAGACGGGCTGCATTGCGGCGGCCCAGATGTAACTCCTCACTCAGAAACGAGGTGCTTACTTCGTGGATGGAGATATTACTGGTCAAGGCGGCAATGGTCAGCAGCAGGTAGAACAGGATGCTCACCACATACTCCACGAAGGGCATGCTGCCGAAAGCCTGCTCAAAGACATTGGGCAGCGTGATAAAGATGAGCGAAGGACCGCTATCAGGCTGAACGCCCACAGAAAGAGCAGCTGGGAAGATGATGAGTCCGGCCAGCACGGCTACCAACGTATCAATGGCAGCTATCTGAAGGGCTGAAGGCAAGAGGCGTGTCTCACGCTTGAAATAACTGGCATATGTGCAGAGGCATCCCATCGCGATACTCAGGGAGAAGAACGACTGCCCGAGAGCTTCGAGGAATGTCTTTCCCGTCACTTTCGAGAAATCCGGTTTGAGGAGGAACTCCACACCCCTCCATGCATTGGGCAGGGATAGTGCACATATCATCAATATGATAAGCAGCACAAAGAGAATGGGCATCATGATCTTGGAAGCCTTCTCGATGCCGTCTTGCACGCCATGAACGATTACGAAATGGGTCATGCCTATCAAGAGGGCGCCCCACATGATAGGCTTAATGGGATGAGTGGAGAAGGCCGTGAAATACTCCTTGAAATATTCAGGCGTACCATGGATGTTGCCGGCTATCGAAGAGAAGATGTACTGAAGCGTCCAACCGCTTACCACACTATAATAGCCTAAGATCAGGGCCGAGGTAAGCACCCCGAGAAGGCCCACCAGCTTCCAGGCCGTGCCGTTGCCCAGGATGGAATAGGCACGGGCGGTATTGGCCTGGGCATGGCGCCCGATCATCATCTCGCAAAGCATCACGGGGATGCCCATCACGAGCACACACCCTATATAAATAAGGATAAAGGCAGCACCTCCGTTCTGCCCGGTCACATAGGGAAAGCGCCACACATTGCCCAGACCGACAGCTCCGCCGGCAGTGGCAAGGATCACGCCCAGCCTTGTTCCGAAATTTCCTCTTTCTGAACTCATCATACTATTTATGTTTGTGTATTAGATGGATTACTCCAATTCTAAGTGGCGGAACTCCTTAGGAATGGTGCCGCGCCATACGATGAAGGGCATCTTGCGCATGTGAGCATTGTAGAACCGACGGTCGCCCGTGACCTCATCACCGATGAAATCGGGCTTTTTGAACGGTTCATCCTCATTCCGGAGTTCCACTTCGGCCATCACCAGCCCCGCATTGTCGCCATAGAATTCATCCACCTCAAACGTATGCTGCCCATCAGGACTGGGCACCAGATAGCGGGTTTTGTCGATAATGCCCGGCTCGCAGATCTCCATCAGGTGCTCTGCTTCATCGAGGGTAATTTCCTTTTCAAACTCATAGCGTGAAAGTCCACCGTTCTCCGATGGACCCTTGATAGTGAGAAACGCATGAGCATCACGGACGCGAACCCTGACGGTGCGCCCGTTCTTGCTCATGATATACCCTTGCCGGATACGGCTTTTCGATGTAGCCTGACGGCGATAATCCTCGCCGCGAACCAGAAACTTGCGTTCTATCTCCAGACCGCTCATTTAAGACATCGTGATAACGATATAAACCATGTAGATGACTGCCAATGCCACCAGACAGCCGAAGATCCACTTCACGATGTTCTTTCCCTTTTCTTCTTCCTTAGCGGCATGGCGCGCACGCTGCAATTTTCTTTTTTGACTCATAATCTTATTATTATTTGATGTTTTATTAAAGTTTCACTTACCTCTTACATCTTACCTCTTACATCTTACCTCCTCCTCAACTCTCCTCTTCGACGGGGAACTCCATCAGGTAGGCCTTGATGAAATCGTCAATCTTACCGTCCATCACGCCATCCACATCGGTGGTCTGATAGTTGGTGCGATGATCCTTCACGCGGCGGTCATCAAAGACATAGGAGCGGATCTGACTACCCCACTCTATCTTCTTCTTGCCCGCCTCAATCTTGGCCTGCGCCTCCAGTCGCTTCTTCATGGCCCGGTCATAGAGCTGCGACTTGAGCAGAAGCATGGCTTTCTCCTTGTTCTTCGGCTGGTCACGGGTCTCGGTGTTCTCAATGAGGATTTCCTCTTCCTCACCCGTATCAGGGTCGGTGTACCAATAGCGCAGGCGTACACCCGACTCCACCTTATTTACATTCTGACCACCGGCACCCGAGGAGCGGAATGTATCCCACGACAGCTTGGCGGGATCTACATACACCTCGATGGTATCATCGACCAGCGGACTCACGAAAACGGAGGCAAAAGAGGTCATGCGCTTGCCCTGGGCATTGAACGGCGAGACACGCACCAGGCGGTGAACACCATTTTCGCTCTTCAGGAAACCATAGGCATATTCGCCTTTCTCAATCTCCATCGTCACGCTCTTGATGCCAGCCTCATCGCCCTCCTGAAGATCGGCAATGGTCACCTTATGGCCATGAGCCTCACACCAGCGCATATACATACGCATCAGCATGCCAGCCCAATCCTGAGCCTCCGTGCCGCCGGCACCTGAGTTAATCTTCAGCACCGCATCCATCGGGTCTTCCTTCTGGCGCAGCATATTCTTCAGCTCCAGGTCTTCGATGGCCTTGATAGCCTTATGGTAGTCTTCATCCACTTCCTCCTCGGTCACCATGTCCTCATGATAGAAGTCGAAAGCCAGTTGCAGTTCATCGGCCAGCGTACGCACTTCATGATAGCCATCCAGCCAGCGCTTGATGTCTTTCACCTTCTTCATCTGCTCCTGTGCCCGTTTGGGATCTTCCCAAAAGTCGGGAGCCTGCGTACGGAGGTCTTCCTCCTCGAATTCCATCTGTTTGCGGTCGATGTCGAGATAGCGGTGCAGATCTTCTGCCCGCTGCAGGACATCCTTCAATTGGTCTTGTGTGATCATACTCGGATTAAAATTATTCCTCGGCGTACATAGCCTCGATTTGGGCTGCGTAGTTCTTATTCAACACGCGGCGCTTGATCTTCAATGTGTTGGTGAGCTCGCCATTCTCCATCGTGAACGGACGAGGCAGCAGGGTGAACCGTTTCACTTTCTCATAATTGGCCAGTTGCTGCTGCAAGGTCTCGATGCGTTCTTCCATCATCTTGTAGATCTTCTTGTTCTGGCAAAGATCTTCACGGGAAGAGAACTCTATATCGTTGTCCTTGGCGTATTCTTCAAGTTCGGCAAAGGCCGGCACAATCAAGGCGCTGACAAACTTGCGCTGGTCGGCAATCACCGCCAACTGCTCTATGAACTTGTCCACCAGCAGTTTCGATTCAATCATCTGCGGGGCAATATACTTTCCGTTGGAAGTCTTGTAGAGCTCCTTGATACGTTCCTTCAGATACAGCTCACCGTCCTTCAGATAGCCGGCATCACCCGTGCGGAAATAGCCGTCTTCGGTGAAAGCCTCCTGATTCAGCGCATCGCGCTTGTAGTATCCACGGGTAATCGTGGGACCTTTCAGCAGTATCTCGTCATTCTCGCCAATCTTGATATCCAAGCCGCTAATCGGACGTCCTACCGAACCGATGGTGAAGGGCTTGTCCTTGTGTACGTTGCTCACCGTAGCCAGGCTCTCCGTCAGTCCGTAGCCTACCATCATAAAGATACCCACACTCAGAATGAACTCTTCCACATCGGGTGAGACATACGAACCTGCCGTCGGGAAGAAGTTAGGATTCTCCAGACCCAACTGCTTGCGCAGCAGCGAGAAGACCGTCTTGTCCATCAGTTTATACTCCATCTGCAAAGCCAGAGGCGGACGCTTGCCGCGGCTCAGGTATTCCACGTTGTGCTTGCGGCCTACCGCCAGGGCGTGGGTGAACAGTTTGCGCTGCACGGCGCCGGAGTTCTCAATCTTGGATTTCACACCTATATAGACCTTCTCCCAGAAGCGCGGCACACTACTCATACACGTAGGATGAGTCTCTTTGAGCGACTGCTGCACCTCTTTCGGATAGGTGTTCACAATCACCGTGGCACCTTCGCTCAAGCAAAGGAAGCACCAACCGCGCTCAAAGACATGCGTCAACGGCAGGAAGCACATCACACGGTCTTTCTCGCCTACAGGCAGATTCTCGTCGTTGGCTATCATGGCTGCATTAAACTGCCCATGACTCAGGATCACACCCTTTGAGTCGCCCGTGGTTCCACTGGTATAGAGGATGTTGGCAATATCGTCATCATTGGCCTGTGCATAGAGAACCTCCAACTCACTCTGACGCGGACAGCCCTCGCCCAGTTTCAGGAACTCATCCCAATAGATGCTCATCGTGTCGTGCTGCACCTTACGGACTGAACGGTCGAAGATGATGATCTTCTCCAACGTAGGACAGAGCGACAGCACGCGGTATGCCTTGTCATACTGCTCCTGCTCACCCACGAAGAGGAATCTGATCTGCGCGTCGCCAATCATAAACTGTATCTGCTGCTCCGAACTGGTGGCATAGAAAGGCACCGTGACGGCACGGATACCGAAAGCACCGAAGTCAGTAAACAGATAATGCACCGTGTTCTGCGAGAAAACGCCCACATTCTCCTGCACCTTCACGCCCAAGTTGAGCATTGCATTACTGACCACGCGCACATTCTTGGAGAACTCATTCCAAGAACATTCTTTCCACTTCAAACTTCCGAAATCACGATAGATCAAAGCGGTACGGTCGCCATACTTTTCTGCCTGTTTATGAATAAGCACCGAATAATGACATCTTGTCTGCATAAGCGTATATGTTTTATTAAAACGCAAAAGTACAAATAAAAATCAAAAAAACAAAATTATTGCCGAAAAAATCCATTACATCCAGCTGCCGCCCACCTTCCCCAAAGACTCAGCACCGACAAAAAGTGTAGCCGTTTTGGCTACACTTTCGCTTCGAAACAGGCTCTGCTCCCTCCCATCAGAAGCCTTGTCCCACCCAACGAAAACTAATTTTATGCGTTAAAACACTGACACAACACTGACACACTTTTCAGATGGGCAAAGAAAAAAATAAGCTCAACACAAAGACACAAAGACACGAAGAATAAGACAAAAATCTACAAGAATCTCACAAAAATGTTCAACGATAACCATAACCATTATCCTCATAGGATTCCCTCCCTACGGGGGAGGGTTAGGGAGGGGCTCTATATTCTTTAGCCTATATCATTCATATAAGAAAAATTTTTCCCGTTTTTGCTATCACTGCTATCACTGAAATCGATAACCAGCTGAATGCCTGTGAGTTGCAACGCTGAATTTAGTGATAGCACAGGTGATAGCAGTGATAGTAAAAAGGCCTTGACTCGTCCTGAATAAGGTTGATGGTTAAACTAATATAATCCTGGTATAGGTTGTCAAATTATTTCTCATACCTTCTTAATCCTGTAA
>OCVV011355542.1_pt1 | contig 17315 bp, 14 predicted proteins | sample 1539721 | NCBI WGS metagenome assembly OCVV01 (sample SAMN02144230, study PRJEB22623) | gut metagenome | biome: sheep rumen | host: Ovis aries | place: New Zealand | reverse complement strand
TCAGGAAACTAGAGATAGAGATTATAACAAATTAGAAATCAATGGAACGTATTATTTTGTGGCTGAATACTATACAGGAACCGTTGGTGGAGAACAGGTAATTGAACCTGAAAGAAAATCAGAATGGAAGCTTAATTTAAAAGATACGGATGGATTAACAGATGCTGAAATTAAACATTTAGATAATATGATGGTAATGGAGACAATTGATGATAATATCATATCCATTCATCCTAAGCGTGCAAAGACATTAATCGGTCATACTTTTACGCTTACTGTTACTGATATGACAGGTGAAAGTCGTTCTACCATGGATGTGGAGGTAATAGGATGAAAAGAGATATAGCCAATATAAAACGAGATTTGGATAATCGTAATAGTAATGACATAATTTATAAAAAAGATCAGCTTATAAAAATATTTAACGAAGACCCAGATCTCAAAGAGGTATTAGGTGCTAAACAACCTAAGCCTCTGAATAAATACAGGGATAAAGATAATCCCACAGAAGAAGAATTAAAGAAACGTCAGGAAATATTAGATTACAATGAAGCGATTAAGCATGACCAGATTGTGCCTTGGATTAAGTTAAATGGGGTACAAAAGGAAGTGCTTAATTTTATTATGTTTGATATATGGGATCAGACAGATAGATATGATCGTGGTGGTAAAGCTGTTAAAAATGAACTTATCGAAGTATATTGTGTTGTTCATGAAGATGATATGGATACTGAATATGGTATCGCACGCACTGACCTGCTTAGTTACATTATTCGTGACCTGTTGTGTTGGACTAATGCATTAGGTAGACAACTTAGATGTTATGAAGATAAGCCCATGATTATTGATGCACAATATTATATCCGTAGAATGAGATTCTTTATGAAAGCGCCTAATGTCGTTAATGGGCATATGGGCACGAATAATATTTACGATGACTTCAGTCAATTCTAATATTACTCAACTTCAATTGTTCTACGGAGATGATTATGTCGTTAATGATTTCATTACTATTCATCAGCCTACTATTGGGGATATTTTGGAATACGATAAACAATATGGTGAATCCAGTTTTTGGACAATGTTAAATGTGTTTACAGCTAATCCTACTAGTTATCGCTTGTTCCTTTGGAAAGACATGAATATTGATTGGACTTTTTTAAATGATTATCAATTGTTCTTAATTCTTTACAAGACTCTGAGTATAGAGCAGACCCGATTGATTTTTGGAGACTTGGATTTTTCTAAATTCGAAATATATATTCAGCCTGAAGAGAATTGGACAAATATTGATGAAAAAGGAATTACAGATACTATTAAGGTCTTACGAAATTCAACCCTCTATAATCCTGAATTGGAATTTGAGTTAGATGAAGATAGCTATAATGTAATCGTTTATTATTTAAGAAGTGCTTTTAATATGTTCCCTAAAATAGAAAAAGCAAAAGATCGTACTACTAAAGAGTGGATGATTGAAGAAGAGGAAATGAAATTAAATGCTAAAAAAGATGAAGAAACAAGTTCTACATCTTATCTTCTACCACTAATATCTGGCTGTATAAATCATCCCGGTTTCAAGTATAACAAACAAGAATTAAAAAATGTAAACTATTATGAATTTATGGACAGTGTGCAAAGATTGCAAATCATTGAATCTACAAGTGCTTTGTTACACGGTTCGTATTCAGGTTTTGCTGATGTTTCTAAAGTAGATAAAGAGCAATTCAACTTCATGCGTGAGATTAAACATGAATATGACAGGGGAATTGCTAAAAATAAAAAATAACAAGAAAGGAAGGTAATTGCTATGGCTTTTAAACTTGGTGATTTGATTATTGATAGAATTTCCATGGGTTATGCCGAGAAATTTGATGGCACACCTCTTTATGTCCTGACTCAGCTTTCTGAGGCTTCTATTGAGATTTCCGCAGAGTCTCGTGACGCTGTTGATAAGGACGGTACGCTGATTAAGCGCTTTTGGAACGCAAAGACGGGAGAGTTTACTGCGACTAACGCAATGCTCAACCTGAACGTTATGGCAGCTCAGTCTGGTAACGATGCTAATATCGCTACTGCTGATAATGTTATTGTTATGCCTAAGATTATCACTGTTAAGAGTGGTACTACTGTTGATCTGGATGGCTTTGTTACTGGTAATCGTATCAGCGTGAATGCTCTGGGTACTAATGGTGCTATGGGTAAGGCTTATACTCAGGGTACCGCCGCTTCTGCAACTGAGTTTGGTCTGAATGGTACTAAGCTGACTCCTCCTACAGACACAACTGAGGCTCAGTATGTTGTTAAGTATGACCGTCAGGTTACTGAGGGTGTTGATATTCTTAACTCTGCTGACAAGTTCCCGGCTACTGTTCGTCTGACTCTCAAGGGTCTCTGCGTTGATCCCTGTGAGGCCGATGTGCTGCGCGCTTTGTCGCATATTTATAATGATTTATTCGTTTATAATATGTAAATGACGATTATAGAGTAATCTATATACACTTGCACATCGTTAAAATAAAATAAGTGTCAATAACAGCTATATCAGGGGAAGCCCAGAGATGGGTAATCCTGAGGAAAGACTTGGTAATATTATCAAGAATCCGCAACGACTACAGGATAAGATAACTAATTGTTTTATCGAAGCTGTTGCCCACAAGAATAATGTGGGATGATATATAGTCTGAACTCACGCAATAATCTAGATAAGAAACGTGAGAGATAGGTAGAAATTCCTATCCGCTATAGTAATATAGTCAGTACCCAATAAGCACTGGGGAAAGTAACAGTTTGGTTTACATCGTGCTTCCGTCCTTCCAGCCTAGCCCTGAGACTACTGTCGCTCTGAGTTCTGATAATCCTCAGCTTGACTTCAACGGCAGCTTGCAGGTTGACTACTGCTCGACTGATAAGGCACTGTATCATGTTTACTATGCAACAGCTGATGCTGAGCAGTAATACTTGACACATGTCTTGTACATGTTATAATTAAATATAACTAATGGCATGGTGGGTGTCACAGCCCACCATGTTTTTATTTCAGAGTTTCAGGAAGGAAAAGAAGGAAAAATGTAAAAAGGAGTATTATATGCGAAAATGTGATTTAACAGAGGTTCCTAAAATTCTGAAAAATGGTAAAGAAGCCTGTGATTGGAGAAAAACTATTGGGTTAAGTATACCATTTGAGTATGATGGTTTAAAGGATAGTTTTAAAATTGTGGACTTCAAATCAAGAGATAAAGTATATGTGATATATAAAAATAAAAAATATATGCTTTATGGAAGATATATAAAAAAGGGCAGAATTGCCAAAATATTTGGGCAAACAATAGAATGGAAATATGCTGAAGGTGATATAATTAAAGATCATATTGGCTCACATGATAGACATATATTAATTACAGCCCGAAAATATATCGAAAATAATAAAAATCCTAACAATAGGAATCATAAATATTATCAATATAAATGTTTAATATGTGGCTATGATTGTATAATGGATGATTTTTGGGTTAATGAGTCTGATCTAAAAGATGGCAAAGGATGTGGGTGCTGTGCTGGGACTAAAGTTGTAGTAGGTATAAATGATATTTCAACCACATTGCCATGGGCAATACCTTATATTGATGATATTGATTATGTGTATAAGCACACAAAGACCAGTATGAAAAAAACAGATATGACGTGTCCTATTTGTGGATTTAAAAAAAAGACATCTGTAGCGCATTTATATTTTCAATCATTTGGATGTCCGCATTGTTCAGATGGTTTTAGTTATCCAGAAAAGTTCTTTTTGAATGTGATAGAACAAGTTGGCATTCAATTCAAATATCAATTAAATAAATCTGATTTTGTATGGTGTGACAAATATCGTTATGATTTTTATTTACCGGAATACAATTGTATAATAGAAACAAACGGCGCTCAGCACTATGCAGATGGTTGGAAAAAAATCGATTTACAAAGAAAAATCGATAAAAAGAAAAAAGAATTAGCTTTACAAAATGGAATAGAATATTATATAGAATTAAATTGTAGCGAATCGGATAAAGAATATATTAAGCATTCTATAATTAAATCTAATATACCATTTGATATTTCTAATGTAGATTTTGATAAAGCTGATTTAGCTGCCCAAAAAAATGTGCTAATTGCAGTTTGTGAAATATATAAAAACATGCCTAATATGACTTTAATGAATATCGCAAATCAGTATCATATTCATATAGGCACTGTTGTGCGATATTTAAGGAAAGGTCGAGAATTAGGATTATGTGAGTATAGAGAGCCTATGAAAGGCAACCATAAAAATAGTAAAGGAGATTAACATATGGGAAAATATGATAGAACTTGTGTCGTATGTGGAAAGCATTATGAATACTGCACAAATTGTGATAGATTTCTTAATTACCCTTCATATATGACAATGTATTGTAGTAAGGAGTGCGTAGATTTGTTTGACGTACTTTCCTCTTTTGAAGCGGGACAAACCTCTAAAGAAGATGCCCGTAAGGTGCTTCAAGGAATGGATCAGGGTAAAATGAAAATGCTTAAAAACTCTATGGCTGGTAGCTATAAAAAGATTATGGCTGAAGACCAGAAACCTGTAGAAGAATCTGAATCCGAACCTGTTAAAGAAGAGGTTGAAAAACAGATTGCGGGCGACACAGTTAAGAAAGCGGTCTATGATTCCACTCGTGAATCTGGTAAGAATATTCCTCGCTCAATTGCTTATCGCAATGGTAAGAAGCATTAATTATTTTTGAATGAACAGTGATTATTATTTTGACTTTTGACAAACACTATCCTATTACTAGTTTTTTATTATATAATAGAGGATAGTTATATTGATAAAAGGGCATAGCTTACGCTGTTCAGGCGAGGTTATGCCCTTTTTTTGTACGGCAAAAGGAGAACGGCTATGTTTTATAGAGAAAATAATTCATATAAGGTAACGAATGGATTCTATATACGCCATAAGCAACACAGCGATTTACAGATCGGTATGCAAAATTTGGATGCGGATAGAGTTTATATTTATCTTTATAATCCAAAAATTGGCAGACATGAAGGTCAATGGGTTTATCCCAAGGACTATTTAAATAAGAAGAGAGAGGAATAATTATGTTTGGACATGACCTTATTACGCCTAATCTTCATCCACGACCTTATTATCCATCTGAAGTAGTACGGATAGTTAATTCGAAGCAATTTAAATTATATATAGCGAATGGGATTTATCCTATTGATGTGTATACAGGTATGGACAGGAAGACAGGCAAGACGATTTTAGTAATGATTTTCTTAAAAGAAGAAACCAAAGAAGCCTATGAGTTATGGTGCAAGTATGAACTTGAGGAGGATACGATATGAGCAGTACTACTCTTCTATCTCTTGACACCAGTACCACATCTACGGGATGGGCTATTTTCAAAGATGGTGAATATCAGGAATCTGGTGTCATTGATGATTTTAAAAAAGTAAAAAATGGTTATGAACGTCTTAAATTAATGACTAAAGAGTTATTAGACAGTATTGGGCAATTAAAGCCTGACATTATTGTTATTGAAAAAGATGTTGTGTTTGGAAATATGAAAGTCATAGATATGCTCATGAAAATTATTGGAGCGGTCTATGGCTTTTGTTTATTTAATGGAATTACATATTATGAATTTGCGCCCAGTGAATGGCGTAAGTATGTGAAGCTTCAGGCATTTGGTAGAAAACGAGATGAGTTTAAGAAAGCTTCAATTAAATATATTAAGGATAATCTTAATATGAATGTGAATGATGACGAAGCAGATGCTATTTGTATTGGGCTGGCATACTGCAAGAAATTTGGATAAGGAAGAAAAGGAGATTTATTATGGCAAAGAATGCAAATCAGAATCAGGAACCTAAGGTAAGACAGTATTTTACTGCTGATGATAATAATATGATTAAATATGTGACCGCTAAGGATTTTGTAAAATCATTAAAAAATCGCTCTTCTGATGACGCAAGACGTGTTTATCTTGAGGGTACACTTGCTATTAAAGAATATGAGCGATATGAAGTAGTATGCACTATTTGTGATCAGATTATAGCGGCTAGTTATTTTACAGCAGATGGGCAATTTAAGGTTGATTCCTGCAAGAAATATTTGTTGTATGTGAGTGCGTTGCTTAATACATATACAAATATTGTAATAGATAAAGAAGACTCGTTGGGCGATTTTAACCTGTTGCAGAAATATGGACTGGTTGATGTGATTATTAGCTATATCCCTGAAGCGCAGGTAGCTATGTTTGATAGTGTGCTTAATATGAAAAGTAATGATATCATGACAAATTATTATGAGCCACATGCTTTTGTCAGGGAACAGGTAGTGAAATTTGCTCCGCTTATTCATGCTTGGGTTGACAACTTTTTAGGTGCTGCTGAGGGGGTGCTTAAAGAGGTTGATATGGATAAGGTGAAAGAGATTGTGAAGAAGGAGTGATAAATAATGAGGGGACGATTACATCTTAATTTAAGTTGGAGCGCTAAAAGTATAGAAGGTATTGATGGATTAGAAGACGATTTACGAAAAATGGGTGATATTTTTTGTAAAACTGTTACAACTAAAGCAGCAGATATCATTACTGAATTCGCTAAAACTCAAATGAACGAATACTATGCAGAGTATACACCTGTAATATATGATCGTACTAATTTAATGAGGGGTAGCTCTTTTCAAAAATATATTGATGATGGTGATAATATTTATCAAGGGGGTGTTGAAATTGATTCTGGATTCACCTCTCATCCAGGCATCCCGCATAATGGTTTTGATGAGGCACAAATATATACAAATGTATGGGATTTGGGCATTCATGGATATATACGAACGACAGACCCGTATTATTATTTAAATGTAAAAGGTAGGCAAAACGTTATAAAAAACGGTAGAGTGGGAAGTAAGGTGGTCATGAAGAAAAGAAGGATATATATTGACACTAACACAAAATATGCTCCTATTCAAGGTAAACCACATCGAGTAGATGAAATTAGAAATAAAATAAAAGAGCCGGGTTTTCAAAATCAACTAAGAATATCTGGGTTATCTGCCATGACTAAAGGTAATTATTCGGTTTTAAAGTTTGTATGAAAATAAAGGAGGTGTAAAATATGGCAGGTGGTAATGGAGGCGCTTCTGCGAAAATATATATAGAGGCTGCTCTTGTAGATAATTTTAAACAAATATCTGGTACATTAAAAAATGGACTTGGAAAGAGTTTAAAAGAATTACAAGATATGGATTTAAAATTTGGATTTGATAGCGAAGAAATGGCACAAGCAGCTTCTAGTGAATTAGAGGCTGTTACTGAAATGCTGTCATCCTCCAAATACAATAAATTAGATTTTAGTGGCATTATTCCCTCTTTGACTTCCGCTTTATCAGATAATTCATTGAAAGATAACGTTAAGCTTCAAGTAGTCCAAGGATTGCGAGAGGGGATGCAATCTTTTGGTAATATTGCTACAGCTGACGAAATAAGTTTTCTTCAACATGCAAAAGGCCGTGAGGGAGTTGAAGGACTTTGGGGCGCTATTTATGGGTCTATGTCTGTTGATGATATCATTGATTCGTTTGGCATTGATGATAAATCTAAAGATCAGTTACGAAAAACATATGGAAAGGCAACAAAATACTTTTTACAACGTAATCCTACAGAAGGAGTTAAAAGTATTGCCCAATTGCGCTCATTAAAGGAAGCTTCGAATCAAGGATATGATGATATTTTAAAATATCTTGTGTCACCTAATCAAGCAGAAGCAAGGCTAAAAGAATCATTAGATTTTGAAAAATTAACAGACCAATTTATTTCAAAAGGGAAAATTAAACTATCTAACGAACAAATGGCAGATTTTGTTGGGTATATGTCTCGTCTTCAAGACTTAGCTTCTTTAAAAGTTCCTGATGCAGAAGCAGCCCTTGAGTCTTTAAACGCTTTAGATATCTTAAAACCTATACAGCAAAAGATAAAAGATGAGACTTTATTGCAGGACGTCTTTAAAAATATGCGTCAACGAGTTGTTGAAGGTGGACAAATTAAAGACGCAATGTATGCTCAAATTACTGATCCAAAAGTATTTAGTGATTACGTCAATCAATTTTTTGGTGCATTTAATATCTTAACAGAAGTTCTGGGCGATAAGAGCAATGCTCGTAAAATGATTCCTTTAATTACGGGTGATTATAAAAAAGTAAAAACAGTATCTGCTGAGAAATTATTAGCAGATACTATGTCTATGCAAAGTAAAAAAGAAGGTAATCTTGGCTCTTCAGATTCAGAAGCTGCTGAGGTTGCAGAAAAAGCCGCTGACCGTGCTGAAAAAGCTGCAGAAACTGCAGAAAAGGCTGCGGAGATTGCTGAGAAAGCCACTGACAAGTTAGATGAGACTGCGCCAGATGAAAAGGACGAAAAACCACAAACGAATGCACAAAAAGCAGTAGAGAAAGCATCAGAAGCAGATAATTCCGCTTCCAAAGCGGGTAATGCGATTAATGCAAAAAAAACAAATTGGGAAAAACAATTACAGCAAGATGAAAAAGCTCTTAAAAAAGCTCAAGAAAAACAAAATGAATTGAAGCGGGAATTCGCTTCATTGACGGCAGAAAAGGAAGCCCTTGATATCGAGGTAAACAATCAACTACAAACTTATCGTAACAAAGCGTCTGAAACAAATACCTTAAACGATAAACATAACGCACAAAAAAAAGATATTACACAAAGGAATAAAGATCAAGAAACATTAAATAAGCGTATTAATAAAAATTCTGAAGAAGTGCAGAACATTGATGATCGTATTAAAACTATTCGTCAACAAAAAGAGCAATTAAAAAAAGAATATGAGGAATATAAAAAACAATCACAAAAATTATTGGAACAAGAGAATCTTACGAATATAGGGGACGCTGAGGCAAGACGAGATACTATATCTGATGCTATGGCAACAAATGCCGAGAAAGCTACTAACATACGTGATGAAATTGCTTCTTTAAAACAAATCAAAGATGCAAAAACAGATGTAACTGGCGAGGACGCTCTCCAATTATTACAAGAAAAAGCTAACCAGACTAAAGAGAACAAAACAAAATTAGAACAAGCGAGAAAAGATTTAGAAAATGCAACAGATGACAATCGTAATGAATTGACAAGTGCTGTAGAACAGGCCAACCAGCAATACACACGTTCTAAAATAGAACTATTAAGAGGTTTTCGTAATGCACAAAAAGAGGGTGTAGAAGAGTCTGAATTAACAACATTATTATCAAATGGTTCGGAAGAATACGGATTAAGCAATCGATTTGCTAATGTTATTAAAGAGGGACAAGAAACGGATTCTAAGCAGTTACAAGACGCTTTGCAATCAGAATTGGAATCTGTATTAAGACCAATTAGAGAGACAATCAAAAAACGGCAAGCTGAATTAGATAAAATATCTGAAGAAGTAAAACAACAACAGTCTCAACTTCAATCGTTATCAGCAATAACGAGTGCTAATAATAAGGCATCAGCCAGTAAAAAAAAAATGGATGCCTTGGATACTGAAGAAGGTGGATTACAATCTCAAAAAAAAAGACTACAAGATCAAATTGAAACTGATAAGGCAGATTTGGCACGTCCTAGATATACAAATCTAACTCAAGAAAATAAAGAATTTGAAGAAGAAACAGAAAAATTAAATCAACTTAGAGAAGAACGAGACAAAGCTAAACGTGAATATGATAAATTACAAAGACAAAGAAATAAAAAAGAGAATAGAGCACAGGACATTAATCAACAGATATCACAGACCCAAGGGGACATCGAGCGATACGAAGCGGCGATTGCAAATGACCGAGCACAAATAGAAGCTGGAAAAACAAGAACCAATCAGGACAATGGTGTAAATCAAAGTCAAGAAGAAATTGTTGAAATTGAGCAGACTCGTGAAGACCTCCAAGCAGAGCGCCAAAGATTAGAAGAAGAGATTCAGAAAAGTTCTCAAACAATGAGTGAGGCTGAGGGGCAGATTAATCAAATTGATAAAGATATTGATTGGACTGGTCGTAAAGTAAAAGAAAATGAAGATATCCGTTTGCCAGCTATGAAGGGATTCACACAACAGGCGCAACAAAAGAAAGCGGAGTTAGAAGAGATTGAACAAGAATTGATAAGTGTATCTCAGGAAAGGGAATCTTTAGAGAATCAACTTCAACAAATAACTCAAGCTAAAAAGAATAAGATTAATGCTCAAAAGTGGTTAGATTATATTGATAGTTTTATTGGCAATGATGATCTACAAGAACTTGATAGATTACAACATATACCATTTACAGAAAAAGGTAAACCTCAAAAACAAAAAGCGACAGATGAATTAAAAAGAATTAGCCAATTATATACGGAACATAGGCAAGGAACTGGATATCATGCTGATCAGGATAATGGTGTTTGGAAAGATGCTTATACTGTTTTGCATTATCGAGCAATGGAACAGGCAAAAAAGCATCAAGTAGCTGATTCTACGTTAAGTAGGGAACAATTTGATTCAGACAATGAATATTTTTATCAGGAATCTTTAAATAAATTAAAAGAAGAAAGAGAATTTTATCGTAAAATTTATGAAGAAGAAGATCAAACTATACGGCAAAATCAAGAGCAAGTAGAACGATTACAGGAATTACAAAATCGTGAAAAAGAATTACAAAATGCAAAAAAGCAAAAGACAACAGAACTAAACATCGCGCAGGATAATGTCACTGGTTTACAAGAAGTTGAATCTGAAATTCAAACTGACAAAACACGTCTCGCTCAACTTCAACAACAACGTGCTGAACAACAACATATATATGACGATGCAAAGAAGATTCAAGAAGAGTCGTTACAACGACAGGCTGAAATAGATAGAATGATTGCTGAAGCTGAAACCAGAGAACAACAAGCCCCTCCTGCGACTCCTGCGACCACTCAAGAAAAACCATCTGCCCCTGTTTCAAGTGGGCAAGCTGGAGAAGAGAGTCCTGTTGTACAAAATGCTAACCAGCAACTTGAGAGTTTACAAAATGAAGAGCAACAATTAACAGACAAATTGGCACAAATAACTGAAGAAAAAAACAATATTGAGAAAATTACACAAGATATAAACGATATATTAAGCAAAGATGTATCTGTTAAAACTCAAAAAGAAGCATATAATAAAGCACAATTTGCGTTAATAAAAGCGAGCACTATTTCTGCTGAGCGTTTTGATGATCGTGCCCCTGAAGACAAAAATAGCAGTGAATGGATAAAATGGTTTGAACGAAACAAAGAAACCATTCAACAAGAAAAAATGGCATGGCTTGAGTATTATAAAGCTATGGAAGAGTTTGAATCTCATGGGGGCGAAACGGCTTCCAAAATAGCGAACAGACGTAGACTTCAGCCTAGCGACGCTGTAAAGCACACACGGGAAGATTGGGGGTTTACGAGTCCCGAAGACTTAAAGCAACAATTGGAGGCCGATTTACAAGCTAATAAAGAATTGTTGTCTTCTTACGAGCAACAAGCACAAGAAATACAAAATCGCATTGATAATATTCAACAACAAAAAGAACAATTAAAAGTCTCTAATGCTCCTCTTTCCTCTTCTGGCGCAGAAACTGCAAGTGGCGTTCAAGAAGAAGGCAATGAAGCAGGTGATGCTGCGTCTAAAATGCAAGCATTAGCACAAGCTAAGAAAGAAGCACTTGAAGCTAATAAACAACTTGCTGAGTCTGCTAATACGACTCAAAAGGCTATTCAAAATGAAAGTTCTGCTGGAGATTTTAATACTCTTATTCTTGCTTTAACGGAAATATATGAATTACTTTCTCAACTTCCTCAATCATTTGATGAATTTAAAGGTTTTGATCTTACAGGTTTTACAGAACCATTAAACACCTTATCTCAGACTATTCAGCAACTTCCTAAAGAGGGCTTTAATATTTCATTAGGTGATAGTTTTGATAATCTCGCAAGTCGTATTGATGAAGTATTAAACAAAGTTCAAGAACTGACATCTGAGGCCAAGACTGCTGAAATTGAAAGTAATATTGCTCAAAAATATGATGAGCAAATTAAACAGTTAAAAGCGGATGCGGAAGAAGCTAAGCGTGTTATTGAAGAATTGAAGCGAACAAAACAGGATGTCGTTAGAGATGAATATGATCCCAGATTGGATTCATCCAGTGAGCAATATGCTCCTAAGGAAGTTGGACGTGAAATTGCGACCAGAACCAAAAGAAATCCTGCTACTGATGTAGATGCTCTTATTAAAGAATATGGCAATCTTAAACGAGCACAGGAAGCACTTTTTACCATTAGTAGCGTTGATGAATATAGCGTTGCTTTAGAAAAACGTGAAGAGATTTTACAAAGAATTCTTGAATTAGAGCAAAAAGTAGCTTTAAGCGATGTAGGACAGGCGCAGATAGATAATCTATTAATGGGTTATGGAGATGATGCGTCAAGTAATTTTTCGGCATTGAGTGAAGCACGTAATACCGCACAGAAATCTTCTATTGGACAATTAGCGAAAGAATATGTTGACCAACAGAAAGCCGAAATTAAAGCATTAGCTGACTCTTTAAGTTCTATTGATATTATCCCAAAAGAAGCACAATCGAATTGGAGTAAATCACGTAAAGAGGAATACAATCAAATCGCTGAGGGTGCTCAAGCCGCTTCTCAAGCTATTGAAACATTAAACGCAAACTTGGCTGCTATGGAAGCTAATGGTGCTAGTCCTGAAGTGTTGAAGACGTTTCTACAACTTAAAGAATCTACAGCTCAGATGGTTAAAGATACGCAGGACGAAAGTAATGTATTTGGTGAGAGTATTGAAGCCGCTAGTACAAGATTGTTAGATAGATTATCTAATATTGAAACAAGATTACAGGTTATTAAGCGTGATAGTGGAAAACTTATTAATGTCGATCCTGCTTTGGCGGGTGCTTTAGAGACAATTGAGAAACATCTTAATAAAATACAGGATTTAAAGAATACAGTATCCAACGATCCATTACAGGCTATTAACCCTCAATTTACTAGATCTGCTAATAGTTATCTTGCTCAAATGGAAGGTAAAGGCAAAAGTAAAAGCGTTGTGGAAGGACTAGAGCAAACATCTGATCGTTCTCAAGCTGACTTTAGTAGAATGACTACTAACTATGGCAAATATGCTTCTGCTTTAAAAAAGCTATTTGACGATATGTCTAAGGGCGCTGGTGCTTCTTTAAAGAATTTAGAAAAGGATCTTGTTCGTGTTGATGAATTAGCAACAAGACTTACTGGTTCTACTGGCTTAGCACGGGATAATTTATTAACTGGAGAACTCAATTCAAAAGCCGCACCAAAAGTTGCAGATGCTCAAGCTGAAGCAGCAAGTAAAGCGTCTATAGCATACGAAGCTATGCTTACAAAGATAGAATCTAAAGCTGAATCCGCACAGTCCAAGATTAGCAGTATTTTTGGTGAAGAAGGAATAACAAAAGGATTAGAATCTGGTTTTGTTGAAGGAACAGTCGAAGGATTTGATAAATTTGTTAATAGCGCGAATCAAGCCGAAGAAGCACTACAGCATTTACAAGAGATACAAAATATTATTAAAGATGACAAAACGTGGCTCACGCAAAAAGAAAATATTACAGATTATCAACAAACAATGACAGAATTAAAAAGTTCATTAGACGAAGTAGCACAAAAAGCTGGTGATTTTAAAATTGTTGATGATCTTGACGTACAAAAACTGCGTGCCTCTACAACACAATTTATCAGAGATAATCCTGCATTATCCGCAGAAGATATATCTCAGCTGGAAGGATTTATTGACCAATTACAAGGCAAAATTAATAGTGTTACTTTTGACAATTTAAAAGCAGGTATAGAGAGGGTAAAGCAACAAGCAATTGAGGCTGGTCGTACAGGTGATACATTCTTTTCAATGTTGACGCAACGCTTCAAATCCTTAGGTGCTTATCTCCTGTCCTTTGTTTCATTCTATAGAGTAATCGGTGTTTTCAAAGATGGTATTAACATCATCCACGAACTTGATGACGCTTTGACGGAAATGCAAAAAGTTTCAGACGAAAGTCTGAGTAGTTTAAGAGAATATCAAAAGAGTACGTTTGATACAGCAAATCAGATTGGTACGACTGCGGCTCAGTTACAGACGAGTACTGCCGATTGGATGAGGCTTGGCGAGGATTTACAAACAGCATCTCAATCTGCGCAGACTGCAAACGTACTGTTTAATGTTTCTGAGTTTGATAATATTAACGATGCAACAACTGCATTGGTTGCTATGAGCGCTGCGTATGCTGATGCTGAAGAAGGTATCGATAAGATGGATATCGTAGATAGATTGAATCTTATTGGTAATAATTATGCAATAGCAACTGATGAATTGGCAACTGCTCTTCAAGATGGTGCGGCTGCATTACAAACTGCTGGCAATGATCTTGATGAAGCTATTGCTTTGACGACAGCAGGTGAGATTAAATTGCCTGAATATGTGGTGACACATATATAGAACACATCTAATTGCTGGAAGTCCTATTAGGATAATCAGCAGCGAAGCCATATTGACATGTTATAATTAAATTGTATAATATATATGGAACGTTCAACGACTATTCCCGTGTCGGGATTAGGACTAGAGAATATATATCCTAATCAATAGAAGTACGGCTCAATCGCAAATGGAGTGGGTGAGAATCCCTTAAATGGAAATGGTGTGCTCTCTTTTATTAAAGAGATGAAGATATAGTCTGATCCTACGAGTAATCGTAGAAATAATATGTTCAATTAAATATGCATATTAATAGTTATATCTTGCGAATATAACTGAACGTAAATGAATTTAATCACACAAGACGCTAGTAAAACTGGTAAGGGCGTTAGGACAATCGCTCTTCGTTTAACAGGTACTAAAGAAGCAGCAGAAGAATTGGAAGAAATGGGTGAAGATACATCTGACATGATAGTATCTCAATCCAAAATGCGTGAACTGATTATGAATGCTACAAAGGTAGCTTCAAATAATTACAAAGGATTTGATATACAAGACGAGTTAGGTCGCTACAAATCAACTTATGAAATCATGTTAGGTCTCTCCCAAATCTGGGATGAGATTCGTCAAGCAGATTTAAAAACAGGCGATAACCGTCAGAACTTACTGCTTGAATCAATTGCAGGTAAATTTTTGCCTGAAATATATGGAAACATATATTTTAGAATGCGTTTAAATGCGTTGATTACCTAAAGCCTTATGCCACAATATAGGAGAAATCACTATATGAAGGATTAACAAGTTAAGGATGATACAATGGTTAATTCGCAGCGAAGCGCCTAAGTATGTTTTAATTAAATATATATGGTGAACGTTCAGAGACTATCCCCGTGTAGGGGTCTTAATAGACCAATAGGAGTACGGCTCAATCGCAAATGGAGTGGGTGAGAATCCCTTAAATGGAAACAGCGCATATCCTAACAGATCAAGCTGAGGATAAAGAAATAGTCCGTGCTTGTGTGAAAGCATAAGAATAATGAATATTAATAGACAAGGAGCAATTATGGCAACAAGAATTTCAAAAGAATTAATTCAAATAATGTATGAAAAATATGATAGTGGAATGACTATTGTTGATATATCTAAAGAAACAGGTGTAGGACAAGATACTGTTCGTAAATATATACGAAAAAGTGGACGCAAGCGTAGACCGTCAATAGAAAAACGGATCGGAGAAGAAGGAATTAAACAGATATGTAATTTATATACTCAAGATGCAATGGATGAGATACGTAGGCTATATCCTGATCTTACTAAACAGCAAATATATAGCATTGCCAGTCGGCATCAAGCTAAAAATACTAATTATTTTTGGAGTCAAGAAGAGGTAGAATTTCTAGTTAATAATTTTGGCATTCTGTCTTATGATGAAATAGCGGCTCATTTTAATAATAGACATAACGTAAAAGCTATATCTACTAAAGCTATAAAACTTGGATTAACGACCTCTCAACATTGGACTAAAGAAGAAGAGGATATTATAATTAAATATTACCCTCATATTCCATTAAACGAGGTGTTACAAATGCTTCCTCGCAGAAGTGCAAATGGTTTAAAGATACACGCTCTAAAAATGGGTGTTAAAGGGCTACAATATCTTTCTGAAAAATATTCAGATGAACAAAAACAATTTATTCTCGATAACTATGTGCTAATGTCTGACGAAGAAATTGCAAAAGTACTTGGTAAAACACCAGTTGGAATAAAAGAACAAAAACGGAAACTTGGCATTTATCAATTTAATAAAGAATATCAAGGGTATGAAAGTTTGAGTAAATTACTTAGAGGTCAAATATCGACTTGGAAAAGATTAAGTTGTGAGCAGTGTGGTTATCAATGTGTTTTAACTGGGTCTAAAAACTTTGAAATACATCATTTATATAGTTTCAATAAGATATTGCAAGAAGCATTTGAAAGATGTAATGAACAAGGACTATTAAAATCTTATAATATAGAAGATTACACCAAAGAAGAGTTGGATGTTATTATTCAACTTTTTTTAGATATACACGAAACCTATCCTTTAGGCGTATGTGTTGAAAAAGACTTACATAAATTATTTCATGATATTTATGGTATAGGTGGCAATGTGCCAGAACAATGGGATGATTTTGTAAACAGATATAAAAAAGGTGAGTTTAATAATGTAAAAGCATCTTAGTTAATATTCATTATTAGGTAGATTTGCGACCTACCTTAACATTTCAAAAAAATAGGGCGTCCATAGCCAGTTCAATTCTTCAAAATCCTGACGTGCTTCAATCCGTCTACGAAGATTCTTCCACTAAATCCGCAGGTTCTGCGTTGGAAGAAAATCAGAAATATTTAGATAGTATCTCAGGTCACCTTGCAAAACTCCAAAACGCTTGGCAAGAACTCTGGGCAAATGCCGCTAACCGTGATGTCATCAACATGTTCATTGATTTAGGTACAACAATCCTTAACTTAATCAATGACGTTGGTGGGCTTCAATTTGCATTTGCAGCTTTGTTTAGTGGAACAGTTGTGAAAGGATTATTTAATGCCAACAGCTTATTGGTCAAATATGTCCAATTATTAAACAGTTCTAAATCCGCATCAGAAGTCTTAACAGGTGTCTTTGAACGTCTACCTCATCCTGATGGTTTAAATGAAATTAAGAAAACATTATCGCCAGCGACAGAAAGCACAGAGGATGCAGGAAATGCGGCTAAAGTCGCCTTAACTAATGAAGAAACTGA
>OCVV011360726.1_pt1 | contig 17316 bp, 12 predicted proteins | sample 1539721 | NCBI WGS metagenome assembly OCVV01 (sample SAMN02144230, study PRJEB22623) | gut metagenome | biome: sheep rumen | host: Ovis aries | place: New Zealand | reverse complement strand
GGACTTCACAACCTGAACAGCATCCGGTACCGTTCGCAATTTATCTGGAGCATCGTTTTTGCCATTCTCGCCTTTGCAGTCGCCCTTGCAATCCAACTGCTCCTTCGCAACCGTTTCCATTGGGAACTGATCTACCCGACGTTTATCGCGGGAGTCATTAACATTGTCATCTGGAGCGCAACGTCCTCGGTACTCCTCATCCACCTTTCGGAACGTATCTTCGGTATCACGACCGACCTTACTCTGATGGAGCTTTCCGACTTTAACCGAGCCGCCCTGAAGCGCATTTCGGATCTTTCCCCGGGAACCTTCCACCACTCGATCCAAGTGGCCAATCTCGCCGAAAAAGTGGCGGACGAAATCGGAGCCAATTCTCTGTTAGTGCGCACCATGGCCCTCTACCACGACATCGGAAAAACCATGCGTCCGGAATTCTTTACCGAAAACCAGAAACAAGGCATCAATCCGCATAAGAACCTTCTGCCACGGGATTCCGCCAAAATCATCATTAGCCATGTAACCCAAGGCCTTGAACTGGCCAAGGAATACAAGCTTCCGGCAGTCATCAGCGACGGTATCGCAGAGCATCACGGAACAGGCATCGTCCAATACTTCTACCAGGAATCCATGAAGCTTGATCCGGACAACACTCGAGTTGACGACTTCACCTATCCGGGACCGAAGCCGCAATCCAAGGAAACCGCCATTCTCATGATTTCGGACGTGATCGAAGCTTCTAGCCGAGCCATGTCGGATCCGACCCCAGAAAAGCTCGAAGATTTGATTAACACGACCATCAACGCCCGATTGAACGAAGGTCAGCTATCCGAAAGCGGTCTCAATCTGCGTGATCTTTCGAAGCTTTCCAAAGCGTTCTTGCAAAGCCTAGACGGAACCTATCACACCCGAATAAAATATCCCGCAGCGGCACTCGCTGCGGGAAGAATCGGAAGAAAGGTTTAACGCTTTACCCGTTTTATTCCAAGGTTCCTAAGTTCTGAGACTGGGAACCTTTTTTCGTTTTGATCTCATAGATTCCCGGATATCCGCGGAACGAAATTTTTCCATTTTCATCCGCTACGAGAGTCTCGTTTGTGGTCCAAACTTTGTGCCACAAATCGTAGACGCGTTTTGCAGCAGGCTTTTCCGTTCCGTCCGCGGCAATAAAGCCTCCGCCGTTCGTAATCCAATGACGGCTGTCCCAGAATCCCCAGAAAAGGATTCCCTTCACTGCCGGGTGGCTAAAGGTCGTGCGCAAGAACATTTCATACTGCTCCGCACGTTCCTCTTCCGAGAACGCAATGCCGCGGTCATAACTTCCCATATCGAATTCCGTCACCTTGATCGGAAGGCTGAGTTCCGCCAAACGGTCCAAGCGTTCCTTGATCAAAGCCGGAACCACTTTTCCACCGTTGAAGTGGCACTGCACACCGATTCCCATCACAGGAACCTTGCGATCGAGCATTCCCTTGATCAAATCGTAGTAACGTTCCGTTTCGCCCATCGCCACCACGTTATAATCGTTGATATACAGCTTTGCCGTCGGATCGGCGCGATGCGCCCATACATAGGAACTATCCAAAAGATCCCACCCGCATTTGTCAAAGAGATAGGTTTCGTGAATCGGCTCGTTCCAAACATCATATTCCGTAATCTTACCCTTGTACTCCTTCACGTCGCGATCAATGCGGTCATGAATTTTTTGGGCAATTTCCTTGCACGAACCCTGATTTCCAAAATGCTTGTCATAACCATACTTCTGAATGCCCCAAATGAGCGTATGCGCACGGAAACCCCAATGATAGGCCTTCACAAAGTCCAAGTACTTCTTCATTTCCTCTCGGCGGATTTTACCCTTTTTCGGTTCATATTCAGGCCATTTGAACTGATTTTCGGGAACCGCATACCAGAAGTATTTATTCGCCGTCTTCTGGTACCAAGTTTCCACGCTGTCATTCATTTTGCCGTAAAAAGCGACAGCAGTTCCAAACGGGAATGCATGACGCTTGAGCGAAACCTTCACCGTATCGCCAGGGGTAAAGCCTTCCACCGTCAAATTCTGTTTGCGGATCGAATCAATACGCGCCGCCGAATTTTTATACCAATTAACGTCGAAACCTTCTCCGACCGGTTCTACGGACACATCGTCAAAATAGACTTTACCCGTGATAAAACCCAGCTGGAAAACCACGTTATTGACACCGTATCCCTTCTGATCGGCAAAGAACTTCATCTTGTACGTTTTCCATTCTGGAGTCAGCACAAATGAAGCGGAAGTCTTTTGACGGTAATCCGGGAGGCCTCCCTGCACAACCGCATTGATTGCACCGCCTTTTTCCGCCTTCGCTTTAAAGGAGAGTTCATAAAAAATCGTATCGGCTAAGAATTTAGGCGGTTGCAGCTGAAGTCCCCACCAATCCGCCGGTTTAGACTGGATCGACACCACGGCTCCTTGCGATCCATCAAAGCCAATGCCCGGTTCCCCAATCTTAGAAGTCGCTTCCGCAGGGCCCGCCGGATTGTTCCAAAGGTACCAGCCTCCATCACCATATTCCATATCGCCATTGGTAATGGCATTTTTTGCCGAAACGTTCGCCACTAGGGCAAACGCCGCTAACGCTACGAGAGTTTTAGGAAACATAGGACTCCTCTTTTTTCATATTTTTTCCCAATATATATATCGTTTCTGCAAAAAACAGCTACAGATGATACAGTCAACACAGAAACAACCCCGTCATTTTCCACATTTCTGGTCAAATTCGAACTTTTTTAAACTTTTTTCACTTTTTTTCATTTTTTCTACAAAAACCCCTTGACGCCTCAAAAATAACTTTATATATTTGGGTCACCCAAGCGGTGATAACGCTAAACAAGGTAAAGAAAGAAATGAAAAAGAACATTCTTTTAGTTGCAATCGGAACCTTGTTGATCGTGATCGGATTCATCTGCCTCGCTCAAGGGCCTGCAGAAAACCCTGTATCACTGACGGTCGCACCGGTTATCTTGGTTTTTGCTTACCTGGTTGTCATTCCTCTCGGAATCTTCTGGGGTGGTAAAAGCCAGAAAAAATAAGGGCGATTAGCTCAGTTGGTTCAGAGCAGCTGCCTTACAAGCAGCGGGTCAGCGGTTCGAATCCGTTATCGCCCAGAAGATTTTCTGGGGTGGTAGCTCAATTTTGGTTAGAGCACCGGCCTGTCACGCCGGAGGTTGCGAGTTCAAGCCTCGTCCGTCCCGCTAGAAACCCTCTCTTCAACGAGAGGGTTTCTTGTTTTAAATACAATTTCTGAATTCCCCACAAGCTCCATCTGGGCATCTTCCGACGAACCGGTGCAAAAAAAATGAGCCCGGTTTAGCACCGGACTCATCAAGTCGTTTATCCAAACTTTGAAGAGACAACTTAGAAGTGGATCACGCGAACGCGAATCACCTTTTCGAGCTGCTTCAAAGCATCAATGATGGAATCATCCACAACCGTTTCCACGTCGATCAGGTTGTAGCCGATCTTACCGTTGGACTTGTTGCTGAAGCTTGCGATGTTGATGTTTGCAGCACCGAAGACCTTCGTGATTTCTGCAATCATGTTCGGAACGTCCTGGTTGATCACCACGACGCGGCTCTTCACTTCTGCATGCGGATAGCTGTCAAGCGGCGGGAAGTTCACCGAATTACGGACAACGCCGAATTCGAGGTAATCCTTCAATTCTTCCACAGCCATGACTGCGCAGTTTTCTTCGGCTTCTTCAGTCGATGCACCGAGATGCGGGAAGATGGAGATCTTTTCATGCTTCAAAGAACGAGCGTCGGCGAAGTCGGTGAGGTAGCCGGCAAGCTTGCCTTCGTCGAGCATCTTGTAAACGGTATCCATGTTCACGATGCCGCCACGTGCAAAGTTGAGGATCAAGGAGCCCTTGAATGCCGCGAGGTTCTTTTCGTTCAGCATGTTTTCGGTCACGCCCTTGATGAACGGAACGTGAACGGTGAGGTAATCCGCCTGGGAAATCACTTCGTCGATTGTCTTCACAACAGTCACGACGTTCGAAAGCTTGTGCATGTTGGCTGCGCTCGGATACGGATCATAAGCGACAACCTTCATGTTCTTCCAACGTGCATAGTTAGAAACGAGAACGCCGATCTTGCCAAGGCCGATCACACCGAGAGTTTTACCGGCAAGTTCGGTACCGGAGAACATCTTCTTACCCTTTTCGATCGTTTTGTCGAGAGCCGGATCGTTCGGGTCAAGAGACTTGACCCAAGCTTCTGCTTCGGAAACGTGGCGAACAGCCATGCCGAGCACGGTCATCACGAGTTCTGCAACAGCATTTGCATTAGCACCCGGCGTGTTGAACACGCAAACACCCTTCGCGCTAGCCTTGTCGATCGTGATGTTGTTCACACCAGCGCCGGCACGTGCGACAGCCAACAGTCCGTCGAAAGAGTCCGTATCGACCTGAGCACTGCGAACGAGGATGGCGTCCGGGGATTCCACGGAATCAGCCACTTCGTACTTGTCGCCAAAAAGGTCAAGGCCTTTCTTCGAAATGTTGTTCAGAGTTTTGATCTTACGCATTGTGAGTTCCTTTTTATGAAGGTTCGTTAAATAAAAACTTTTATTCCTCGTTGAACTTGCCGCGGGAACGGATCAGTTCTTCGAGTTCATCCAGAGCCTTGTCTTCCGGCACGTTGCGCTTGACGCAAGTCTTGCCTTCGAAGAGGTTGATGAAGCCCGGAGCACCGCCCACGTAGCCGAAGTCCGCATCGGCCATTTCGCCTGTGCCGTTCACGATACAGCCCATGACAGCGATCGAGACGTTCTGGAGCTTGCCAAGGCGAGCCTGAATCTTTCCGAGCACCTGCTGAATATCGTACAGCGTACGGCCACAGCTCGGGCAGCTGATGAATTCCGTTTTGCTGCGACGGACGCCTGCGGCCTGCAAAATATCAAAGGCGAGCGCCACTGCGGACATCTGGTCCGCTGGATCTTCGATTACCATCGCATCGCCGATACCATCCGAAAGGAGGCTTCCGAAATCGGCGGCGGTCTTCAATTTTTGATCATCCGAACCGTCGATTTTCTTGTACAGAAGAATCGGGTTCTTGGCGTTCTTTGCTTCCATCGCGGAAACGAGCGCGCGCGTACCGTAAGCGAGATTGTCGCCCGTGTACGTTACGAGAGAGCCTGCCGGGACATCCATACAGCCCGCAGCAAAGGCATTGATATCGAACATATCCTTAAAGACGACGATTCCCTGGGAATCAAGCCCTGTAAAGGCGAATTCCGGAGAGCGAGGACGACCCGTAATGCTGACCGCCTTCACCGCTTCGCCGACCCGGACAATTTCCTTGTCGCCGAGTTTCACGCCCGAGAAACCGACCGAAGTCGATTCCCGACGGCTGTAATGATAAGGATCCTTTTTCCATTCCGGAACTTCGTAATGAAGTTCTTCCTTCGGCAGTTCGCAGACACGAATGAGCTGCTGAGCGACCGGGACTTCCGCTACCGGATCTTCTGTCAACGAGACGCGGATCGTGTCCGCAAGGCCGTCGAGCAAAAGCGATCCGATTCCGACCGAGGACTTGAGACGTCCGTCTTCGCCGGCGCCCGCTTCCGTCACGCCGACATGGAACGGATAAGGCTTAAAGCCTTCCTGTTTGAGTCTTGCAGCGAGCATCCGGTAAGCGCTGATCGCGACACGAGGCGTCGAAGACTTAAGGCTCACGACGACCTGGTCAAAATGTTCCGCTTCGCAAACAGCGAGATATTCCAAGGCGCTTTCAACCATGCCTTCGACTGTATCACCGTAGCGGTAAAGCATACGGGCCGAAAGCGAGCCATGGTTCACACCGATACGGATAGCGCGTCCTAAACGGCGAGCTTCCTGGACGAACGGGGTAAAGGCTTCGAAAACCTTTTCACGGCCTTCGTCAAAACTTTTATCCGCTTGCGAATCAAGAGTCGCAATGCCGGTATCCACAAAGTTACCCGGATTAACGCGGACCTTTTCAACCCACTTCAAGGCTTCAAAAGCGGCCTTCGGCTGAAAGTGGATATCGGCAGAAACGGGGACCTTGCATCCGGTCGCACGAATTTTCTGCATCACATCTTTTAACGCTTGGGCATCGGCAAAAGTCGGTGCCGTAATGCGCACCAGTTCGCAGCCTGCATTGGCAAGCGCAAGCGTTTCCTGGACAGTCTTATCGATATCCTTCGGCTTTGTCGTCGTCATTGATTGGACAAGAATCGGAGCTCCTCCACCGATAAGGGCATCGCCTACATGAACTTGGACAGTATCTCTACGAACCGGGGAAAAACGGTTCTGGATATACGGAAAATTAAATGTTTCAGGCATACTCCAAATATAGCTAAAACAAATATCGCAGAATGGACATTCCGCAATTCGGAGTCTTTATCTACGTGAGTTTTTACCGTTTAAAGATCGGCGACGCAACGCACATACATTCCCGTGGAACGTTCAAAATCGTCCCTTTCCACATACTTTGAGCTTTGCGTAAAAGACCAACCACGAGCCGTCGATTTGGATGTCGAAGAAGAAGACCAATAGTAACCGGAATTCGAGGTGTCCCCGTAGGAATCCCACGTGCGAACTCCCCCGCGTCCAATGTTTTTCCATTCTGACTGGGACAGGCTCTTTTGGTAATCGCGCCATTCCGCATCCCCAGGCAAGTGCCAACCGGCTGGGCAAGCTTTTTTCGCTTCTTGCCACGTATAATAACGTCCGAAGTCTTCACAAAATTCAGCGCTTTCTAAGTAGCAGTTCTTAAAATCCGAAATTTTGCTTGCATTTCCTTTGGAATCCACCTGGATCGTCAGGTTTTCGGAAAGCCAGAGTTTCGATCCGAGCACGCGGACGGGGTAACTTCTCCCGTTGCGTTTATCCAAGTACAGACCATTTTCGACGCCGTGTTCCGCTAGCAAGTCGCGTTTTTTCACGCAACGGGTTTCGGACGTTTTCTTTTGGGGAAGCGGTAAAGTTTTGATCTGAGCCGTTTTGGGATTATACGCGATTACATTTTCCGAGCCGTCAAGACGAAAATACAGAGTCTTTTTTCCGGACGCAAATTTTGACCGCACGCTCTTTTGTTTTTTTCCAATCAAATTTTTAGACAGGTCCGTCCATTCGTTGAGCGTCGGAACGTGATAATCCGCAGGGCAAACCTCCGAATTTCGAAGCGTCCACTGATTCGCCCCGATTTTCAGATTCGCCGAAGAATTCGATGCTTTGGAAGGAGATGCAGCGGCACATGCCGCCGAAATGAAAGCGAGTAAGACCACACCACAAAATTTCATACTTTGAATATAGGTTCCGCAATCCCCAGGAGTTTAAAAGCACGAAACTTGTAAGTTTTTGCGAATCCTTACCGAGCGCAAATCCTACCGGAACGAGAATCTTTTTCCCGAAAATGTCTCGGAAAACAATTTCACATCAATTCTTTTTCTTGTATTCGGCAAGAAACATTCCCAAGAGAATCAAAACCGTTCCAAAAATAGCGACCGCTGTGATGCGTTCATGCAAGACAATCGCCGCAATGATGATGGTAAAAAGCGGATTTGTATAACCATAATTCGAGGCAAGAACAGTGCCGATCGAACGCATCACTTTATTCCACAGCACGTAGCAAAGGAGCGAAGCCATCAACGCGAGGAACAAATAATTTCCCAGAACAACCGGATCCAAAAATGCGCTCCAAGGCACATTCGGGCTAAAAGCGAAAAAGATCGGAAGTCCCGTCACGAGTCCATAAAAAAAGATTTTTCGTGTAATGAAGAACGAAGGATAACGGGCCATCAGCGGGCGTACAGCAAGCGAATACACGATCCAAGAGATCGCTGCCCAAAGTGCAAGCAAGTCCCCCACCGGCGAGAGTTTTAAAATGAACCGTCCATTCAAAACCACAAGGATCATTCCCAAAAATGTCACGACAGAACCTAAAATTTGCCGACGATTCAGGCGTTCCGATTTATAGAAAATCCCCGCAATGATCATCAACAGCAAAGGATTCATGCAAATAATCAAGGCCACATTGGACGCAAAGGAATATTCCAGCGCCTTGTTTTCCACAATAAAATACATGGACCCCGCGGTAATCCCGCAGACTAAAAGGCGCAATTCATCCCAAAGGCTATCGGACAGAAACCGCTTGTGATCGCATACCAATAAAACCACATACGCAAGCGCAAATCGCAAAATAAAAATTTGCGTGGGCAAGAATCCCGCATGGAGTAAAATCTTCGTCGAAATAAAGCTGCCGCCCCACATCGCCATTACAAGAAGGGCAACCACATGCCAGAGCATCAAACGCGTATTTTTCAAGGCGTTTATCATATACGCCAAAAATAGCTAAAATTCCTTAAGTCCCTAGGCTAGAAAGATACACTCGCACCGATGTATCCGGGAACCACCGCCACTTTCACACGCGAAGACCGATGCTCCCGCAAAACAAAATAGCTTGCCGCCGAACCGATCAAAGCTCCCGCCAGGACATCCGTAGGATAGTGCTTTCCCGCAGCAATCCGCAACAAGCCAACCGTCGTCGCCAAAGCCAAGGAACCGCCCCAAACAAGAGGCACATAAGCCGAATTCGGATATTTATCCATAAACCACAAGCCGCTAAGGACGGCAATCGAAAAAGCGGCCCCCGTATGCCCCGAGTAAAAAGATCCCCAGGATTCGCCCCGGCTCCGGTCCGCTCCCGAACGGTAGATTTCCGGGCGGGCCCAAAGCCGCGTACTGCGGACAATCAGGTTCACGCTGCTTTGCCACAAAGTAACTTCGATCGCAGTCAAAAAGAAGGTCGCAGCTTCGCTCCCTGACGAGTTTCCCAATGCAAGCTCAGCCGTTTCAAATCCCAAAGGGAAGGCGACCAGCGCAAAAAGCGTCCAATCGCTGACCGCATCCAAACTCGGGTGGTACGTTCCGGCAAAGGGCCTATCCCACGGCAAAAGGTCCTCCTTCAAAGGCGCACTTGAACGCGGTTCCATCTGCGAAAAGGAATATTCAGAAAAGATATACGCAGCGACACCCAAAGAAAGAATCGGAGCTTCCGTACCCCATGTAAGTTCATAAGGCGGATCTTTTGCGTAGAGATTTTCCCCGAGAGCGAGCAAAATCCATGCAAAAAAGAGCATATAAGCATTAATCTTCATCGTAAAAAAAGATAAATTTAATTTTATGCAAGAAAAAAGCGAAAATTTGGAGCCGCTCAAGCCGAACCTGGAACTTTTTAACGCCATTTCCGACGAAACGCGTCTGAAAATTCTAATGATTCTTTCGCATTCGGAATTTACCGTTAATGAGCTGAAGGAAATTCTTGACATTCACCAGTCCAATGCCAGTAGGCATCTGTCCAAACTTTCCGCCTGCGGACTCTTAAAAGACCGCCGTGAAGGAACGAAGGCTTTTTACGGTCTCTCGGACGATCTCTACATGAGCAGCAGCCTTTACGACATGATTTCCAAGGCCTGGGAACAGCTCCCCGACCAAGCTGTCGTCGAAAGCAAAGTCGAAGAGCTCCTGATTTCGCGCCGCAACAGTTATTCTGCAAAATTTCACAAGCTTTCCGAAGCCGGTGGTAGTCTCCGTGCGCAAATCTCGCTATTTGCCCATCTGATGGTGCAATTTGACCACGCGATCGATATCGGTTGCGGAGAAGGCGGCGATTTAAGCTTTATGCTCGCCGGTCGGTGTAAAAAAGTCACCGCAATCGACATCAGCGAAACGACCGTCAAAGGCGTTAACGAAATAGCCCGGAATCGTGGATTTTCAAACATCAAGGCGCTCTGCGCCGACATGCGAAAGATTCCACTTCCCACAGGCTGCGCAGATCTCGTATTGATGAGTCAGGTTCTGCACCACGCTCCTAGCCCTCAAGAAGCCCTCGCCGAAGCGATTCGCCTTTTGAAACCGGGAGCGATCCTTGCCCTGCTCGATCTTGCAGAACACCATGAAGAAGAACTTCGCGAAACCCACGGGCATCTTTGGCTAGGCTTTAGCGAAGAGCGCATCCGCTTCCTGATGCAGAACCTGCCCTGCAAAATCGTGGAAACCGAAATCATCCAAAGTGAAATTTCAGAAGAAAAAAAGCTCCCCGCGATCTGCATTATCGTGAAAAAAAATGCTTAAATGCTTCCCAATTTGCCATATTTTAAGTAGATTGATTTTGTAATCAAGGAGTCATCTATGGGAAAAATCATCAAAGTTTTGGGAATCGTTGTGGTATTCTTACTCTCTTTATTCTCGATTTACCACATTATCCAGTCTCGAGCGCTCGATGAAAACGCCGCTGACTGATTGATGTAGCTGTCGATAAAGACTTTCACACGTCCGCACTCCACACAAGGGTGCGGCTTTTTTTTACCTTGCTAGCTATGCAAAAAGATACACTGAAAAAAATCGGAGCCTTTGCCGGCATCGGCATTGCCTTCTTCATTCTTCTTCTCTTTGTTTTCCGCGCTTTCGTCTTCGATCCGGGTACTTTGATGCTAAACTCGGACCAGTTGAACGGTATCGGCAGTAAAGTCGTCCGAGCGCAAAGCCTTGTCCTTTCGGAATGGGACGACAGCCGACTCGGCGGAGTTCCAACGATAGACGCCCTCTTCGGCGATGCCTACCATCCGCTTGTGCTGGTAGAATTCTTGACAGACCCGGCCCGAGCCGTGGGATTCAAATTCATTCTCATCGTTTGGGTCGCTTTCCTTTCCGCAATGGCCCTTGCGAAGTCCCTTACCGGGAGTCTCGCCTGGGGAACCCTGTTCGGATTTTTATACGCCTTCTCGCCGCAATATTTTACTTATGTCTATGGCGGCCATGACGGCAAGATGATGGTATTTGCTGTCGCTCCTCTTGCCATACTTGCGATTCGAAAGATTATTCGGGAAGGAAGCATCGGTTATTTTATCCTTTTCGTTCTTTCTGTCGTTTGGATGATTCTCGGTTCGCATTTGCAGCTCACTTACCTGTTCCTCTGGGGCGCGGGCTTCTATGCGCTTTTCGAAATGCTTGCCCTTTCCGCCAACTGGAAGACCCGTTCCCTGCGTTTGGGCGTTACCGCAGGAGCTCTTGCCATCGCCCTTGGCATTTCCGCATTCCAGATCATTCCGCCATACCTTTATACGACGACGGAATCGGTCCGCGGCACGGGCGAAAAGACAAATTACGGACATGCAGCAAGCTGGTCCTTGCATCAAGAAGAACTCGCCAGCATGCTGATTCCGGGGTTCATCGGAGTCGATGTCTACGAACAAAAGCAGGGAGCCGCAGGCCTCGAACTTTCAGGAAGCTCTCTTGTCAGTATCCCTTATGCTGACATGCAAAAGGCCCATGTCCAAGGTTCCCCGTTCTATTGGGGTCACAATGCGTTCAAGCTGAACCATGACAGTGCAGGCATCGTTCTTACCTTCCTTGCCTTCCTCGGATTCTTTGTGCGCAAAAGCCGCCGCGCGGCCGCCTTCTGGTTTGTAGGAGCTGCCGTCGCCCTGTCTTATGCGATGGGCGTTCATTCCCCGCTCTTTAAGCTTTGGTTTGCCATTATCCCGGGCATGAAGAGCTTCCGCGCTCCGAGCATGGCGATGTTCTGGCTTCCGCTGCTCATGACGATGATGGCGATTCCTGTCATTACCTCCTTCAAAAAGCCCGAAAACCGTCGCGGGATGAAGGCTGGTTTTGTCATGTTCCTTCTTCTTCTTGCAATCGTTTGCGTCTCTCGTTTTGCCTGGTCTTCGGTGCTCGGCATTCCGGGATTCCTCATTTCGATCGGTTACGGAGCTCTTCTGATTGCCGTACTGAACATCCTAGACCGCGGAGTCCCTTTCCATGCCAAGGAAATCGTAAAGTCTTTCCAGCTCAAATTCAAAAATTCTTCCAAGCTTGAACTCGGAGCGATCTTTGTTCCGTTCCTCCTCACAGGCTTTTTCTTCCTTTCGAACCAAAAGCTCCTTTTAGACCCTGTGACAGCGATTTACTTTAAGCCGTTAAACGAAGGCGTCATGGAATTTACCGCCGGAAAAATTCTGCCGAGTTTTGTTCTCGCCTTAATTGCAACCGTCGGCGTTTTCTTCGCGTTGAATTCAAAGCTTGCCGGCTTAAAAAAAGCTTGCGTTGTCGGAGCCATTGCCGCCATTGAGCTTTATACCATCAACGGAGCCTTCATCCAAAACGTCTCTTACAGTGATTATGTACAACCCAAGAATCCGGTGATCCAAAGCATTTTGGCGGAATATCCGGACTCGCTGAACCGCCCACGCGTTCTGTCGCTTTCCCGGAACCAGGCTTTAAGCGGAAACTCATTCCCGCTGTACGGCATGCGCAATGCCGACGGCTTCCATGATAACGAACTCGCGAGCTACCGCCTTTTCCGTGGAGGCCAGAACAACGAAAATTATATGTACAACATCAACCAGGTCGCACAAGGAACCGATCAGAATGCGTTCCTCGATCTGATGGATATCGGTGATGTGATTTTCGATTCCCGTGCAGGAACCCAGTACATCCCGTTCAAAAATCACCATAGTGACGGACATCTTTACGGTCATTACGTTGTCTTGAGCGATTCCCAGGCAGTCAAGGCTCTCCGCGAAGGCTTTGATTATAAAAAGACCCTCATTCTCGCCGAAGAGCCCGAAGAATCTTTTGCGCAATCCGAATCGGTCAACGGCTACGGAAAAGTGGTCGCCAAGCCAAAAATGGACGACATCACTTATCAGGTTTCTTCCGACAAGCCTGCCTTCCTGCTTTCATCGGGCAATTTCCACCGGTATTGGAAAGCGACGGTCAACGGAAAACCTGCCAAGGTGTACAAGGCATTCGGAACGCTCCGCGCAGTCGCAATTCCCCAAGGAACTTCCACGGTTCGCCTCGAATACAAGTCCGACGCCGTCCGCGGATCGCTTACGCTCGGCCTTGTCGCCTGCATCGTCTTCGTCGGATCGATCGCAGTCGCGGTCGTCTTGAAAAAGCGTTCGGTCAAAGCAACGGCTTAAGCATTTCCAAGCTTTCACACAAAAAGACCCGCAGCACTGCGGGTCTTTTTTTGATGTTTTAAGTTCTGTTCAAACGGATTGCTTCAAGGCTTTCGCCTTTCTTACTTCACCGTGATTTCTGGCGAAGTTGCATTCAACAGGTAGTTCCATTCTTCACGAATTCGTTCATATTCCGAAGGATCCGCATAGATGGCGTAAGTCATCCATTTATAACCGTGATTGACTTTTTCAAAGTTCACATATTCCGTTTCACGGCCAAAATTCGGGACATCGGCAACGGTCACCTTTCCTTCGTCAGCCGTCACTTCCAAGACGCTTTCAAAGCTTGTCTCGTGCGGCATACGAATCGGCAAGAAACGCGTGCGCACCTTCGGCAAGTACATAATGGCCCGTTCCCAAATATTCGGAAATCTTCCCTTGCTACCGTTAGAGCTCTTCCCAAAGTAATTCTTGGAAGAGAACGTGATGACAAGCTTCAAAGGCTTATCAAAATTCGTCACATTTTCGGCACGAACACGAGAAATCGAAACATCCGGAACGCTTTGGACCAAAAGATCCGAAATCAAGCGTTCCATTTCTTTTGCATCTCGACCGTAAAGCTGGTTGCGGAGCGTGCTTGCAAATTTTCCTGTCATCGATAGGGAGTCTCGGAATTCCGCAGTCCCGTCGGCAGCAATATGCAAGCGGTGACCGAGGAACACCTGATGTTCCTTTTCGTCTTCAAGAACCGGCGTAATCGCCACATGGCTAGAATCGCCATCGATAACCAAGGCGACTTTTCCTTCCATATCGAGAGGAACCGGACGATCGTTACCGCCCTTATCGGACGGATCCACCCACATCTCCGGATAGTTTTCACCTTTCGGAATATAGAGCATCATATGGTTAAACTGTTGAATCGACGGAAGCGTTTCAAAGCCCGGATCCGACAAATGAATCGCGACGAGTTTGCTTGGAACTCCAATCGCATTCAACAATTCCTTCAAAAGAAGGCTCTGGTCCTTGCAGTCGCCACGGCGTTCGCGGAGCGTCGTTTCCGCTACCTGCGGAATCAAGGAATGCCCGCCAAATCGCACATCACGGTAGCGAATGTTTTCACGCACATAGCGAACTTCCGCAAGAACAGCTTCCTTGCCCAAGCGACTTCCTTTCACTTCAAAAGCCTTTTCTCGCACAGGGATCGCATTCTTGAACTGATGACGGATCAGGTTTTCATATTCACGTCCGACATCTTGCCACGTCCGCTTTCCGGTCAGCTGGAAGCCAGCACCATAATCGCGATACACAGGCATATAAGGTTCTCGACGGATCACGACGGGATCTTCAATCGACCATTCTTCCCCATCGGAATCGAACTTGCTCGAAAGCGGTCCATATTCTTCCGTCACAAAGCGAGAGGTGTCCGCATAGATTTTGAACGAATTCTTTTGTACAGGCACTTCTTCGGATGCTTCAAAGCTCACAAACGGAATCACGCCGTAGTTCGCAATGCTCGTACGGGAAATCTGCACAAAAATAAAGTCACCCGGCGAAAGTTTTTCGAGCGGAAAATGCGCCGTCTGCATCTCATTGTCTAGGCCCAGTTCCGTCGCATAAGTAATATAGGCGCCTTTAAGAGAAATCTTCGCCTTGAGCGTCATCGTCGAATCGTAGATTTCGAGCGCATTCATATAAATGCGGTCATAACCGGGCAAAAAGTCAAAAGAAAGTTCCGAATAGAGCCCCACGCCGCGGGTATCGAGAATTTCTACAAGCTTCTGCTGGGTACGCGTCCAAGCCTTATCCTTGTCAGCACGGAGAGCTTCACGCGAATAATGCACGACAGCCGGGAATCCGTCCTTTTTCGCCTTGACCGCAAAATCCTTGTTCACCAAGGCTGCGAGCGCAATCGGTCGCATTTCCACCGGATCGATCTTCTTTTGGAGCGTCCGGTTATCCGCCTTGCCGAGGAACGCCTTTGTCGCCGAAAGGAAGCTCTTGATATCTTCATCATCCGGATGCATCACCAGCGCATGCGAAAGAGACTTTTCTGCCTGTACGTAATTGCGGGAATAGAACTGCACCTTGCCGCGCATTGTCCACACGCGAAAATCCGAAGAACCGAGCGGCAACACTTCTTCGCTCACGGCTAGCGCTTCCGGATAACGTCCAAGGAACACCAAAGCATCCATCAAGGTAAGTCCCAGATCGACCGTCATCCCGAACCGTTTTTTGGTCAAGTAAAGAACCTCCACCGCTTCCGCGTAACGGTCCATGCCCATATAGGTCTTTGCCAGGTAAACGCCCAAGCGCGAAGACGGCTGTTTGTCGTAAAGGTTCTGGACCACGGCAAGAGACTGTGTCCGCTGGCCGAGCCCCCACAGCGCATCCGAAAGATTGATCACATACTCCGGATTGTTCGGCGTATAGCGCAAAGCCATTTCCGCATACTTGCGCGCTTCGCCAAAATCCATCATCTCTTCATACATTTCACCGAGAATCGAAAGCAAGCGACCGCTCTTGCGCACCAAATCCATTTCACTCAAGAAATGGTTCACACCCGGTCCGTAAAGTTCCTTCATCTGATAAATAAATCCGCAGTTGATCAAATACAGCGGTTCCGACGGATCCATCTTGTTCGCCTTTTCAAAGTACGAAAGCGCGACAAGCGGCTGATTTTCCGAGAGGCGCAAAAGGCCCACCTGGTTCACGACCGCCGCCTGAAAGCGCAGAACCTTTTCATCGGTCACGGTCTTCGGCTTTTCCTGAAGGGTCACGCCGTCGATCGCACGTTCCAAAGCCTTCGCATACTTTTTATAAAGAATTCCCTGCGCCCAACCTGCGACCAAAATACCGCGACCGTTGTCCCAGAAATAACGCCCCGAATATTTAAAATCGTAACCATCGATCACTCGGGTACAGGTAAAATTCTGCGAGAACTGGTTCGCATTTCCACCGCGAACACGCACCACATCCAAATTCGGATCTTCTGGATCGAGACCCAAACGGATCAAAAGCACCTTGAACAAATCCTGCGCACTGACTTCATTCGGGTCGATAATCGTTCCATATACAAAGAAAGCCGTTTCTTCTTTCATGTTCGCAAGGACAAGATCCGGATCGCCGTTTTGCGCCGCGACGCTCGCCCAGTTATGCCACAGAGAATCTTCCACATGGAACTTGTAGCCAAGAGCCGAAGACTCATAATCCGTTACCACGTCCTTCGAAATTTCCTGTTCCTGCGACGCATGCTTCAGTTCATCGGAAATCGCAAAACCGGCAAAAAATTCCTGCCATTCCTTTTTAAATTCAGTACGCGGCGAAACGGAATCCACAGTCGAAAGCGTTAAAAAGAAAACGTGATTTCCCGATGCCGCCACAAAACCGTCGGCAGCCGAAGACGCCTCCGCCGAATTTCCCGCGGTTTCAAAAAAGGCTCCCGTCAAGCCAAGTTCTTCCGCTGGCGATACAGCCGTATACTCCGTTTTACGGTACGAAAGTCCACGGCCCTGCATTTCCGCACGGGCGCGGTCCATCACATTCGGAGATTCTCCCGTCGAAAGGATTATTGTCTGAATTTCGGCACGACGCCCCGTCGCCGGATTAAAAAATTCGAGCGGAGCGGTTTCATCGCTCGGATCGCTCACCAAGTTCCAGTCGGCACTCGGAGTTTTAAAACGAAAGCCGTTCGTTTCAAACTCGCGAATTTTCGAAATTCCCGAGGAATCCGTGCCGAACTCGGCACTTTGAATAGGGCCATTGCTCAAATGTCCCCGTTTTGAGGCTCCCGACATCGATTTTTGGGAAGCGGGCGCACTCTGTGGGTCTGTTTTCACGGGAATTTCACTTCCAGCGCAAGAAACAAGGAAAAAAAGTCCGAGCAAAGTAGCCCAAAGGCTATAACGAGATCTAAAAAAGGGCGTTTTCATTTCCCATGAATATAGAATTTGCTTCAGCGATGGGACCAAGTTTCCGATAACTCGATACGCTCCAATCACTTAGACTCCAAACCGGTCCGGGGGTGGTGGTTTTCACTCCCAAAAGCCCCTTTTTTTCGGTTTGTACTACACAAAAAGTTTGGAACTTTGTATCTTTCAAGCTAGAAACGCCCCACTGTAAAAAGTGGTTAGCAATTTCACAACAAAAAAAAGAAGGATCCAATAATGGCTCTCAAACTCGGTATCAATGGTTTCGGTCGTATCGGCCGTATGGTCTTCCGCGCTGCAGTGGAAAACTTCTCCAAGGACATTACTGTTGTCGGTATCAACGACCTCCTCGACGCTGACTACCTCGCATACATGCTGAAGTATGACTCCGTCCACGGTGCTTTCAACCACGACATC
>OCVV011345928.1_pt1 | contig 17317 bp, 14 predicted proteins | sample 1539721 | NCBI WGS metagenome assembly OCVV01 (sample SAMN02144230, study PRJEB22623) | gut metagenome | biome: sheep rumen | host: Ovis aries | place: New Zealand | reverse complement strand
GATGTCGGAGTCATTTGCCAGGATACCGGTAAAGAATGTAAAAAAGCTGGAGCTTCATGTCACCGGCTGTAAGTATCGGACTATTCAGGGAGATATCTGTTCTGTGGAAGAAGGGGTACGGGAAGTCCTGGTTTTTAAGAGCGATCTGGAACTGTTGAGGCGGATACATCAGCTGGTCTGATGCTGTTGTTATAGATTCCGTGTGCTTACATCTTCAGGTATCTTTGATTTCTGCTTTTTGGTTTATCAGGAATCTCCATTGTAATCAGCTTTTGGCGAAGGGCTGGCTCGAGATAGTTCCTGTAAAATGAACTTCTTGATTTCAGTCCGAGCGCAGACATCAGCTGCGAGGCAGTGTACGGCATATGATATTCCATAACGCGAAGCAGTTCCTGTACCTGCCTGCTGTAGATTGTCGCGCCGTTCTTCTCCTGTTCTGTCACTTCTATGAGTGTTTCCGAGATCATTTTCAAAATGAATTCAATAAAGACATCTGAATTGTCGTTTTTGTTGCTTTCTGCAATGCTCTTGTAGTACTCTTCCTGGTATTGATATATTCTGCTTTCCATCGGAACAAATTGGAAAATGGAGTTCCATTCTTGAAGCAGTGCTGTCTGCCACAACCGCGCCATTCTCCCGTTTCCATCAGCAAAGGGATGGATAAAGACAAATTCATAATGAAAAACGGAAGACACAATCAGCGGATGTACGGTTCCCTTTGCCTCGGACAGCCACTGAAACAGGCCTTTCATCTGAATCGGCACCAGGTGCGGCGGCGGAGCCATGAATATACAGACATCGCCGTCAAAGACTCCTTCATCATGGGTCCGGAACGTGCCGGATTCTTCCATTGTAAGATTGGTCATAATCCCATGAAGCGTCTGCAGATCCTCTATGGAGTACGGGTCAAACTTTCCGAGCATATCATAGGCTTTGTATGCATTTTTCACTTCCTGGATTTCCCTTTGTGGGCCGATGACATTTTTCCCCGCAATGACACTTCGGACATCATCCAGTGTCAGAGAATTTGCTTCGATGGCCAGGGAAGAATGGATAGACCTTATCCTGTTGTTTCTGCGCAGGTATGGTTTGGAATCCATGGTCTTATAGCCGGATATCCGGCCGACGGACTCTGCAATCTCCGCAATCAGCTCTACCATGCGGTTCGTAATCGAATATGGCGGTGTATAACGGTCACTCATATCCTTCCCTTTCCGTTCTCTCACTGTCTACAGACTGCTTATCAGAGTGGTTTTCCTTCTATTACCATTATAAAGAATCGCAGGGGAGGATTCAATAACATGTATGTTATCTTATGCCTTTTCTTGTGCCCGTTTCGCTGAGAAGTGCGGGAAGCTTTGGTGTTTAAGAGCGGTCTGGAGCTGGTGAAAAGGATATATCAGATGGTTTAAGCGCTTTATTCTGTGCGTTGGGTGTTTGCGGATGGGATGAAGAAACATGGTGCGTTGACATGATTTATGATTGATTGTATAATATGGGGAAGAGGAGCACTGCGCAAGCGGTTGACCTCTGATACAAGTTTTAGTTTAAGCTTTTAGCTTTGCAACCGTCACTTGCCAGAGTGGCGGTTGTTGCTTTTCCTCGTGATTTTCAGCGTGAAACGACCTCCCCATCCGGGAGGTCGTTTGTTTGGATTTTGTATTGTTTCAATGTGCCGTCTCTGCCAGGAAGGTCTGAATGTTGTTTCCTGAAGAAATCTGCCGCACCAGCTTTTGTGGCTGAAGCTCCTCTGCCTTGAGGTAGCGTACCTGGACTTCCTGCCGGGGCGCTTTGGCCCGGTTCATATCGGCCGCGGTCTCGGTCAGGGCGCCGAACATCGGAGCTGCGACAGCCAGCCCTGTGGCTGCTATCAGGGCAGCGACGGTAATGCGGATTCTGTTTTTTGGATAGTGTTTCATTGCGGCCCCCTCCTCCGGTTTTTAACTCATGCTTTCACATATAAAGACCGGAATAAGAGGAAAAGGTCACATCTCAGGCTCTTTTTCTGTGCAGATATGCATTGAACCAGCCGGCGATGCCGCTGACAGCAAGCATCAGCATCACAGCCCAGATAACCATTGCGCTGGAATCTCCGGTGCGGACCGCGCCGAGCACCTGCGGATTTCTCACGGCGCCGAGAACGCCGCGTCCGGCGTCTTCAGCCGCATCACGGGCTGCACCGAGAACCTTGCCCGGTGTGGTAGGCGCATCCGGCGTCGGGTTATTGGAAGTCTCCGGACGGGAACGGCGTCCGCCGCCTCCCGGACCATTACCTCCGCCGCCGGGCGCCGGAACTGTTTACCGCATAATAGGGACCGTCGTTTCCGCTGTGAACAACCAGAACATAATCACCGGCAGGGGTATCCGGCCAGTTGGTACCACTGAACGTTCCAGCAACCTCCCCGGTTACAGAAAAACTATCCTGCTCATGAACCGTAGTTTTCCCGTCATTACTGAGTTCAACATCTTCGATGATCTCGATCCCTTTGTCTGCAAAGTGAACCATGTTCAGGGTTTCTTCGTCACGGATTCTGATGGCATCAGCATGTTCGATGGTGACCTCCACGGGGGCAGAAGGCTCAATCTTTACACCGTTATACAGAATACGGATGTCAAAAAAGCGGGCATAAGTGATTTCTGCAGTAACTTCATCAGAAATCAGGGCATCTAGGGATTTCTCTATATAATTCTCATAGGCGGCAGTACCTTCCAGAATTTCTTCCGCTTCCAGGACTGCGCCGCGGGGGATGTTTGCTTCGGGGCCGTAGGTTACGCTGATATCATAGGATTCGCCGCTGGCAGTAATGACACGGCGTGTTAAAGTTTCTGTTTCGACAATTCTTGCAGCTCAATTAAATCATTATCAACAATATATAGTGATAATATATACATTGATCAAATTAATGTTCTGTATTATTCATATTAATAATCATTTTTTTGTGATGTTTTTTAAGAGTGTACTGTTTCCACTAAGGTTAAAACAGTCACCATAGATATGTCACAAGATTTTACACAGATACAAAGAAAAGCGCCGGTCCCTTCAGACTGGCGTGAAAACCTGTTTTTCTTTCTCCGAAATGCAATATTGATTCCACTGTTAATAGAAAAGTTCAGAAAAGAATATAGCAATCTAGGTTGAATTTATCCTATATCCGTGATACTCAATTTAAAAAGGAGGTATCACAAATGACCATAAATACATCTACAGTTGTTTCTATGACGGAAGCGAATCAGAACTTCTCTAAGGTCACACGGCTTGTTGATCAATTTGGTGCCGCTGTTATTTTTAAAAACAACGCACCTCGTTATCTGGTTATAGACTTCTCCTGATTAGAAACCGATACCGCTGCATCCGATGAAGATGTTATGACCGCTTCCCGTATGTTTATGCAGCAATATCACAATACTTTTAACGAGCTTGCTAAGTGAAGTTTTTACCCGCAAAAAAAAACTGCTGCCGCATTTCTGCGGCCGCAGGGTGTTGTCTTTCAATATAAGTATTCAGCTGTTTACAGGTATTTCACCGTCTCTTCTATCGGTTTTTTCTTTCCATGGCGCTCTGTGGGCACGGCCCCTTCCGCCGCATAGCCCACCGGCAGGAGAAGAACGGCTTTTTCTTCTTCCGGAAGGCCGAAGGCCTTCTCTACTCCGGAGTTCAGGAAGCGATTGACCCAGCAGCTGCTGAGGCCCAGTTCTTCCGCCTCCAGCATGATGTGGGTTGCCACGATGCTGACGTCCTGGATGCCGGAGCAGACGCCCGGTTCGTCCGGATTAAAGAACTGCTCTGTTGTATTGTAGGCAAAGAGCAGGACGGTGCCGGCGCCGTAGATGCAGGGAGTGTACTCCGCCAGCTTTTCGAGCGCTTCTTTGCTGCGAATCACATAGATGCGCTGGGGCTGCTGGTTCTTTGCCGTCGGGGCGATATTTCCTGCCTCGAGAAGAAGGTCCAGCTTCTCCTGCTCCACCGGCTTATCGGCAAATTTTCTGACGCTGAAGCGCGCCTTCGCAAGTTCCATGAATCCCATATTCGGCTCCTTTCTTATTCCTCGATCATATAGCAGTCTACGATCTCTGCGATATATGTTGTGTGCAGGTCTCTCTTTCTGCTTTCATCCGCCGGATAGAGTCCTTCCCGGATATCCTCCGGAAGTGCGGCCGGATCCTGCTCCTGCTGGTAGAGCACGCGGCACTCCAGGGTCAGGGGGAATTCTTTGACGGCCGGCACGGAGATGACTTCCGGATCCACCAGGGTGAGGCCGGCCTCCGCGATCTTATCCATGTCTCTTCCGCTCTTTGCGCCGCAGATGGCGATGGCCTTCTTATCAGCCGCACCTACCGGGATGTTGACCGTGAATTCCCGATTGGCATCCACCAGTCCCTTGGTATAGCGGCTCTCGCGGACAAAGGCCGTGAAGACCCATTTGCGCCAGTTGAAGCCCACCATGCCCCAGCCGATAACCATGGAGTTTACCTTCTCTCCGGACTTGGTGGTCATGAGAATGCCGGCCGGGAGGGCCTTTACGATATCATTTGCAATTTCTGATACTTCTATTTTTCGCTTATTCATAGGAAAACACCTCGCATCTGTTTTTCTCAAGTGTAACAGGAATCCCGGGTCCGGACAATTCGTTTTTTCCATCTTTGGGAGAATTGCGGCCGAAGTCGTCCCCATGGTATGATGAATGCAGAATTCCTTTTACAGATCGAAGGGAGGTACCAGACCATGTCGATTCGCATGCCTGCACTTCTTATGATGATAGCTGTGACGGGCGCATTTGCCCTGCTTACCGGATGCACCGGAAAGGCTGCCGGGGAAACAGCGGGGGAAAGCGCGGTACAGACCGCAGAACCTGCTTCTTTGGAAGAGAGCACTTCCGCCGCAGATACCGCTGCCGCAGAACCCCTGCCGGAGGAGGACCCCATCGCCCCAGAGGGCGACCCGGTTACTGCAGACAACGGGCCTTTTATCGATGCCCTGAAGTTCCACCGGGAAGGTTCCTGGATGGGGCCCTGGTACACCATTCAGAAGGGGGATGATGGCTATCTCTGCATGAGTGACGCGAAGGAATCCCCTGTCACCGAAGAAGAGCTGCGAAAACTGGCATCCGACCTCCTCTCGCTGGACATCCTCTCCTGGGATGGTTTTGATGAATCAAAGAGCAATGACCCCGGCCTTCTGGACGGAGATTCTTCCTTTGTGCTGAAGATTCATATGAGCGATGGGCAGACGGTTTCGGCCCGCGGATACAATGCAGAGCCGGAGAATGCTTCGGAAGTATTCCTCCTTCTGCAGGATTTCTTTGAGGCCCATGAAGGTTCTTCCGGGGAGTATGTCCGCGAATTCCCGGATTCCGAGGTGACCTTCCTCTCCATCAGCTTTGCGCCGCCCCATGCTAACCACCTCTCCCGCTGGTACCGGCTGGAGTTTAAGCGCAGCACAGGCCGATGGAGCTTCCTTGTGCGGGACCCGGAGGGCGACTTTGCTGAAAAAGGCACAGATTACGGTGATTACGGTGATTCTGACAGTGAACTGCCCTTCGGCACGTTCCTGGAAATCCTCAAGAAGTATCACATCGCAGAGTGGAACGGGACCGATTCGGTGGATTCTTCTGCCGAAGAAGAATGGCAGGTTACGGTCACCTTCGAAAACGGAGATGAATTCCGCATCGATACGACAGACCATCCGGAGGAATATGAGGCATTCCGGAAGGAATGTGTCCAGGCGATCATTGATTTTTCGGAAAGTGTGAAGAAATAAGTACTGTATCAGCCAAAGAAAAAGCGCCGCTGTTACAGCAGCGGCGCGATGGTTTTCAGCAGAGGACCGACCAGCCGATAGTAAAGGCTGTCGTTTTCTTCGCTTCCGGGGATGATCGGATGGCATTTTGCCAGGGTCTCCTGGAAGTCTTTTTCGATCTCCGGGATACATGGCGTGCGGTACATGTAGGTAGCGCACTCAAAGTGATGGTAGAGACTCCGGTAGTCCAGGTTGATGGTGCCCACCACGGCTTTTTGGTCATCGCTGACAAAGACTTTCGCGTGGACAAAGCCCGGGACATACTCGTAGATCTTTACGCCGGCCCGCATAAGTTCCTCGTAGTGGGACTTGGCGACCGCCAGGGCGTAGGGTTTGTCCGGAATGCCCGGAAGAATCAGCTTCACGTCCACGCCGCGCTGGGCTGCGTAGCAGAGGGCCTGCTCCAGTTCTCCGTCCAGAATCAGGTACGGCGTCATGATATGGACATAATCAGCCGCCCGGTAGAGGATGTCCATGTAGACGGTCTCGCCCACCTTGTCCTCATCGTAGGGCACATCGCCGTAGGGCATGACGAATCCCAGGTTTTTATCCGGTGCAGCCGGCATTTCTCCCGGTATCTTCTGTTCTGCAATGGCCTCCGGCTTCTCCTTAAGTACGCGGTAGTCCTGCACTCTCTCCGTGATGTTCCACATCTGCAGAAACATCAGGGTAAAGCTTCTCACGGCACTTCCCTTCAGCATCAGGGCCGTATCCTTCCAGTGGCCGAACCTTACCTTGCGGTTGATATATTCATCCGCCAGATTCACGCCGCCGTTGAAGGCAACCTTTCCGTCGATAACCAGGATTTTCCTGTGATCTCTGTAATTGTAATGGGTGGAAAGCACCGGGGTCATGGGGGCAAATACCTTCGCCTTAATCCCCACACTCTCCAGCCGCTTCTTATAGTCAAAGGTCAGGGTGGACAGCTCGCAGGTGCCGTCGTACATGACGCGCACGTCCACGCCGGCGGCAGCCTTCCGCTCCAGAATCTCCAGTATCCGGCCCCACATATAGCCTTCTTCTATAATAAAGTATTCCAGGTAGATGTAGTGCTCCGCCTTTTCCAGCTCGGGCAGCATCGCCGCAAACTTTTCCTCTCCCGTCGGGAAGTAGGTCACCTCGGTATCGTCGTACATGGGGAAGGAACCGGTCCGGTTGACGTAACGCACCAGGTCGTCCGTCCCGTACGAATCATTTTCAAGTCTTTTCAGAACAGAGGAATCCTTGTCCAGAATATGCTTCGTATCCGCAATAATCCGCTGGGTCCGCATGGCACTGCTCCTGTGCCCGAAATTGATGCGGGTATAATACAGGAGAAATGCGCCCGGAAACGGGAATATGGCGATGATCATCATCCAGGTCAGCTTTCCCGTGGAATCCATACGGCAGTTGAACAGGAAGAGCGTGACGATGAAGGTAAAGATCATCTGCACGATCTCATAATGACGGATATACTCCTTCATCCATCCGAAAATGCTGAAGAAGATAAACAGCTGCATCGCCATCAGAATAAGGAACAGCGGCGCGCGGCTGAAAATCAGCCGGAGAATGCCCTTTCTCGGCGCATCCAGCAGGCTGGCGATTGCTGTATCCGCAGAATTGCCGGCATTATCATTCACAGATCTGTTATCGGTATTTTCATTTACAGCTCTGTTATCGGAATTCTCATTCATGAATCTGACCCTTCCCTCCTTCTTGTTTCTCCCGCGATGTGCATCTTCCCAGTATGCAGGCAGGGTATTATCTGACAGAATCAGTATATCACAATCTCCGGCAGGTTTGTATTACTCCTCCTTCAACTCATCCCATGCCACCAGCAGAACGGCGATGAGAATGCAGATGGCACCGATTCCGGAGCGAAGAGAAATCACCTCATGATATACCAGAAGCCCCACGATAATGCTGGTGATCGGCTCAAAGGTGGAGAGCATGGAAGCCGTAGCCGGCCCTGCCAGCTTGGTTCCGATCTGGAAAAATGTGCTCGCCATGCACCCGGAGGCGATGCCGAGGAGTACCAGAAACATAAGGCCCTTCGGCGACAGATTCCAGCACATATTGCCGGTGGCAAGCACCAGCGGGAAAAGCTCCACCGCGCCGATAAGAGAAAGCCAGGCAGCCAGCTTTGCAGGATGCATCTCCTGCAGGCCGCTGCCGTCCAGATAAATAATATATCCCGCAAAGGCGATGGCGGAGATAAAGGAAAGGGCAAATCCCGTCACGCTCATGCCGCCGGATAAGTCACTCATAAAGGCGATGCCCGCAAAACACAGGACGCAGCAGAACTTCTTTACATTCGACATGGGCCGGTGCAGGAATATCATGCAGCCTAAGAGCACCAGCACCGGGTAGGTGAAGTGGACGGTGGTCGCCAGCCCCGAGGCCATATAGTTATAGGAAGAATACAGAAACAGCGGCGTCAGCGCAAATCCCTGGGCACAGATGAGAAGCTTTGCGAATTCTTTCTTCGTAATGGCAAAAGACCTGTGAAACACAAATTTACAGAGAAGCGCCATGCCGATGGTTGCCACGGCAAGTCTGCCCCAGCAGACAAAGATCGCATTTGCCCCCTCCTCATAGATGGTGATCGAGATCATCGGCTGCAGTCCGAAGATGATCGCGGACGCGATGGTCCAGAAAAATCCCTGTATTCTTGCTGCTCTGTCGCTCATTGATATGAACCTTCCTTGTCTTACTTTCTGTGGTATTATCTCATCTTGCAGTCGGACGATCCATAGCCCGCCGTTCATTCTTCACCAGGTAGTCGGCAAATGCCTTCACTGCCTGCAGCGGCTGTTCCGGCAGTGCCACGCCGATGGTGCGGTACACCGGCGGGTCCAGCGGGATGACGCGGACATTGGCCGGGACATCCTCACTGCTCAGGCCGGCGATGACGGAGACCCCCAGTCCCCTTCCCACCATCCGGATGATGGTGGTATCATCGTCCGTGCTGACCCGGATGACTCTCTGCTCGTTTTTACCCGATGCCTCCCGGTAGCGCCGGTAGGACGACATCATACTGACGATCATCGGATACTTCTGCAGCTCATCCTCTGTGATAGCACTTCTCTGGGCGATGACCGAGCCGATCGGCACCGCCGCCATATATTCGTCCTGCATGATAGGGAACCAGCGGAATCCCGCTCCCAGCTCCTCATCGGCCAGCAGCATATCCACCTTTCCCTTCGAAAGCCACTTTGCCAGCTTGTCGGAGCTGACCATGATCTCAAAGGAAATCTCCGGATGGCGCTCCTCATATTTGGACAATATATCCGGCAGCCAGGCATTGGCAATGCTGGAATAGGTCCCGATGCGAATCGGAATGCCTCTTCCTGCGGCGATCTCCCTGCTCTCCCGCTCAAGAGCCCGGAAGTCCTCATCCAGCTGCATGAGCAGCGGCAGGATCTTTGCACCCGCCTCGGTGAGCGTCACGCCCCGGTTCGTACGATACAATATTTTAAAGCCCAGCTCCGCCTCCAGGGCGTTCATGGTCTGGGTAATGCCCGACTGGGTGCCGTTCAGGATCTCGGCTGCGGAGCTGATGCTCCCGGTCTCCAGCACCGTCAGAAGGCTTCGTATTTTTCTGTCATCCATGGGATTCCTCCGCTCAGCATTCCGGCTGCGACAGTCTGTTTCCGGCACTCTGATATGTTCCGAGCGCCCGGACTATTATGCCACAAAGTAATTCTTATAGCAACATTCTGCCATCATGTTATCTTATGGCGTCATCATTTTCTTTGTCTTCCTTTTAACAAACTATTTTTGTATTATTGCCTTGCAAACAGGAACTGCCGGAGATGCTGCTTATACTTACATGAAATTGGTTCTGACAGCTGCTGAATATAAATTTTTCAGGAGGGGTTAACAATGAATAGCAGAAAGTTCAATGTTATGGTTGGTTCCGCTTACTTGGCAGTGCTTGCAATCTTCGCTTTTGCCTGCAACATGTTCTAATTTGAAAAACCTGATTTCATATAATTGAATTACTCGAGTAAAAAAAGAGGTTCTGCTGATGGCAGAACTTCTTTTTTTGATTCTGTTTGTGATTATTATCGTTATATTTTTGACTGCTTCCGCGCCGCCGCAAAGGATCCTGCCGCTCTCCACAGAGGAAGCAGATACAGATAGAAGGCAAAAAGCAATCCGGAAAGCGGTGCTCCCACGGCCGCCAGCGGCACGGTTCCAGCTATCGACCAGGGAATGAGCGGTGCGATCACCACCGCCGTATCTTCCAGGTCCAGGGCAAGCTTCTCCTTTTTCTGCGGGATTCCGCTGCACAGCTGATGGGTCAGAATGATGCTCAGGGTCTGGTTGCAGGCAACTGAACCTGTAAGAACCGCGGTCACCATGGTGGCCGCATATTCTGTCGTTTTCCCCGCGAAGGCCTCTACCTGGTTCCGGATGCCGTCCAGCAGCCCAGTCTCCCGGAATATGCCGCCGTAGCTGGAAGAAAGGCAGACGATGCCGAAGACCCGGAACATGGAGACGATGCCTCCGCCGTTCATCAGTTTTGCCACCGCCGGATCGGCGGCTGCAAATCCGAAATAAGCGCAGTGCAGAATCTCATAGAATGTCCGGTGCTCCAGAAACAGGGCCGCCGGAATGGCGGTCAGGATGGAGGCGATCATCGCTTTCTTCACCGGTACCCGCATAATCGAAAGAACCATGATCACCGCCGCCGGAAGGAAGGCTGCGGGATGAAGGGAAAACTCGGCCGAAAACATTTCCCTGAGGTTAAGCTCCGCCGCATGGCCCGAAGTGTTTCGTCCCAGCATAAAGTAAAGCAGGGCGGAGACCGCAAAGGGAACGATGCAGGAGCGCACCATATTGCGGATGTTGTCGAATATATTCGTCTTCGTGAGTTCCGACACCAGCAGGGCGCTGGTGGAAACCGGGGAACAGCGGTCGCCGAAGTAGGCGCCGGCCACCACCGCGCCGCCGAGAAGCCGCATGTCCGCACCCATGGCCTGTCCCATGGTGGCGCAGATGACGCCCATGGTGGCGGAGGTGCCGAAGGAGGTCCCGGTCAGCACCGAAAGCAGGCAGTTTAACAGAAAGGTAATCAGTACGATGATGGAGGGCCTAATCAGCACCGAAGCCCAGGAAACCAGCACTGGGATGGTACCAGCCATGCGCCAGAGGGCTGTGAGCATGCCGATGAGAAGGAAGGTCAGCAGCACATTCCGCGCTGTGAACACGCCCATCACCGCCATATGCAGAAGCTCCTTCCAGGAAAACCCTTTCGTTCTGCCGTACAGCATGAAAATCACAAGGCCTGCTGCCAGGGCCGCCAGGATAGGCAGACCTGTTACCAGGCAAAGAATAAGAGCCAGGACAAACAGTCCCAGCGTAAGTCGTTCTGACATATCATTTTCTCCGGTAATACAGATTACTTTTCCGTCATAAGTTATTGACCCTCGGATTATACAGCGGTCAAGCGCATTCTGTAAACCACTCATCAACTTCTTTTACGAAATTTAACGTAACTTTTCATTAACTCCCTCCTGAAAACGGGTGTACAATATATTATGACAAAACTGTAAAGAGCATGCTTTCATCGGGGGGGAAAAAACAATGAACTACATTGAAGCCATGCGGCTCCTGTCCCAGGCGGAGCTTGGAATGATTCTCGTTTCAAAAGACCAGTATATCATCGAGGCCAACACAGCCGCGGAGAAGCTGCTGGGCAGGCCTCAGCCCCTGCAGGGACAGAAGTTTGCGGAAGCTGTCCCTGAGCTGTCCTCCGCGGATACCGGCGATAACTATATCAATATCGGGTTTCAGAAGTATCTGGTCCGGTGTGCCTGTCCGGAAGGCATAGAAATCCCGGAGGGCTGCCGCATGGTCTGTTTTAAGGACATTTCCGACGGGGTGTTCCGTGACATGATGACCTCCATCATCAACCTGATCCCGGAACCCATGATCCTCGCAGATGAAAGGCAGCGGGTCCTCCTCATCAACAACGCCACCATGAAGATGGAATCCCTCCTGCCGGAGGATGTGGTCGGAAAGGATATCACCGAGGTCTACCCCGTAGCGCAGACCAGCAGCTCCCGTGAAAAATTCAATGAACTGACGGTTCCGGTTATTCTCCGGACCGGAGAGCCCCTGATCAACTGCCGCCAGACCTATTCTACAAGGAACGGCGCTTCCCTGGACATCAGCTGCAGCAGCTATCCCATCTACAGGGACGGCCGTATCTGCGGCGTCTTCTGCCTGACGGCAGACATGTCTCGGGTGGAAGAGCTCTCAAAGCAGGTGATAGACCTGCAGGAGCGGCTCCTGGGCCAAAACTTTGACGGCGGCGGGCCGGATGCTTCCGGTAAGAAGATGCCCGGGCCGAATAAACCCAAGAGTCCAAACCGTCTGTTCGCAAAGTACAAATTCCGGGACATTATCGGACAGAGCGCCGTTCTCCGGGAAACCATCCGGAAGTGCCACATGTTTGCCAAATCCGATTCTCCCATCATGCTCTACGGGGAGACGGGCACAGGCAAGGAGCTGTTCGCCCAGAGCATCCACAACGCCAGCCCCCGGTCCCTCGGGCCCTTCATCGCAATCAACTGCGCGGCCATCCCTGAAAACCTGCTGGAATCCATGCTGTTCGGCACGGAGAAGGGCGCCTATACCGGCGCAGAGAAGCGGGCCGGTCTCTTCGAGCTGGCAGACGGCGGCACCCTCCTGCTGGATGAGCTGAATTCCATGAGTCTTCCCCTGCAGGCAAAGCTCCTGCGGGTTCTGCAGGACGGCATGGTGCGCCGGGTGGGCGGCACGGAGGAACGCAAGGTGGATGTCCGGGTAATTTCCAACGTCAACATTCCGCCAGCAAAGGCATTGGCTGATCATATCATCCGGGAGGACGTATTCTACCGGCTGAGTGTCATCAGCATCACCATTCCGCCTCTCCGGGAGCGCAGGGAGGATATTCCGCTTCTGGCGCGGAACTTCATCATGGAGCTGAACCGGAAGCTGGGCCGGAATATCTCCGGACTCAGCGAGGAAGTGCTTTCTCTTTTCTATATGTATGAATGGCCCGGAAATGTGCGGGAACTGCAGCACTGTGTGGAGCATGCCATGAATCTGACCGGGCCGGAGGAGACGGAGCTGCGCCGGAAACATCTGCCGGATCATTTCCTGGACCACTTCCCGAAGGTCAGGGATGAAGCGGATTCTGCAGACTCTTCGGACCCCCGCCGGGATAAAAAGCTGGAACTCTTACTCACCTCCGTGGAAGCCAACCTCATCACGGAGACTCTGCAAAAGCACCGGGGCAATATTTCCCGGGCCGCAAAGGACCTGGGCGTCAGCCGTCAGAACCTGCAGCACCGCCTGAAACGTCTTGCCATCGACCCGGAGAACTTTCTCCCCGGAGAATTCTGAAAACAAAGCTGTCAGAATCCGGACTGTACCGATACCTGAACCGGTGTGCCGGGCCCGCGGTCAGGTCCGCAAAAAAATCGAAGTTTATCATCGGCTGTATCGATTAATCTTCTCAAAACAACCGCAAATATTGTTGCTATGCAAACATATTTGCGGTTGTTGTTTTTCATCGTCTGCTCATCTGAACCTTCTTTTTCTGCCCGTATCAAATCTGAAAAGTCCTTTATTCTTCGGCTTTTTCAAGCCATCCTCCTATCATGTGCAAATATATTTGCATTGAACCACAGTTCAGAGTGCAAATATATTTTACATTTCGGAACCATTTTCCAGTTCTTCATCCTCCTGATTCGTAAAAAGCAGCCCCTCTTTCATCGGTTTTCCTTCTTTTCTTTTCTTTTTCCACCGCAATTCTCATCTTTTCCTTCGCACTATGCACAATTTCCCCGCTCTGTCTCTGTGCATCCTGCACAAACTGTCATCTTTTTCCCGAAGATTTTCCCTTCCTGTATAAAAACTGGCACGGAGTCTGCTTTATATCAGGGCAGAACACAATAGATGCAGAGGTCCAGGAAGAAGGCGCCTCCTCCGGACAGGCTCTGCGGATCAAATCATAATTCTAAATTCAAGGAGGAACTCTCATGTATAAAGATCGCAAATTCAAACTCGGAATGCACACATACACCCTGCACCTGAACGGCTGCGGCCAGAACTGGGGCTTTGTCGGAGATGCCTTCGAGCAGAAGATCAATATCTTCCAGCTGATGGACCTGGCAAATGAGTGGGGCCTGGACGGACTGCATGTCACCGCCGTCGACCTGGGCAGCAAGGATCCGGAAAATCTGGCAAAGATTAAGAAGGCTGCGGAAGAGCACGGTCTGTACATGGAATACAACTGCTCTCTGGATGAGGAATTTGACCCCCGTCTGAATGAAACCTTTGAGAGTGCCTGTGAAGTGGCCAAGGGCTTCGGCGCCGACCTCGTAAAATTCTCCCTGGATATCCGCCGCCCGAAGCCGATTTACGGCAGTGCATTCCATCCGCAGGTTATGCGTCAGCTGTGTGACGTGGTGGACGGCATCAAGAAGGCTCTTCCGCTTTATAAGGAAGCCGGCATCAAGCTCTGCGTTGAGAACCACACCGAGACCTTCGCGGACGAGATCGTCTGGGTTGTAGAGCAGGTCAATGACCCCATGGTCGGTGTCTGTGTCGACAACATTAACTCCGTCTCCGTCCTGGAGTCCCCGGAGTACTCTGATAAGAGACTTGCTCCCTATGCATTCTGCTGCCACTTCTGCGACAACATCCTGATCCGCGACCAGCACGGCGCACACTTCATCGGCGTCGAGCTCGGCAAGGGCGATATCGACTGCAAGAAGACGCTGGATGCCCTGAAGGAATATGCACCGGCAGACTTCGACCGCATCAACTTCGAGATTGAGTGGGCTATCGGCGATGATCCGCTGGAGCTCGCACAGAAGAAGGAAATGGAAGCCTGCGTCAACAGCATCAAGTATCTCCGTGAAGTACTCGGCCTCGGCGTATGTGAACCGAAGAAGAAATAATCGGGACTGAATTTACACGCAAAAGGAATGACATAAGATACAGCCGGGACGGACGGAACTGCCGTCCGTCTCCGGCCGTTCACTGATTAACAGACAGCAGAAAGAATCCAGAAGAGAGGTTAGTTGATGCAGGTCCCAGGTGGGTATCAGGCAAGGACCGCTGTCCGGATGCCTTTCGAAACTCCGCCATAAATCGCTTGGACGGGAGGATATATGAATAAGAATTTTAAAATCAACGGTATTATTTTTTATCCCAGCACAATCATACTGCTCGGATTAATCGCATTTGGTTTTTTCAATACAGAAGCATTTATCAGTATTATGACAAACGGATTCAACTGGGTAACAGAGACCGGCGGTTGGTTTATGCTGATCACGGCATTTCTCGTGCTGCTTTTCTGCTTCATCATCTGTCTGACGCCGATTGGCGACAAAAAAGTCGGTGGTCCGGATGCCCAGATACAGCATAGTATGTTTACCTGGGTGGCCATGGTTACCTGTGCGGGCACCGCGACAGCCGTCGTGTTCTACGCCGTGGCTGAGCCCATCGGATATTTTCATGCTCCGCCCGCATGGTGGACCGGCTTTGAACCGGAAACCATGGATACCGCGGTGCGTTCGGTCTCTCAGGCCGCATTCCACTGGAGTTTTATCTATTACGCCATGTACGCATTCTGGGGCTTTATCGCCGGCTACATGATCATGAATCATCACCTTCCGGTCTGCCCCTCCTCTGCTCTTTATCCCATCCTGAAGGATAAAATCTATGGTCCGATAGGTAAGGCATTCGACATCCTGTCTCTTCTGGGTCTTGTCGGAGGCATGGTGACTTCTCTGGGCCTTGGTGTTCAGCAGTTCGCAGCCGGCCTGAAATACTGCTTCGACATCGAGCCCTCCAACATGATGTATGCCATTACTCTTATTGTCGTAATTGCGACCTTCACCATTTCTTCTATCCTGGGTGTGTCAAAAGGAATGGCCGTCATCTCCAACATCAACGCGTACATTTACCTGTTTGTTATTGCATTCCTTCTTGTTGCCGGGCCGACCCTGTTCCAGTGCAAGCTGTTTACGCAGGTCTGCGGCGATCTCCTGGCCCGCTATATTCCGAATGTAACTGCAGCTGACTCTTTCGATGTCGCAAACAAATGGGTCAACAATAATACGGTATTCTATTTTGCATGGGTTATGACCTATGGTCCTGTCATGGGGGTGTTCCAGGGCCGTGTCGGTCAGGGCTATACCTGGCGCCGTTTCCTTCTGGTCAATGTCCTTGGCCCCGGCGTCTTTAACCTGGTATGGTTTACCGTTTTCGGCGGCAATGCCATCTTCGTTGATTACTTCCGCGGCGGTCATATCGGTGCTGAGATTGCGGAAGGCGGTGCGCCTATTGCCAATTATGCGCTGCTGAACTATCTCCCCTTACGAGGTCTGATGATTCCGCTGGTAGTAGCGGCTCTGTTCTTCGGCTTCGTCACTCTGGCGGACGCTCTTACGGGCACCCTGTCCAAGATTTCCATCGTCAAGGAACATAACGATGAGAACGAAGAAGCTCCCGCACTTATGAAGTTTATCTGGGGTACACTTGTAGGCGTCATGACTTTCCTATGTCTTTTCAGCCTTGGAACCGGCGGTACCAGCGCCCTTCAGTTCATGTCCGTTATCTGCGGCCTGCCCGTCTTTATCGTAACCTTCCTGGTCTTCTTCGGTCTGCCGAAGCTCTGCAGTCTGAAGATTGATAAGGAATTTGAAGAGATGACACCTGAGGAACGCCACGCTGTCGAGAATGGCATACGGCTTCCCAAAAAGCAGACAACTGCTTCGGCAAAAACTCCTTCTACCACTTCATAATCCAAATAACTGATTCCAGACCCCCACCAGGTCTGTTATCACTTCCTTTCTGAACAGCCGTTCCGGGCGCCATCCCGGGAAGGCTGTTCGTTTTTGTGTGATAAGGCCTGCAGGCGCCCGCATTTTCAGGCAGATGCTCCCCTTTGAAACCATCTCCACTCCGGAAAATGCGGCGCAGTTGAGGGAAAGAGCAAGTTGACGCCGATATTGATGCTCGACTATCATTTTTAGAGCAGTTTGTAGAAAACTGTCAAAAAAGTCTTCGTCACGCACCTGCCGGGCATCTTCGTGTCTGCCAGGAGAAGAATCGCTGTCAGTATTATCACGTGACAGAAGACGGCACAAAAAACGGTAAACTTGCAGTTTTGCGAAAATGCAGGAGTGCTTTACCGACGCCCGCGGCCGAAGAAGTCTATGATACCCTGCATCCGCTCAGGAAAAACTGTTTTGTACCTTTCTGTCTTCCGGATGACCTGTATGTCCAAAATTGGGTCAATGCATCATTCTCTACGAAAGGGGTTGGTGATGACGTTCCGCAGAGCAGCTTTACCGAAGCGTATTTTTGTAAAATATGGTATTATCTGAATCAGAACCCATAAGAAAATGGAGTTTTAAGGAGTATGAATATATGCACGTGGTAGATTTGCACTGTGACACGATAATGCAGCTCTGGTTTGCCGAGCTTCGGGGCGAACCTCTGCCCTTTGACAATACAGCGGGCACCGGACAT
>OCVV011340803.1_pt1 | contig 17317 bp, 14 predicted proteins | sample 1539721 | NCBI WGS metagenome assembly OCVV01 (sample SAMN02144230, study PRJEB22623) | gut metagenome | biome: sheep rumen | host: Ovis aries | place: New Zealand | reverse complement strand
AATTCTTTACTCATCATATCCGTTCGGATTATTCTTCTGCCATCTCCAGGAATCTTCACACATTTCGCGAATGCCGTACTGAGCCTTCCATCCAAGCTCTTTTTCTGCAAGGGAAGCATCCGCATAGCACTCTGCGATATCGCCGGGGCGTCTTTCCTTGATCGAATAAGGTATCTTTACTCCCGTAGCTTCCTCGAAGTTTTTAACGATATCAAGAACACTGTATCCCTGGCCTGTTCCCAGATTATAGATCTTAAGTCCGCATTTTTCCTCAATCTTATCAAGGGCCTTCACATGTCCTATAGCCAGATCCACAACATGGATATAATCCCTGACTCCGGTTCCGTCATGAGTATCATAATCATTTCCGAAGACACCGAGCTCCTTAAGCTTTCCCACAGCAACCTGAGTGATGTAAGGCATCAGATTATTGGGGATGCCGTTGGGATTTTCTCCGATGGTTCCGGACTTGTGCGCTCCAATGGGATTGAAATATCTAAGGAGTATAACGTTCCACTCATTATCAGCCTTCTGGATATCGGACAGTATCTGCTCAAGCATGGATTTGGTCCAGCCGTAAGGATTTGTACACTGTCCCTTGGGGCATTCCTCGGTGATGGGAACAAATGCCGGATTTCCGTACACTGTTGCGCTTGAAGAAAAGATGATATTCTTGCAGCCATGCTTTCTCATCACGTCAACCAGAGTAAGGGTTCCTGTTATGTTGTTGTCATAATATTCCCAGGGCTTTGCAACCGACTCACCGACTGCCTTCAGCCCCGCAAAATGGATGACCGCACCGATATCTTCCTTTGAAAAAATATCCTCTAAAGCCTTTCTGTCCCTTATATCAGCCTCGTAAAACGCGGGAGCCTTCCCTGTTATGGCTTCAATTCTTCCCAGGACCTTCCTGCTTGCATTGGAAAGATTATCAAGAATGACAACATCTCTTCCGGAATTTTGCAGCTCGACAACAGTATGGCTTCCGATAAACCCGGCACCGCCGGTAACAAGTATCTTGCTCATAAATCCTCCTGTACCCTTTGTTCTCCCCATGTGATCCGGCCCCCAAAAGAGGCGATCCGCTTCACGGGATGTTTACATGTCCGCTAAGGTAACCGTAAAGTATACCCTTAGGGGAGAGTCATGTTTTTTACAGAACAACTCCGTTTAGTTCAAGAAGTGCCTGTGCGCTTTCGACCGAATCAACACCTGTCTTGTTCTTGATTGGTGCAAATTCCTTTTCTCTTACAACTTCAAAAGGAAGGCAGCTGTCGCACTGATGTATCATATCGAGAACAAGATTCTCATATTTATATCCGTTAGGGCTCTCGGGCTTGAAGAGATTACCGTTCTCATCAAGGCAGGGGATCTTCTTTTCAACAATATGGAGAGGAAGCGCACCGTTAAGTATCCTCTCAAGCTGCTCTGTTTTGAACAGGTAGTTGAGTATGACACCGAAATTATACGCAGGATCTCCCTTTTCATTTTTGGCATTCATAAGATCCTCGGTAAGATCGTAATACTCTACGATCGAGGGCTTGCCGTCCTCAAGGCAGATAACTCCTACCTTCTCATCGGGAGCGGCCTTGCGTACGACCTTGGCTCCCACAGTGCAGTTCCTTGCAATGGTCGCACCGACAAAAACAGGATCCGCAATGCGCTGGAGCACATTATCAACCGCGAAAACATTGAACCATTCAATTCCGTTCTCATGTACATTATCAAGAAGTCCGGCACCTACAAGGGATACGAACCAGCCGCCGTTACCGTTGGGAGATGTGGCCATTCTGCCCTTTGCCTCAAGATAGATCTTTCCTTCGTAATCGGTAGCCGCAGCCATGGCCTGCATGAAGAAATGAACATGATCCTCAGGGTAACCGAAGAAGTTCTTTTCCCTGAAAAATCCGACAGTAGCGTCATTATTCTTCTCAGAGGTCATGATATAGATATGGATGGGGGTTCCGGCTCTTTCGGTCACATCCTTCATATTATTGAAAAGACATTCGAAAATATAAAGCTCTCTTGTCTTTCCGACATTGTACATTCCCTTGGGAGAATCGGAGCCAAGCCTTGTTCCCATGCCGCCGGCAAGAAGGAGCGCCGCAACCTTTCCCTGCTTTATGGCATCGAGTCCGATTGCATCGAACTCTGCCTTATGCTCTTCTATCTCGGAGATCTCCATGCAGTCAAGAGGAGTGATCACACCGCGCTTTCCCAGTTCCTCCTGATGCTTACAGTTAGCCTGGATGCTCATATCGGTTGCATCGATCTGGGCAAGGAGGGCTGCCTTTCCTGCATCGTCCAGTTCATCATAATATTTCAGGACCTGCATCTGTCCGTATTTTTCAAGTTTTGCTTTTGCTTCTTCAAGTGTCATTTTGTATCTCCTATCATACTTTCTGATCTCCCGATCGCTTTTGTCTGCATCGGTAAATATGTATTTACACCGCTTTTCCCATTTTAACACAAAAGCATCCGTCAATACATGACGGATGCTAAAAATCATAAAATATACATCAAATACTTTTTAGTGGCCCAAAACGGTACCTCTTATCATTTATGCCTGTCTGTATGCCTGTATGCCCGCCTCGTTTGTAAGGTTATACGAACGTGAGCCGTTAAAATCCGATTTTACATAGACACCTACAATATTTCCGTCAGCATCATACAACGCAACAAATGTATCGCCATGGCCTATAACATGTCCCGCAACATAAGGTGTCTCATTGATCGTTCCGGGAAGATACTCCGAACCAATCTCAACGCTGATCGATCCGGAACCTGAAAGATTGCCCTCCGCTATATCCGCAAGGAAGGCCTCTCTGATCTGATCGGCTGTCTGAATATCCCTCGATCTTCTTGACTGCTCCACATATTTAATGAACTGAGGGGCAAGAAGCCCTATCAGCACAGACATGATTGCTATTACTATTATCAGTTCGACAAGTGAAAAACCTTTGTTATCCCTCATAAGATCACCCAAAGAGAAAATTAATAAAATCTTAAGATTTATTCTATGGCATGAAATCAAGGATTTCAATAGGTTTTTCAAGCTATAAAACGTTTTCTTCCCTGTTTTTTCTAAAGCTTTCAGATGTAAACGCTTTCAGTTACGGCGTTTTCCAAAATGCAGCAGACTTCTTAAAGCATCCGCATAATACGGGATCATTAATACAAGACTTACAAAAAACGGAAGAATGTATCTGCTCTTGTTTTCCCATACCGCAAAAAAGATCAGTCCGCCTATAAAATAGATCAATTGCAGCTGCACAGCCGTACTCAGGTCCGAACGCTTTTTAAACAGCATAAAAATAACAAGGCATAAAGCCGAAAGATAGCAGACCGTCTGATATCTGTTGGCAAAGTTGATAAGCTTTTCATGCCAGATCCCGGATAAATAGAAATCCAGCAGCCAACCGGGTGCTTCGGAAGGATCCGTTCCGGACAGTTCATCCCATACGGACGTCATGGAAACCCCCTCAAGATCGGGTTCGGTCCATTCCTGCTTCAGCTTTGTACTGAAAAACCACCTTGCGTATTCGGGGTTTTCTTTCATATACGTGATGGTGTTTCTGATATTTTCCTTTGCGACCTCCGAGGTTATATCCGGATCAAAGCCGCATTCTTCAAAGGTTCCCTGATTGTATCTGTTATACACCCCGGGATTACCCTCAGTTTCCTGAAGTCCCATTGCAACCCAGCATATGGACGGGATGCCTTCCACACCAACGTATCCGGTCTTTGCTTCAAAGAATTTCTCCACCGCAAAGGACCCGAGAAAAGCCGATGCAATGACGCATATACCGGCAATAAGGATCATCACCTTTCTTCTTCTCATATACTCAAGAAAAAGAACTATGAATGCCGCAATGATAAGTATCCAGATCTGCATCCTGAGAAGCACGGCTATGCTTCCCGATAGGCACATCAGCAAAATATAAAGTACTTTTCCCGTGTGAAGGTAAAAGGTAAAAAACAGTGCAAAACAAAATGAAAAAGCTACCGACCCGAGATCTCCGTACATATACGGGATGTAGACATACAGCGGAAGGCAGGAAGCGACCATGATGCAAAAAACGCTCCTTGCAAATGCAGTCAGCTCTTCCTTTTTCAGGAGATGGTACCCTGCATGCAATATCATGCACGGATAAAGAAGATGGAAATACTGCAGGGATTCAAACATTTTATCGCCAAGCACTTTATAGAGAAAATAATAAAACAGCACAAGTCCCTTTTGCTGGGGATATATCCCGATATACCCGCCCTTCTGAAACATTATGTACTGTATGGGCGACCCCTCGTCATTGGCATACACTCCTGCGTAGAATGTATTGATCTGGTCGCCATCCATGTAATACGGATGATCCTTCAAAAAAACAAAGCCGACTGCCAGGATAAAAAAAGTCGAGAGTACCAGTATCAGATCAGCCATCCCGGCGGTGTTCTTACAATACCTGTCCCAAAGAAAGCCCGATACGATCAAGACCGCGGTAAATACACCGAATACCGCAAGCTGCTTAAACGGGTTATCCGTAAGATAAAAAGGCACCTGCCCGCCAAAACGCCTGAGCAGATAGGTACAGTTGATCGCGTAATAGGAAATAAGTGCAAGGAATGCGGCAGATATAAAAAGCATGATCGTAAGTGCCACATCCGGAAAAACAGCATATATATTTTTATATTCTTTATTTTTGCTCATTTTCATCACAGCTCGAAGGCAGAAAAGAACCTGTCCGCGGCATCGCTTCCGGCAGTCTTCATCAGCAGGCTTTTCAGCTCCTGTTTATCATCCTTAAGACTCCGTATCATTATATCCCTGTTTGTATCATCAATACAATTGAGTCTGTTTAACAGGTCAAAATGCTTTTTGTCAGGGAAAAGATCCCTTACGGCTATCCAGCTCTCGTCTCCTTCCGCACTACCCTCCCTGTGACGGTACAGATAATCTGACATTATCGTCATATTTTCATCCGACAGGCTTTCGGGATTAAGAAGCCTCATTATGCAAAGTGCCGCCTTCATAACACGCCTTCTGCTCTCATATGCTTCCTTGTCGCAGCTGCCGTAATCCTCTTCACCGCAAAGGATCTGATCCGTAAAGCCCTCGTCATCCGGCTCTTCCAAAAGTGCCTTGACCCATGCATCCCATTTGGCAAAACGGTCAGGCTCTATCACTCCTGTATCCGTCAGATGAGGCGGTGCGCCGTATCTGACCGCTCCCGCAATAAGAGCCCCCATTCCTTCCGAAATCCCCGGAAGGATTATCTCCTTCAGCTGACTGCATCCGGTAAATATTCCTTCCCCCGCTTTGCAGGACGGCATCACAACGCTCTCGAGATTTGTGCAACCCGCAAAGCACCAGTCGCCGATGCTCGTAACGGTATCCGGGATGATTATTTTTTTTATTGTTTTTTTCCCAAGGAATGCTTTTTTTGACAAAGAGGTCACTTTTTGTCCGCCCGGGACCATTTCGGGAACTTCGACCAATGTAAAATTCCCCGAGACCCTGATAAGCGAAAGACCATCCGCTCTTTCGTCAAAGACAAGATTTCCTTCCGGATAACTGCACTCTGTTTCCACGTGGTACCTCTGCAAAAAAATCTGAAACAACATAGGATCCAAACAGGATATCTTTTACAGTTCAAGATTCATGATCTTTTCCTTCAGATCATTTCCTCTTTCAGACAACTCCATATCCCTTGCCAGCTCTTCATAATCGCTGTTTCCAAAGGATGCTATGAACCTCGATGACCACTGATCCGAAGTCAGTTTCGTTGCAAGTATCACAGGCTCATTGCCGTCCTTATAAGCCTCCCTTACAAAGGAGATGACATTTGAAAGCTCCAGGCTGCTTTTTTCTACTTCCTTCCTGAGAACGGAAACCTTCTTTTCATATATCTGCTTTATGACGGAAAAGGCGGCCGATGCGCTGTCACAGGATGCATCATTTACTGCGCGCGCCAGATCATCATAAAGTGCCAGACTGCCCTTTAATTTCCTGCGTTCCTCATCACTGAGCGCACCGGCAGTCTTAAGCGAATGCATTTTCTTTGCGGCGCTTTCTGAGGCTGCCCTGAGGATTGAAAGGATTCCGTCCGCACCCTTTTCTTCGGCGGCTCTCTGCTTTACGGATGAAAGCACCGGCCTTACCAGACTTATCATATCAGCCTTTTCCATCGCATTTCTCATATCGGCACAGACAACATCAAAAAGCATACCGAGAACCGACAGTCTTTCATCAAATCCGGCATTTGAAGCTTTTCCGATAATGCCGGGTGACGGCTGCCCCGCAAGTATATCGGATATACGATAATCCTTCTTATACTTTTTATACATATCATAATATGCGGAAAAATCCTTGGAGACTCTCTCGCTTCTAAGATACTGGCTTACCAGAGTTTCGTCGGCAGTGATCTCTTCCTCTTCGCACAGCTTTAGCATCTCGGAAAGATCCTCCCAGCCTCTGGCCGTTACATAGCTTCTTCCGCTCTGTGACATTTCCATCACATAGAAATCATCTTTTTTCACATCAAGATAGCCCAGCACCGCACCGTGGATATTCTTTCCGTATGCATATTCCCGCCATACCTTCAGATCCGGATCTACGGATATCACCTTGAGCCTGTCCAATGTGGCAACGTCAAACTCCCTGACCGATCTGTTGTATTCAGGCGGATTTCCGGCAGTCACTATAACCCATCCGTCTGGAACACGGTGTCTTCCGAAGGTTTTATATTGCAGGAACTGAAGCATGGAAGGCCCGAGTGTTTCCGATACGCAGTTAATCTCATCCAGAAAAAGTATGCCTTCACTGATGCCGCTGTTTTCAATAGTCTCATATACCGAGGCTATGATCTCGCTCATTGTATATTCGGTTATGGGGTATTCCTTACCCCCGAATTCCTTTTTGGTTATATACGGAAGTCCGAGTGCCGACTGTCTTGTATGATGGGTCATGGAATAGGATACCAGTGCGATCCCCAGTTCGAATGCTATCTGCTCCATGATGGCCGTCTTTCCTATACCGGGAGCTCCGAGAAGAAAGATCGGACGCTGTCTGACAACCGGAATACAATAATCCCCTTCATCATTTTTCTTAAGATAGATAAGTACCGTGTCCTTGATCACCTGTTTTGCTGCTGATATGTTCACTTCAGTGTCTCCTCTTCAATTACGGCTTTCATGCTCCATGCGGGAGGGCTCATCCTGCCCGGATCTTCATTCAGAAATGCAAAAATGACATCAAAGTCAGGTTTCTTTTCCGGATATATACCATATCCGTCGGTAAAATAGATCATGCCCTTAAGGTCATCAAATTCCCTGTTTTCTCTCAGTTCATCAACATATGAAAACACCGGTCTGAAATCCGTTGCCCCTCCGCCGAAAAGTTTCATTTCATTCAGGAATCTGTCCAGTTCTTCCGTATCGGTTATCTTTACATCGCTTTTCACTTCACTGTCACACTGGATAACATGGACATTTACCTTACGGAAAAAGCTTTCATTTCTCTTCAGCAGGTCGAATGTATGTCTGATGAATTTCCTGACGGTCTCGCCGCTGCAGGAAGCAGAGGTATCTATTGCGATGACAAAATCCCGGATCCTCTTTTCGTCTCGGTATTCAAGAGGCTCTATAAAGGGCATTCCGTCATAGTTTTCAAGGCCGTATGTGTAGTAAATATAATCAAACTCATCATCGCTGAGATGAAGCTGCTCACCCATCACTACAAAATGCTCGAGTATTTTTGAATAATCATATTTTACCGCCGAGCCTTCCGACAGATTCCTTTCCAGGGACTTAGCAGCACTGCCTTTTTCAGAAAAGTTTTTGATCTCGGCAAGTACCTGTCTTGCTATCTTTTTCCATTCCTCTTCCGATATCACAAGTTCGCCTTCTGATGATGAATGCCACAGATCATGCTCGTCACGTTTGAACGCTCTTTCATACTCCATCACCCTGGAAGGAGTCATCGGATTCTTCCTGAAATATTTATAAATCTTCTCAGCAGACAAAGGGCCTATATCTTCTCTGAGAACCTTCAGCATTCCCGCGCTTCTCAGGTCCTCATCAAGGGTTATGCAGGGCTCGTGCAGCTCCGATATCACGCTTTCAACGGCAATGTCACACGCAAGATCCCAGAGCACCGCATCGGTCCTGTCCCCGGTAAAAGGATGTGCAAAAATGTGATGGAGCAGAACATGGAACATTATCCTGGCAGGGGACTTGAAATCCCTTTGTGAGCATTTTAAAAGAAATACAGGATCATAATACATGACTCCCGTATCTGACGACACCCCACCAAGGCCGTGCCTTGGCACTGCCTTAAGCTCCATCAGGCTTCTGTCGAGAAAGCGGAATGACATGAGTATCTCATCCCTTGCAAGCTCCAGAGCCTTAGATGCAAGGGAATCTATCTCGCGTATATATTCATCATTTTTCAGCGCCTGTTCATACATGAATGCTATCAAAAAAGGAGCGCCAAATGCAGCGTTCCTTTTTCCCTTTATACAAACATATCAAAAACCCGTCCGGCGGCTTCATACCCAAAGCCCTGACCTTCCGGACCGTAGGAAGTTGTCTCGCCGTAATGATCACTTGCAATCCGGTTAAAGGCTTCTTCAATCTGCCTCGCTTCCTTCGACCCCTTCTTCGGGCCGCTGCTTACCGCAGTATGATCAGGATAGATAACGGGCGAAGATGCACCCACGGCATACTTACCGGAATTTCTTCTGATGCTCTCCGCAAATCCCGAGGACACATTTGAAGTATTTTCTACCGGATAATGCATCGGACTGATATATACTTGTGAACCGCCATAAGCGGAAACAGATGATATCTTCATATATCCACTTTAGAGCAATTCATGCAAAAAAACAAGGAATTAAAGTGCTGCGATCATTTTGAGGCTGCTTTATCGAAATCATCCGTAACCTTACTGCCCGGAGCGGGAGTAAGCAGGCTGACTGCCACGATAAATACAAGGGAGACTATAAATCCGGGAAGAAGCTCATATATATCCCAAATACCGCCAAGAGGTCTTACAAGGAACTTCCAGATAAAGATCATGGCTCCTCCGCTGATCATTCCGGCAAGGGCTCCGTACATGTTGGTCCTTCTCCAGAACAGAGCGCAGAGCATGAGCGGTCCGAAAGCGGCTCCGAATCCGGCCCAGGCAAAGGATACTATCTGGAATACCGATGAATTCTGATCACGGGCGATAAAAAGTGCAATGACCGACATGACAATTACCGCTCCTCTTGCGATCAGCATGGATGTCCTGCTGTCCATATCCTTCATGAAGAATTTCTTGCATATATCATCCGATGCGCTGGATGCAGCCGCAAGAAGCTGGGAATCGGCTGTGGACATGGTAGCTGCAAGGATTCCGGCAAGGATAATTCCGGCCACACATGCGGCAAATACACCGTGGGAACTTAAAAGGGATGAGATCGCAATAATTGCCGTTTCGGGATCTTCCAGGCTCGCGATGCTTCCGCATGCGGTCATGGCATTTGCGACAAAACCGATGATGATCGCGGAAAACATTGCAATAACAACCCAGACAGTCGCTATCCTTCTTGAAAGAGTAAGCTTTTCCTCCTTTTCGATCGCCATAAATCTGAGAAGGATATGCGGCATTCCGAAATATCCGAGTCCCCACGCAAGCGTCGAGATCTTGGTAAGCAGATTATAGGGAGCTGCGCCTGATGCAGTATGGGTAAAATTCAGATCAAGATATCCGCTGATGCTTTTTGCATTATCAAAGACCGCAGCCCATCCGCCGGCCTGTGATGCTCCGTAGAACAGTATGGTGGCAAGTGCGATCGTCATGATGACACTCTGTATAAGATCCGAGGTGGATGCTGCGAGGAAACCGCCGAGTGCGGTATAGGCAATGATAACACATGCAAAGATTATCATCGCGGTAGTATATTTGACACCAAAAAGCTGGTTGAAAAGCTTTCCGCAGGCCGAAAAACCGCTTGCAGTATAGGGAACGAAGAATACTATGATAACGACCGCGGAGATGAGAGAAAGGATGTTTTTATCATCTCCGAACCTGTTAGAAAAAAACGAGGGGATAGTCGCCGAATTATTGATCTGTGAATATCTCCTGAGCTTTTTCGCAACTATAAGCCAGTTAAAATACGTTCCTATGGCAAGTCCCAGGGATGTCCAGAAGGGATCTGCAAATCCTCCGGCATATGCGAGTCCGGGAATTCCGAGAAGAAGCCAGGAACTCATATCCGATGCCTCGGCGCTCATGGCGGTAACAAGCGGACCAAGCTTACGACCTCCGAGGTAATAGTCCTCGGTGGTCTTGTTGCTTTTCGAGTACTTCACACCGATAAAGACCACAAATGCAAGGTAAAGAATTATCACCGCAAGAATACAGATCTGTGATGAAGCCATAATTAAGTGTCTCCTTTATCTTATTGTTTCTTTTTAACAGAGCCTTTTATATAAGGCCTGTAAAATCTTGTAGTAAGCGGAAAAGCATATCTTGAATGCTCTGCCAGATCCTTAAGCCTGATGCTGAACTGTTCTCCCCAGGAAGCAACCTCAAGCCAGATCTCTCCGTCCGATTCCTGAAGACCGAGGACCGTCATATAATGCCCTTTTGTTCCTCTGCCCGTAGGCTTTCTGTCCATCCCGTACAGGGGTACGATTTTATCCCTGAACAAAAAAGGGTAAGTCGGGCCCGCCGCAAATATGACAGGAAGATCATTTTTAAGGCTCTCCTTTATATGGCGTGCTCCGCACCTGAGCTCGGCTGCTGCCGTATGTCCCCATCCCAGCCTTACCGGGATATGATGTCTTAACTGATACAGATTGCACATCAGGGGATAATAATAAGGAGCTATACCAAGATAGGGGAAAACAAAGACGCCTCCCTTTTCCACTCTTCGTATATGCTCCTTATAATCTTTTCTTGTTCCCGATCTTTCCGAACAGCCCTTATATACATTAAGATCATGCAGTGCAACAACTCCGCATCCGTACCCGCGGAGCTGCTTATCCAGGCGGCCTTCCCTGGAAAACCACATCTGGGACCCTGCCATATACTGATTCTTAAGCGTAAAGGACTTCATCTGGTTCTCTCATCACCCCAGTAAAAGAGTGCTACTGTCCCGGGACCGGTATGACTTCCGATGGTCGCACCGATGGAATATATCTCAACCTTCCCGTCCATCTTTGTAAACTTTTCTTCGATCAGGTCAGCCACCGCTCTTGCATCTTCATAGCAGTCGGAGTTACTGATAAATACCTTGCCGGTATAATCGAGTCCGTTCTCCGCATGCTGCTCCATCAATTCAACGATGCGCTTTTCAACCTTCTTCTTGCCTCTTATCTTCTCTCTGGGGATAAGCTTTCCCTCATCATTCACATTGAGAAGGGGACAAATTCCAAGCACGGTACCGATAGCTCCGGCGGTCTTGCTGACTCTTCCGCCTCTGATATAAAATGTCAGATCTGTTGAAAAGAACCAGTGATGTGCCCTGTTTTTATTAGCCTCTATCCAGTCTCTTACTTCATCTATGCTCTTTCCCTCATCCCTGAGATCGGCAGCCTTGTCGAGTACAAGCCCGTGTCCGGTGGATGCGGCAAGGGAATCCACCACATAAAGCTTTCTGTCAGGATATTTGGGCGAAAGCTCCTCTGCAGCGAGCCTTGCGGAATTATAAGACCCTGAAAGTCCGCTGGAAAAGGCTATATGGAGAATATCCTTTCCCGCCTCAAGATAGGGCTCAAAGAACTCGATATATTCTCCCATTGTAACCTGACTGGTCTTGGTATTCTCGCCTGCAAGCATTCTTTCGAAAAGCTCCTTTGGTGGAACGCTCTTACCCATGTCATCAAGATAGTCTTTTCCGCCGAGTTCAAAATGAAAATACTTAACGCCTATATCTCTTTTTTCAAAATATTCCGATGAAAGATCCGTCGTGGAACAACTGGTCAAAACAAAATCTGCCACGTCTGTAACCTCCGATTTATTTCAAAAAATTAACACCGATACAGTTTATCATATATATTTGCATGTAGACAAGGCTGCCCTGTCCGCAGGGCAAACCGGGTGCCGGGTCTGTCGGGTGTCTGGGTCTGTCGGGTGCCGGGTCAATCAGGCACCTGCTCAGTCCAGTATTCCTGATTATAGATATCTACCAGACGGTAAAGAGCTATATAATCCCCGCCAACATAGGTATTGCTTATCTTTATGTTATCGGGATCGGTCACCACGAAAGTATCGCCGAGAAAATAACTGTCCTCATACTCACCGTTATAGGTATAGTAATCGCAAACAAAATCTATCCTGTCGCCCGCTTCAAGCTCTATGAGGCCCCTTGCCTCAGTCTCATTACCGGTTCCGGAATAATCAAGCCTTGCGCCCGCGATATAGCCATAGGGATGATCGTTATCAAATACAAGTTCAAGCTTTACAAGAGTGTCATTCAGGTATGCCGGAACATAACCCGTTATCGTATAATCATCACCGTCTTCAACCGTATCGGTATGATAATATGCCACAGGCTGGTCCTCTATCGAAAGCCAGGTCCCGTCTACCACAGCTATCAGATTACCGTTTTTGTCTATCTCAAATACATTATCAAGTCCGAGATCCACATAGCCCGTCCCGTCGTCATAATACATCGCAAGATCCACGCAGTTGATCATTTCCCACTGGTCTGAATCTATCGGAATGTAATATGTACCCTTTTCCTCATCCCAGGAAAGGACGGATGCATCAAAATAATTGTCAGCTATATAATCCGCGGTCTGCGCATCCGTCATCGATCTTCCGGATGAAAGCGACTGCGAACCAAATGATGACAAAAGATCCAGCATGTCAGACATTCCGGAAGAAGATGTCAGGGATGAAAGGAAATCATAGGTTGATGAAGCCGAGCTTCCGGAAAGCATGGACACAGGGCTGTAGGATGCCTGACTCATCACGCTCTGTCCGGCTCCCTCAAGGCTTGCAAACTCCCTGATGCAGTCTGTATATTCGTCATCAAGCCCTATACGTTCATAGGTGCTTATAGCCTGTGATACCTTGGCAGACTTACTGTTATATGGAAAATAAATCGATACGCCGTAAGCGTTGGTCATGGAAGATGAAGTACGGTTATACTTTACCGCGCTGAGGATCGTCTGCGCGAGAGCCTGTCCCTCATCGGTACCCATCTGCTGCGCAAAGTTCACAAGATCGATCTGGTCGATCCTGGAGCTGGTTGCAAATTCCCTTGCTCCGGTTCTTGCATCTGATACAGTCTGATAATCACCGCCTGTTATAAGCTCCTGTGTGCCGGAGCAAAATGCCCTGAAATCATCTCCCACAGTCTGCTGGAGCTCTGCAAGGTCAACCAGTGAAAGAGTCGTCTTCTGCCCCGCACACTGGGATGCACACGTATCCACAAAATCATCAATGATCGTCTTTGCAAGATCGAGAGTATCGATCGATGTATCGGATGAAAGAACATTAAGCCAGTTGGTATAATACCAGCCTATTCCGGGCTCTGTCTCCTCCGAACCTATAAGATAATCGGCATACTCCGCCGCCATGAGATCTGTCTCTATCGTTCCCATAAGGCATGCATCGAATCCGATAAAATCATATTTGATACCGGCTTCATTAAGTGCGGAGCTTATCTCAGCAAGATCCATAGAACCCTCTCCGGGATTCTTTTCATCATATCCGTATCCGGAAACGGATCCGCCGCCGTGATCCCAGAAGATCAGCATATTTCTGTTTGCAGGGAAATTACTGTGTGCGTATTTGATGAATCCGGCAAGGGTATCGGGATCGGTCATTGCGGGAGAACCCATGTTGTTCTCAAGGCACTCGAGCTTGCCTCCCCCAACCACTCTGTAGATCTGGTTAACGGAGGATGATATTGTCCTGTTCTTCCACTCCTTACATCCGCCGGTATAGACTATGACATTAACATTCGGAGAAATGTCGGCCGCAGCCATCTCCATAAGGTCGTTGGTAGCCATTCCGGCCCTGGATTCCAGATCGGTCCCGCACATATAGACCATTATGGTGACTACATCCTTACCGCCGCCGAGCAGAGTTGTATATCTGTCTCTTGCTTCCGGAGAAACCTCCCTGTTAAGATTTCCGACATTCTTGTCAGCTCCCCATGCACTTGATGTGGAGGATACTCCGCTCAGATAGGGGGATGATCCGCCGCCGAGAAGCGATAATGCATTACCGAAAGCAGAAGATGAACTTCCGCCGGAGGATACGCCCGATGACGAACCTGCCGATCCTAAAAGTCCTGATATGCCTTTTCCTCCGAATATCAGAAGGACCACCACAACGACAATGAGCCTGATAAGTCCGCCGCCTCCGGGGCCTGCCCTGTGATATCCTCTTCCGTTACCACTTGAATGACCGGATGAGGAACTGAATGTACTTCCGCCTCCGGATGAAGGTCTCCTTCCGCCCATGCTGCCTGAGCCTACCGGGCCCGTTCCAAGTCCGGAGCCCCTTCTGGAAACTCCCTTTCCTCCTCCGGTAACATTTGTCTGTCTTCCTCTTGGTGCTGCCATTTTTTCATATCTCCTTTAAAAATCAGATATCATCTGCATTTTCCAATACGGTCTTACTCATTACTTCGTTATATACGGAGTCTGCGGTTTCATCCACAAGCTCCGAATATCCCGTCAGTGCAGCGAAGGATGCAAACTGCGCTGCTCTGGCCTCCCGTGGCATCCTTGGGTGCTTTGCCGGATCCGGCTCATGTACGGGAAGGTTTATTATATCATCATATTTAAAGCTCATGCTCTGTGCCCTCCCACCTGAGAATTCCTTTCAGGCATCATTGCTCCCTCTTCGAGATTCATGCCCTTTAGTATAGCATTTTTTCCGTATTTTTGCTGAATATCAAGAACCGCGGCCTGAAGCACCCTGTCCTTTTTTTCCTCTTCCTCCGCTGCCTTTCTTTCCGCATCCTTTGCTTCCTGATCGGTAAAAAGATCAAGCTGGACATATTCCGTGTCCTTCCTGTCCATTGCTTTGCCTTCTTCCTCGGTCAGGGTATGATTTGCGACAATGTTCACTCTCCTGATGAGAAGCTTCATATCTATGATCTCTTCATAAAGCTTCGCTGCTGCGCTTACAAGCACTCTGGTCGAAGAGGTATAGTGTCCGAGGTTCATGCTGCCTCCCGCAGGAGCCGGAACCAGCCTGCCGTAATAATCCCGCACTATCTCTCCCGCATACTCGTTCATCCTTTCCTTATCGGAAAAATTATCCACGTCATATCCCACATACAGTACTATCTGGTCCGTGACGAGTCCTTTTCTTACAAGGTCAAGGGAAAGCTGCTCAGCCATTTCCTTTATGATGAGTGTCCCCTTTTCGGCAGTATAGGGGCACTTTAAAACCTGTCCGCTTGAAATGGAAGTTGCCTTGGGCACATAGCCCTTGATATCCGAGATCTCGCAGGGTTCATATCCCCATGCATGATCGATTATAAGCTCGGCATTTACGCCAAAAAGCTTATAAAGCAGGTCCTCGCTGTAATGAAAGCCCTTAGTTCCTGCGGAGCATCTGGCAACATCTCCGAGGGTATACATTCCGTTTTTCTCGAGCTTTCTCGCGGTCCCTTTTCCTATCCTCCAAAAATCAGTCAGGGGTGTATGTTCCCAAAGCTCCCTTCTGAAGCGTCTTTCGTCAAGCTCTGCTATCCTTACTCCGTACTCATCCGCAGGCATATGCTTTGCAACTATGTCCATCGCTATCTTGCACAAAAACAGATTGGTACCGATACCGGCAGTTGCGGTAACTCCCGTTTCCTCCATAACCTCCCTGACCATCTTCATCGCAAGATCATGTGCGGATATCTTATAAATGCCCAGATAATGGGTCACATCCATGAACACCTCGTCTATGGAATAAACATGCATATCCTCAGGGGCAACATATTTCATATATATACTGACTATCCTGGAGCTGGCCTCCATATAATGCTTCATCCTCGGCGGAGCTATGACATACCCGAGCTTTAGAGAAGGATCACTTTTTAATTCGGGATCCATATATGAAGTGCCGGAAAAATCCCTGCCTCCTATCGCACGCTTTCTCTCGGCATTTATCTCCCTCACTCTCTGAACCACTTCGAAAAGTCTTGCACGTCCGGATATTCCGTATGACTTCAGTGAGGGTGAAACCGCAAGACATATCGTTTTTTCCGTACGGGTCGGGTCTGCGACCACAAGATTGGTCTTGAGCGGATCAAGCCCTCTTTCAGCGCATTCGACTGAAGCATAGAAGGATTTAAGATCGATCGCAATAAAGGTCCTTCTGTCGGGGCCTTCGTCGGAATATATGCGGTTTATCATGTTTGTCTCTTCCATGAAAACAATTCTAACATAAAAGGTTCGGGCACTTACCCGAACCTTTTCTTAAGATTTTTCAATTATTAAGTTACAAAAGATATGCCGGCGAAAATTACAGTATCTCAAACGGATTACTTTCCCCGTTATCCATCATGAAAATACCTTCAACGCAGTGTTCAACCATCTCCCGAACCGCAACGTCCGTATAAAATGCCATATGCGATGTCAGCAAAACGTTCGGGAACGACTTAAGCACCGCCATGTCGGTGTTGTCGAGAACATCTCCCCTCCTGTCAAGATAATACAATCCAGCTTCATTTTCTATGGTATCAAGTCCCGCAAATCCGATCTTTCCGGATCTTATTCCGCTTATCATAGCCTGGGTGTCTATGAGCATTCCCCTTGCGCAGTTGATGAGCATCACCCCGTCCTTCATCATCCGGATCTGCTCCTCGCCGATCATGTGATAATTTTCCTCAAGCCCTGGAACGTGAAGCGAAATGATATCACATTTTCTGTAGATCGTATCAAGATCCGTATACGTGGCAAGACTTTCGGCGGTTTCGTTTTTCTTTACATCATAACAGAGAATAGTACATCCAAAACCGGAAAGATGCTCTATCACCCTGGTTCCGATCCTTCCGGTACCGATGATGCCGACAACGCAGTCCTGTATATGTCTTCCCAGCTTTCCCTTCAGGGAAAAGTCCTGAATATTGCCTCTTTCTATTATCGGCATTATCTTTCGAAGTCCCATGAGCATCATCATGATGGAATAATCTGCAACGCCCGTAGGGTCATATGAGATCGAAGCCGTTCTGATCCCTATGCTGTGTGCATAGGCATTATCGATATGGTCATATCCTATCGTCCTGGTAGAGATATACCTGATACCAAGCTCCCTGAATCTGTCGAGAAGCTCCGGATCCATCTTATTGGTCAGAATACTGAGAGCATCATATCCTTT
>OCVV011129630.1_pt1 | contig 17320 bp, 17 predicted proteins | sample 1539721 | NCBI WGS metagenome assembly OCVV01 (sample SAMN02144230, study PRJEB22623) | gut metagenome | biome: sheep rumen | host: Ovis aries | place: New Zealand | reverse complement strand
AAAAACTACATTAATGGATATATATGAACAATTAATAAAAAAAGATTATAATAAATTTATTGATGATATAGAACACGCATCAGATAATTACGCAATCATAATTAATAACTCTGATAAGAAAACATATTATGCTGATGAACTATTAAACCTTGAAAGAGTTCAGGGAGCTCCTGGATATCTATTACTTCTATATTTGGAAAACAATAAGAATATACTAAATATTAAAGATGAAGATATGAAAGATATTATTAAATTATTAGTATCATTCTTTGTTAGAAGAAACATAACAGATATTCCAAATACAAGAAATTTAACAAAAATATTTATGGATATAATCGCATCAATTAAAGAAAATAGAAATGATACAGTTTATAATATATGTAGAAATAAACTAATTTCTGAATCAGCCCCAGATAGTTTATTTGAAGAAAAATTGAGAGGACCATTGTATGATTTGAATGATACTGCAACAAGATTTATTTTATGCCACATAGAAGCTCAGCATACTACAAAAGAAATATATACTGACTTATGGTCAAGAGATAATAGTAATAAATATATTTGGACAATTGAACATATATTTCCAGAAGGTCAAAAAATACCAAAAGAGTGGATTGATATGATAGCCGATGGGAACGAAGAACTTGCATATGAATATTTAAATAAATATGTTCACACATTAGGTAATTTGACTATTACAGGATATAATTCTAATTTGAGTAATTATGATTTTGAAAAGAAAAAATATAGAAAAAATCAAGATGGAAAAGATATAGGATATACAAATGGATTATATTTAAATAATGATGTAGTTAGTGAAGATAAATGGACTGTTGAGAAAATAAATAATAGAACTGATAAGCTAGTAGCAACTGCTTTAGAATTATTTAAATTATAATTGTATTATAAAAGCCCAGAAAAGTTAATTCTGTGCTTTTTTGCTTGATAAAAAAGTAATTTTTGTTGCAACAATTATAATTCTATGTAAATCATCAATTTCAATATATCCCTTAATACTAATTAAATCGTTTTCTTTAATATAACTATTTAATTCTTTTTGAAAACCTTTTGAAATATTTATTCTGACAATTTGATGATTTTCTAAGCCTTCAACCTTTAAGAGTAACTCTTCGCCTTCAATGCCTTTAAAGCATCCAGAAATAACAACACTATTAACCATAATATCCTCCTTTTTAATAGTTGTTGTATTAATCACTTAATTATTGAAATTAGTCAAGTAATTTATGGTATAATAATTATTAAATTTTGGGGGGCGATGTAAATGAGTCGAAGATATAGAAGTAACAGTTATAATGGAAGAGGATTAGTAAGCATAGCAAGTTATTTGATAAGACAGTTCTGTTTTCCTAATCCATTTGCTAATATAGTTAAAGATCCAAATACAGCTACAATTGTTAACTGGATATGTGGTGGTATTTTTATTCCACTTGCATATATACTTACAGGCACATGGTATAAAGGTGGAGCAAATTCAATTGGAAGTTTTGGATTCTTTATTAATTATGCAATATTAACAGGCTTATTTTTATTGATAACTAAATTTATAACTAATCTTTACTTAGTAGCATTTCTATTTATTTTAGGGTATGTTATATTATGTATAGTTGAAAACAAATTGTTTGGAGAAAAACATTCATTTTAAGAGTTAGTAGAATAGATACTAATTCTTTTTTTAGGTACAATTTAGGTACAAAAATACTAAAAAACCACGGTAAATGACGGTTTGTGTAAATATAAAAAGGCCCGTATTTAAAGGGGGTTAACACAATTTGGTCTCTTCTAACTGAAGAGAGCAGGCCCCCTGAAGACGGCATTTTTATAAAAAGTGGTCACGCTATATTAATAAGCTAACTTAGACTTAAGATATCTTAAGTCTTTTTCTTTTTAATTAGTTGGAAATCAACATCATACACCTATAAAAAAAGAGCGCAGGCATTGTTTTTTACATTTTATATCTTGTTATTCCCTTATAATTGTAAATAATCCAATTGATTACAAAATAATCCATACAGCTATAAAAAAAATATGTTAACCTAATTTTGAACGGGAGGATGTATGGAAAAAGTAAATATTGAAACAAGAATTAATGGTTTTAAATTAAGAAAGGAGGATAAGGATAAATTAGTTTTTCTTAGTAAATGTATTGATGAAGCTAAAAAAACAAAGGAGAATTACAATCTTGCTATAACTATTGATAATATGCCAATACAATATATTAATAAATATATGAATTGTATAATGAAAGTATTAAAAGAAAATGGTATTACGAATGTCGTTAACATTGATTCAACACGTGATTTAAGAAATTGTTGTAAAAAAATTGCCTTGATTAATTTTGATTCCGATGAGATGTCATATAATTTACGAAATTCCTTTGAAGATTTAGTTAAAGTAATTGGAAGAATCTTCTCCAATAATAATATTTTAATTATGACGTCATCTTCATCCCTTTATGGATATCAATCAATAAATAAATCCAATATTTTAGATGTTATGCCAAGAATATCATTTGAGGGGTATTTTAATGATGTCATGGAATACAAACGTCTAATAAATCGATATAAAAACAATAATATTAATTATTCATTAACTAAAGAAGAATTTCATGAAATATATAATAGTATATTTCTAGATGATTATATTCAAACATTTAGGATAGCTGATTATTTATATGATTATTCTACGAAAAACTATTCTACAAAAGCGGATGTAATTAACATTAAGACATTTGATAAATTAATTATTCAAGAAGATGAAGAAAAAAATAGGGAAAATAAGTCGGTTATTAATCTTGATAATTTAATAGGTTTAAATAATATTAAACAAGAGTTAAATAATTTATTTCACTATGTGAGTTTTTTAAAAGAAAATAATATTAGTCGAGAAGGAACTTATCTTAATATGTTTTTCTTAGGTAATCCAGGTACTGGGAAAACAATGGTAGCTAGTATTATTGCTAATAAACTATATGAATTAGGGTTTATTAAAAAAATGGAAGTTATAAAAGTTATTCCTACTGACTTAATTGGTGAGTATGTTGGTCAAACTAAAAGAAAAATACGCGATATTTTAGAAAAAGCCAAAGGAAAGATTCTTTTCATTGATGAAGCTTATCTTTTATACAATAACAACTATAAAAGTGGAAATAATCCCTTTATGCAAGAGGCAATTATTGAATTATTGAAATATATGGAAGATGTTCATAATATTACAATATTTGCCGGTTATAAAGAAGAAATGAAAAAAATCTATGAAGCGAATCCAGGTATTAAATCACGTATATATAAAGAACTTATATTTGAAGACTATGATGTACAAGAATTATATCAAATATTGGAAAATACTTTAAAGGAAAAAGGATTTAATGTATCTAATAATTTAGATAAATATTATATTCAAGAATACATTAAAAAAGTTAGAAATGAAAAATTATTTGGTAATGCACGCAGTATGAAACAGCTGGCTCAAAAACTTATTATTAATCACGCTAATAACTATGCAAATAAAAAAACGAAAGAAAAGTTAGTTATTACAAGAATGGATATACCAGTTGAACAAAAAAATAATGTCAAAGAAATGGGATTTGGTGAGTAATATGGAAGAAAAGTTATTGGAAAATAGAATTGTATTTATTAATGGTGAGATTAATGACGAACTTACCTATCGTGTTATTAGTACGTTACTCTATTTGGATTCAATTAATAATGATGATATTTCACTTTATATTAATAGTCCTGGTGGATATGTTACTCAGGGATTAGCTATTATTGATACAATGAATTTTATTAAAAGTAATATTAGAACATATTGCGTTGGTCAAGCAGCTAGTATGGCAGCAATTATTTTAGCATGTGGTAGTAAAGGTAAAAGATATATTTTACCTAATTCTGAAATAATGATTCATCAACCTAGTGGTGGTGCTTATGGTAAATCAGATGATGTCTTAATTAAATGTAATGTTTTAACCAAGTGTAAAGAAAGATTAATTAATATTTTAACAGTTACTACAAAGAAAAATAAAAGAGAAATAACTAAATATTTAAATAATGATTATTATATGGGGGCAACGGAAGCAATTGAGTTTGGTATTGTTGATAAAATTATTCTTAAATCTAATTGATTAAAAAAACGTTATATGATATTATAAAGCTGAAGGGGAAGTATTATGACGTTAAAAGATGTATTCAAAGAAATAATAAATGGATATAATATATCCAATGCTGTAGTTGACGATAAATATGTTGCCAATTACAAAACATTACAAAAAGAAAGTATTCAATACGCTAATATTATTGAGAAAAGATTAATTGATAGAACTTTTAGTTCTAAAATTAAAGATAAATATTTTATGCAACCAAGAGACATTTTAATTTTTGTTAAAAAACCATATCGTGTTGGTACATATACACATGTTCTTGATGATTTAAGAATTGTTATTCCTAGTAATTTTATTATCCTTCGCGATATTAATATGGATTTATATAGTTATATTTTTGTTGCTAATTATCTAGAAAAAATTGGTATTATGCAAATAGTAAAAGAAAAAGATATTAAAGGTAATTTAACTATCCGTGATATTGAAGATATAAAATTACCTGATATACCAAAGACAACGCAAATGTCTATTTCACCACTATTACAAGCTATTAATGAAAGAAGTGCTACATATAGTAACATATTAGCTAATGATGAAAAAATAGTTATGCAAGCTCTTAATAAGGTTATAGGTGATAATGATGATTAATGATTTACGTAATGAAATTATAAATATTGTTAAAAGAGAAAAATCGTATGTTCCAACTATTGTAGTTGAGAAAATTGTTATATATATAATTTATTTAAAATATCTATGTGAAATAGGAAAAGTTGAATATGAGAAAGCCATATATAATAATGAAATATATGATATTATATCATTACCAACTTATATTAAGAATGTAGTTTTAAAACAAGCTATTGCTATAAATAGTTTATTACGTAATTATACAGGTATTAAAGCACGTGATATTCTTCTAGAATTAATAGATTATAGTGATGGTAATGTTAACTTTTATAATATTGATGAAGAAAAATTATTTTATGCTTTTAAAATGGTTTTAGATTATAGTGAAAAGGATTATTCAATATATGATAAAAGAGGTAAGACAACGTATATTTATGAAAAAGAGATAGGTTCATATGAGTATTTTGTTTTGTTTGATGAAATATTAGGAATTCACAATAAGTATAAGAAAATTGATGAGATTAATTATAATGACTATGAAAACTTATATATATATTATAATGCACCAAAATATATTCGTTCAGATAGCGAGTTATTTGAGTATATTTTTAATACAACACATTTAGTAAAAAAAGTAGTTTTATATTCTAAGTATTCTAAAATTAGTGATTTTAAAAATGGTCGATTAGCTGCTCATTTTATTAAAACAATTATTATTAAAGGAGATAATATTGTTGTTATATTTGAACTTGATTCCAAGGAAATGAGTATTATTAATGGCAATAATCCACAAATTACAGATTATATGGTATTAGATACTATTGTAAAAGAAAATAAAGAAAAAAAAGATTTACTGGTTAAAATTGACTATGATGAATTACGAAAAAATGGTATGCGTCTTGGCTTTAATTTATATCAAATGAAGAAAAAGAGTAATGGCTTTGATATTAATAAAATTGTTGATGAAAATACAGAATATTTAAAAAATCTTAATCGATTGAATGAAGTAGTCGAACAAGAAATTAATAAACTGTTTAATTTGTAGGAGGTTCTATGAAGTTGTCTAAATCAAAATATTGTAATGGAATACAATGTAGGAAAATGCTATGGTTATATAAAAATAAACCTGAAGAAGCAGGTGTACCTGATAATGATAGTGTTCTAGATAATGGTAATTTAGTTCATGAAATAGCTAGAAATTTGTTTGATGAGCATACATTAATTACCTTTAACGAAGATTTGAATGTAATGATTAATAATACTAAAAAGGAGTTATTAAAGGAAAATAATGTTATTTGTGAAGCATCATTTAATTATCAAAATAATTTTTGTAGTGTTGATATTTTAGTAAAAAAGGGCAATTTTTTTGAAATTTATGAAGTAAAGGGTTCAACTAAATTAAAAGATAATTTTATTAATGATTTATCATATCAAGTTAACATTTTAACAAAATTGGGTTATCATGTAAAAAAAAGTTTTGTTGTTACACTAAATTCTAATTATCAAAGGCATGGTGACTTAGATTTAAATAAACTATTTATAATTAATGATGTGTCAAATGACGTTATAGATAGATTAGATAGTGTTAAAAAAAATATTCAAAATATTAGTGAGTTTATAGAAAAAGGTCATGAAGAAGATATTGATATTGATAACTATTGTTTTAAACCATATAGATGCCCTTTCTTTGATTATTGCACAAAAGAATTACCAAAGAATAATGTTTTTGATGTGTTTTCAATGTCCAAAAAGAATAAGATTAATTTATATAAAAAGGGGATTTGTACATTTTCTGATTTGTTAAAAAGCGATATTAATGAATATTATAAACAGCAAATTAGGCATGAATTAAATGATTTAAATGATGAAATTGATTCTAAAAACGTTAAAGAGTTCTTAAATACTTTATCTTATCCTTTATATTTTCTTGATTTTGAAACTTTCCAAAGTCCAATTCCACTATATGACGGTACCTCACCTTATGAGCAAATACCATTTCAGTATTCATTACATTATATTATTGATGGTAAGTTACATCATAAGGAATTTTTAGCTAAAATAGGGAATGACCCAAGGCGAGAACTGGCTGAAAGACTTGTTTCTGATATTCCAAAAGATGTATGTGTTTTGGCTTATAATATGTCTTTTGAGAAAAAGGCTATTCTTAAGTTAGCTAATTGTTTTCCTGATTTAAGAGAACATTTAATGATGATTCACGATAATATTAAAGATTTGATGATCCCTTTTAAAAAGCGATATTACTATAATAAGAGAATGAAGGGTTCTTATTCTATAAAATATGTTTTGCCAGCTTTATTTCCTTGTGATTCGACACTGGATTATCATAACCTTGATTTAATCCATAATGGTACTGAGGCAATGAATTCTTTTGTCAAGTTAGTTGACATGTCTAAAGAAGAGCAAGATTATACAAGAGAAAGATTACTTCGCTATTGCGAACTTGACACTTATGCAATGGTTAAAATATACGAAAAGCTTTTAGAAGTTAAGAATGACATTAATGTAAATAAATAGTGAAAAATGTAAAATTCGTTGTTTTTAAAATGTCAAATAATAGTGAAGCAAAAGATAATAGTAGACTAAAAAAAGTAAAATAATTAAATGGCTATAAGAGTAGTAAATACAAGAGAAAGGTACTAATAGGTATCTTTTTTTCAACAATTTATATTCTTCACATACACTATTATGGGTGAAAATAATTTATGAATGATAAATATCGAATTGTTGTTGATGCAGGTCATGGTGGAAATGACCCTGGAGCAGTATCAGGCAATTTAAAAGAAAAAGATTTAACTTTACAAGCTGCTAATTATATGTACGATAGGTTTAGAGAACTAGGGGTACCTGTTGCCATAACAAGGGATACGGATAGAACACTTACAAGAAATGAAAGGCTTAACACTATGCGAAATACTTTTGGCAATGATCCAAACGTAATAGTTTTATCTAATCACATTAATGCAGGCGGTGGCGAGGGTGCAGAAGTAGTTTACCCTCTTCGTTCTAGTCCAACTTTAGCTAGAAATATTCTAGATGAAATAGGAGCACGTGGTCAAATAAAAAGGAAAATTTATCAGCGTGTTCTTCCAGAAAATCCAAATAGAGATTATTATTACATTATGCGTGAAACACCAAATACCACAGCTCTTCTAATTGAATATGGATTTATTGACAATCCTAAAGATCAGATTAAATTACAGAATAATATTACTAATTATGCTGAAGGTGTAGTGAAAGCTGTTAGTGATTATATTGGAGTTCCTTATTCATTACCAAATACAAATGAAGTAGGTGATGTTTATACTGTACAGCGAAATGATACATTGTACTCTATAGCGCGTAAGTTTAATACATCAGTTAATGAATTAATTAAGTTAAATAATCTAACTTCTACAACTTTATCGATTGGACAACAAATTAAATTACCACAAGGAGAAGAACAAAAAGATTATGATACATATACTGTTCAACCAGAAGATAGCTTATATTCGATTGCCAATAAGTTCAATATTAGCATAAATGACTTGATTGATTTTAATGCTTTTCCAACAACTATTTTAACGCCTGGAGAGATAATAAGAATACCAAAAGGTTTAGTTTCCAATAAAGAAAACGTTTATATAGTTAAGCCTGGTGACACATTATATCGCATAGCCAATGTCTATGGTGTTTCAATTAATGACATAATTAATGCTAATAACTTATCAAGTAATATTTTATCTGTTGGTCAAGAAATAATTATCCCAATAAAACCAATAACAGAAGAAGATTATGTTGTTTATGAAGTAATGCCAAATGATACTTTATATTCCATAGCAAGACGCTTTAATACCAAAGTTGATGCTATTAAGTCCTATAATAATTTAAGTAGTAATACTTTATCAATTGGTCAAGTATTACAAATACCAATTGATAATAAAGAAATAACATATCAAACATATAAAATAGAACCAGGTGATACTTTATATTCTATAGCAAGACGCTTTAATACAACTGTTGGTGATATCATGTCCATAAACAATGGATTAACAAGTATTTTATCAATTGGTCAAGTAATTAAAATACCTCAATAGTGCATATATGTAAAATTTATTTGACTTAAGTCTTGAAATTTGTTATTATAGACAATGTCCGTAAAAATTTTAGTACAATGAGGTGTTAAAAAATGAAATTATTTACTAGAGGGATGCATTTATTTTGCGTAAGTAATATAATGGTGTCCTTCGTATGTACAGGCCTTCTCGGAATAAATAGTTATGATAAAATAATCGAAGGACCTAAAGAAAATAAAGAGGAGTTAGCTCTTTCAAAAAGTGATGCAGAGCCGGTCTCCCATTTGGGAGAAGAGGAAAAAAGGGAGAACACATTAGTTTGCAAATTACCAAGTACAAAGAATATTGAAGAAGCGAAAAAAAAGGAAATTAAAACGACAACCGTTTCTAAATCAACTAGTAAAAAAACAACTAATGTTGTTACTAAAAAACAAGTTGCAAAAACCGTTACCTATTCGCCAGCTAAATATAGTTCTGTAACCGGTGAAGCTATTGTATCTTATGCTAAGAAGTATATTGGCTTAAGATATAAAACTGGAACTCCTAGTTTAACAAATGGTGCTGATTGCTCTGGATTTACCCAATTAATCTATAGAGAATTTGGAGTTAGTCTTCCACGAACTGTTTCAGGTCAAATTGGACGAGGAACATATATTAAAAAAAGTGATTTACAGAAAGGTGATTTAGTTTTCTATAAAGGTGTTGGTTCACGTGGTGGTGCTAGTCATGTAGGAATCTATATTGGTTCAGGACAAGTAATTCATGAATCACGTCCAGGAGTAGGTGTTAAGATTAGTTCAGTTAATATGATGCAATATGTAACAGCAAGACGCGTTATTAATAGCAAGGCGAAAGAAATAGCCGAACAAAAACAACTTGAGGAACAAAAGAAAAATGAAAATAATACGGACAATCTTTTAAATGAAAATGAAACTAATAACGATAATATTGTGGTAACTGAGAATAATAAAAATAATGAAACCAATAATGTAGTAGAAAATAAAATAAATAATGAAACCAATAATGTAGTAGAAAATGAAACAAATAATGTAGTAGATAATAAAATAAATAATGAAACAGTAGGTAGTGATTCTTCAAATACCACTGTTCCATCACAAACTACGGAAATTCAAGAAGAAAATAAAGAAGAACCTAAAAAAGAAGAAAATAAAGAAGAAAAAAAAGAATCTAATGAAGTTTCTAGTGATGAAATAATATCACAAGAATAGAATCAAAGTAGATTCTTTTTTTATATTGTGTTAAGATATTAATGGTGAGATATGGAAAGAGTAATAAAGAAATTAATAGAAGAAAATAAAACAATAAGTACAATGGAATCTTGTACAGGAGGTGGTATTATTAATGCCATTACTAATATACCTAATGCTAGTTCTATTGTTAAGTTCTCGGCAGTAACTTACGCTAATGAGTTTAAAATAAAAATGGGAGTTAATGAGGAACTAATTAATAAATATAGTGTTTATAGTATAGAAGTTGCTAGGGATATGGCTAAAACAATCAGTTTTTATGCTAATGCTAACTATGGAGTAGGGGTAACGGGAAAATTAAAAAAAAGAGATGAAAATAATTTGTTTGGTGAAGATGATGTAGTTTATCTATCAATATATGATCGTAATAATGATAAGTATTATGATGAGCGAATAAAGCTAAGATTTAATAATCGAGTAGATAATAAAAAACAAATTATCAACACTTTTGTGGAAAAAATATTAAATATTAATTAAAATCTTGCGAAAAAAGTCTTTTTTTCTTGTAATAAATATTAATTTGTGTTAATATCTATTCTATAAAAGCAATGGCGAAAGACGAAATTAATTGATACTTTAAGAGAGTCTATGGAAGGTGCGAATAGATAAGAAACAATTAATTTAAATCACTTTCAAGTGCGATTTATGGATAAGATAAATACGGTTGTGCGTTATAGCAAAGAAGAAATAGTTAATCTATAAATTAAGGTGGTACCACGCTAATACGTCCTTAAGTTATAGATTTTTTTTATTAATAGAGGAGGCTAATATGGAATTTAAAGAACTAAGTAAAAAAGAAGTAAGTAAAGTTGAAGAAGAAATCATTGAGAGTTGGGGTGGAACTAATGCCATTACTAAACGTCAAAATGAATTAAGAAAGAATAATAAAAATTTCGTTTTTTATGATGGACCTGCTACGGCTAATGGATATCCTGGATTACATCATATGGTGGCCAAATTTTTAAAAGATAGCTTTTGTAAATATAAAGTTATGTGTGGAAATAAGGTTATTCGTAAAGTAGGATGGGATACTCATGGATTACCTGTGGAAGTGGAAGTTGAAAAAACATTAGGTTTTTCCGGTAAAGGTGATATAGAAAAATATGGAGTTAAAGAATTTAATGAAAAATGTCGTGAAATTGTTTGGAAAAATGAAAAGGCATTCTCTGATTTAACTTCTAAGATGGGACAATTTATTGATTTAGAAAATCCATATGTAACATATGATAATAATTATATTGAAACTGAATGGTATATTTTAAAGAAATTCTTTGATGAAGGATTATTCTATGAAGGAGTAAAAATTGTTCCTTATTGTACAAGATGTGGAACGGGATTAGCTTCACATGAAGTAGCTCAAGGGTATAAAGAAATTGATGCACAAACGGTTATCGTGCCATTTAAGAAAAAAGATGAAGATGTGTATTTTCTTGTATGGACAACTACACCATGGACTTTAATTTCAAATGTGGCTTTATGCGTTAATCCACAAGAAGAATATGTTAAAGTTGAAAGTGAAGGATATCAATTTATTTTAGCTAAAGCTTTATGTGAAAAAGTTTTAGGTGATAAATATAAAGTATTAGAAGAATATAAAGGAATTGATTTAGAATATATGGAATATGAACAATTAATTCCTAGCTTAAAAGTTAATAAAAAGGCTTTCTTTGTTACTTGTGATAATTATGTCACTACTGATGATGGAACAGGTATTGTTCATATTGCTCCAGCCTTCGGTGAAGATGATAGTAAAGTAGGAAAAAAATATAATTTGCCTTATTTAAATCCAGTTGGAGAAGATGGAAAATATACTGATGGTTTGTGGAAAGGTATGAGTGTTTTTGAAGCAGACTTAGAAGTTATTAAATATTTAAAAGAAAATGATAAATTATTTAAAAAACAAAAAATGTCTCACAATTATCCTCATTGTTGGCGATGTGGTACACCACTTCTTTACTACTCTAAACCAAGTTTTTATCTTGAAGTTACCAAAATTAAAAATCAGATTATTAAGGCTAATAAAAAAGTTCATTGGTATCCTGATTATGTTGGTGAAAAAAGATTTGGTAATTGGCTTGAAAATATGAATGATTGGGCTATTTCACGAAGTAGATATTGGGGAACACCACTTCCTTTATGGCGTTGTTCATGTGGACATGATGAAATGATAGGCTCTAGGAAAGAATTAGTTGAAAAAGCTATCGAAAAAATTGATGAAACAATTGAACTTCATCGTCCATATGTTGATGATATTCATATCAAATGTCCAAAGTGTGGAAAAGAAATGACTCGTGTTAAGGATGTTATAGATTGCTGGTTTGATTCAGGTTCAATGCCTTTTGCGCAATATCATTATCCTTTTGAAAATCAAGAACTATGGGATTCACAATTTCCAGCTGACTTTATATGTGAAGGAATTGACCAAACAAGAGGATGGTTTTATTCACTACTAGTTATTTCAGTTTTCTTAAAAGGAGTATCACCATATAAAAATGTTTTAGTAAATGATTTACTTCTTGATAAAGAAGGAAAGAAAATGTCTAAATCAAAAGGTAATATTGTTGAACCATTTACGACTATTTCTAAATATGGTGCTGATACAGTAAGATTTTATCTTCCATATGTTAGTCCTGTTTGGACACCACTTAAATTTGATGAAGATGGACTAAAAGAAGTATATTCTAAATTCTTTAATCCACTTCGAAATACGTATTCATTCTTTTCAATGTATGCAAATATTGACAAAGTAACAGTAGAAGATTGTCAAAATAATTTTAAAGTTGATTATAAAAATCGTCCATTAATTGATAAATGGCTATTATCTAAATATAATCAATTAGTAGAAAATGTTAATCAAGGCTTTTTAGAATATGATTTAAATAAAGTAGTTCACCATTTAACAACTTTTGTCTCAGATGATTTATCTAATTGGTATATAAGACGTAATCGAGATCGTTTTTGGGGAAGTAAACTAGATATTTCTAAAAAAAGTGTTTATTTAACAACATATGAAGTATTAGTTGGTTTATCAAAATTAATTGCACCTATTTGTCCTTTTATTAGTGAAGAAATATATCGAGGATTAACCGGTGATGAGTCTGTTCATTTAACAGATTACCCTGTTAGTGATAAAAAACTAATTGATAAGAAAATAGAACAGAAAATGGATTTAGTACGTGATTTAATTTCTCTTGGACGTGGTGCTCGAGAAGAAGTTAAGATTAAAGTACGTCAACCAATTAGTGAAGTGATTTTAGATGCAAAATCTAAAGAAGTAATCGGTGATTTAGTTGATTTAATTAAAGAAGAATTAAATGTTCATGAAGTATGTTTTACTAATGATTTATCTAAATATATGACATTTGAAGTTAAACCAAATTTTAAAGTGTGTGGAAAAATGTTTGGTTCAGCTATTAAAGAATTTCAAAATAAATTATTATCTTTATCAAATGAAGAAATCAAATTATTACAAGATGAAGAAATGATTGTAATGGAAATTAATAATGAGAAAAAAGAAATAACTCATGAAATGGTTGATATTCGTATTAATGCCAAAGATGGTTTTGATGCAGCTTACGCAAATAATAACTTCATTGTTTTAAATACTACATTAACAGATGATTTAATAAATGAGGGAATTGTTCGTGAATTAATAAGCAAAGTGCAAAATCTTCGTAAGGTAAAAGACTTTAATATTATTGATCGTATTAATATTTATCTAGATAGTGAAATTAATTTAGAAGAAAAATTAGCTAAATACATCGACTATATTAAAAAGGAAACTTTATGCGTTGAAATTATTAAAGAAAAACGTGGCGAGATGGTTAATATCAATGGTATTAATGTTTATCTTGATGTTGAAAGGGCGTAAGCTCTTTCTTTTTTTTAAAAAATATGATATAATATGGGGCAATAAGGGGGATAGTATGTTGCCATACGACTTGAAAAAAGATAATGCTGGTTTGTTATATATTGAAAATAATGAAATATTAAAACATCAACCATTAGAATTAGATCATCGACATGGTTATCAAGAAAGATATTATCAAAATGGTTTTTTTAAATTATATAGTTCAGTAGATTATATTGTTAAATATAGTTATACAGTTTTTTCAAAAATGGAACAAGAACAAATTAAAGAGATGCTTATAAGATTAGTTTCTAAACAAGATTGTATTAGAAGTGTTGATTTTCCTATTGCCTACTTTAGACATAAGAGAAAACTAATGGGATTAGTTATTAAATATTATCCATCTGGCATATCAATTGATAATATAGCTAAAATAGAAGATATTGAATTATTTGGTAAATACTATTATCATGATGATGATAGTATTCATAACTTATTTCTTTTCTTTAATGATGTATTAGATACTGTTTATGAAATGTTTGAAAATGGAATATATTATCGAGATATTAATCCAGGTAATATCATTATTAATCAAAATGAAGTTAAAATTATTGACTTTGATTACCGTTTTGTTCATTTTGATAATAAAAATTATCGATTAAACGCTATTATGTATACTTATGCCCTTTTAATACATGATATATTATCTAAATATCAATTAGATAGTAGAATTGAAATAGCTCATAATTTTGAAGAAGCTAAAGTATTAACCAAACAATTAGAAAATCAAGTAAGAAAGGGATAATAGGATGATAAAGCTTAATGAACCTTTTCAATTAGATAGTAATAATTTATGGTATCTTGATATGACAAATGTTAATTTAACACCTGTTATATTTGAAAAAGAACAAGGAAGATATCCTAAAAGTTCTTTTTGGAAAATTGATAATATGGAAGATTATCTTATTAAGAATATAAAATCTAGTTATTTGTTTTTTAATCAAGTAAGAACAAAAAAATATTTAAAATTATTACAAGATAAACAAGATGTATTATCAAATATTGATTTTCCTGTAGGTTATAGTATAGATAATAACAAATTAAAAGGCTTTATTATTCCATATTATTCAAATGCTATTTCATTAGAGAATTTTATAAATCAATATAGTTATTCGGATATTACAAAGTTTTATCAACATGATGGGATAATTGAACAGAATATTATTGCAATATGTTTAGATATATTAGAATTAATTAGAAATATGTATGACAAAGGAATTCTTTATTTCGATATACATAGTGGTAATTTCCTTTTATATAATAATGAAATTAAAATTATTGATTTTGATCCACGATATATGCTTTTTAATTCTAAAAAAGATGAAAATCTTCGAATAATGCTTAGTAATTATGTTGTTTTTGTACGAAGTTTCTTAAGAAAATTAGGATATAAAGATGTTTTACTTAATTATGGTGAAGATTTCTATGAAACAGAAAAAAGAGTTTTAGGACTACAAAAAAGATTAGAGAGGAAATAAATGGAATTTACAAGAGAAGAATTATTAATTGGGGATAAAATTAAGGTTTTAAAAGAAAAAACAATATTAGTATTAGGATTAGGTGGTGTTGGTGGTTATGTTGTTGAATCACTTACAAGATGTGGTATTGGAAAACTAATTCTTGTAGATTATGATAAAGTAGATCTTACAAATATTAATCGACAAATTATTGCCACTCACAAAAATATTGGAAAATTAAAGACAGAATGTTTTAAAGAAAGAATTAAGGATATTAATCCTTGTTGTGAAGTTACTCTTTTAAATATTTTTTATGATGAAGATAATAAAGATTGTTTATTTAATGAACATATTGATTATATTATTGATTGCTGTGATAGTCTTGAAAGTAAAAAAATATTAATAATGGAAGCTAGTAAAAGAAAGATTCCAATTATTTCTTGTATGGGAACTGGTAATAAGTTTCATCCTGAATTATTTAGTATTACTAAACTTAAAAAAACAGAATATGATCCGTTAGCTAAAAAACTACGATATTTATTAAAAAATCATAAAGAATTATTAGATATCGATGTTTTATATTCTAAAGAAGTACCAGTAGAGTATAAAGGTACAATTGGATCTATTTCATATGTTCCTAGTGTAGCAGGATTATTAATAACTAGCTATGTAGTTAATAAATTTATAGAAAAATAAGCAAATTATGCATGTTTTGTTTGACTTAACATTATATTTATGGTAATATCTTTAATGTTTGAACCTCGTATTCAAACCGCATCAAAAAGGTTATAAACAACTTACTTGTACCTTAAGAGCGAGTGAATTTATAAAGGAGGATGTATGAAAGCAGTAATTAAAACTGGTGGTAAGCAATACTATGTAGAAGAAAATAGTATTATTTATGTTGAAAAACTAGATGGTGAAGTTGGTTCTAAAGTAACTTTTGACGAAGTTTTAATGCTTGGAGATACTATTGGAAATCCAACAGTAGCTGGTGCAAAAGTAACTGGTGAAATTGTAAAACATGGTAAGGGTAAGAAAATTAAAATCTTTACTTATAAGCCTAATACAACATCAACTAGAAAAAAACAAGGTCATAGACAACCATATACACAGGTTAAAATTAATAAAATTGGTTAATTATGATTAAAGTTTTAGTATCAAAAAAGAAAATAGAAATAAAAGGTCATAGTAATTATGATACTTTAGGTAAAGATATTGTTTGTAGTGCTGTTTCAAGTATTGTAACAACAACTATTAATGGTATTATTTCTATTAATGAAACGGCTATTAACTATAAGTATCAAGATGATACTATGGTAATTAGCGTTTTAAAAGATGATGAAATAACTTATAAGCTTCTTAATAATATGATTGATTTATTAAAGAGTTTAGCTAAAGATTATCCTAAAAATATTAATGTAAAGGAGAGTTAATTTATGATGAAATTAGAATTAAATATTCAATTATTTGCTCATAAAAAAGGACAAGGTTCTTCAACTAATGGACGTGACTCTGCTGGAAGAAGATTAGGTTCTAAAGCCAGTGATGGAGAAACTGTTAGTGCAGGAAGTATTTTATATCGTCAAAGAGGAACAAAAGTTCATCCAGGAGAAAATGTTGGTCGTGGAAGTGATGATACCCTTTTTGCTAAGATTGATGGTATTGTAAAATTTGAGCGTTTAGGAAAAGATAAAACTAAAGTAAGTGTTTATGCGAAATAAACACTTTTTATTTACAGAAAATTCGTTTTGTGTTATACTTTCTATAGTATAGGGTAGGTGAAGATATGGAAGAATTTGAACCTAAATTAAAGACGAAGGTATTTACAAGAGATTTTTTCTCTAAATATATATATGTATTTGTAA
>OCVV011287822.1_pt1 | contig 17322 bp, 19 predicted proteins | sample 1539721 | NCBI WGS metagenome assembly OCVV01 (sample SAMN02144230, study PRJEB22623) | gut metagenome | biome: sheep rumen | host: Ovis aries | place: New Zealand | reverse complement strand
CACCACCTTCTTCGGCAGCCTGGTGGTCAACGACCTCGCCGCCTTCAAGTCCCGCAGCAACGCCATCATCGCAAATCGCTACGACTCCTGCCTCGACGACGTCCAGCAGAAGGTCTACACCCGCGACATCTTCCGCCGCGACTGATTCCTGTGATTTTGAGTGCTAAGCACGACCCCATCCTGTAAAAACATCAATAATAATGAAAAAGATACAATACCTGCTTCTGGCAATCGCATGCCTGTTCACCATCTCCTGCCACAAGGACACTGGCACGGCCAGGGTGCACGTCAATGTCAACGATTTCTCCATCAGCCAGGAGGATATGTCCAAGTCATCCGAGAATGTGGCCGACTACAACGGTGTCAAGGCCATCACGCTGGCCTTCTACACCTCCGACGGCACCGAGCAGTACAAGACCACCCAGATGCGTGCCGACGCCTCCACCTACACCACCTTCGGCCATTTCGACCTCTCCCTGCCCATGGGCAGCTACACGATGGTGGTCATAGGCTACGGCCTGAGCGGCAACGAACCCGCCATCACCCTCAACAGCCCGACTTCCGCCACCTTTGGCGACAATCCGGCCCGCGAGACCTTCGCCGCCACTCAGGCTGTCAACATCGCCAACGCCAACGATGACGTTGACATCAGCGCCACCCTCAGCCGCGTGATTTCCAAACTCAAAATCACCTCTACCGATGGATGCACCGAGAATGCGGTCAACGTACGCACCACCCTCTCAGCCGGAGGCAAGAGCTTCAACCCCACCACAGGCCTGGCCACAGCCAATGCCGGCTTCAGCAATGTGCTCCCGATACAGAGCGCCGTGGGAAACCCCACCAACTCCATCACCTACCTCTTTCTCGCTACCGATGAGCAGACAGTGAACGTCACCATCGACGTGCTTGACGCCAACGGCAACTCAATTTCCCACAAGGAGGTCAACAATGTACCGTTCCAGCGCAACCGTATGACAGTACTTACCGGTTCACTTTATTCCTCAGGTAGCAACGGCTCCTTTCAAGTAGAGACCGACTGGCTTGATGACTATAACACTACATTCTAACACAAAGAAATTGATTAATTAACCCGCCATCAGCCCGCCTCCACGCTGTTTAATCAATAAAGTTTAAAGAGATGTTTTCCTTTGGACCGACGGAGCAGAGAGAGTAGAGCTAAAACTCATTTTGACTATGCCGAGTTGCGATGGAAGTGGACGTAGTCAATAGCACCTTTGAGTAAAAATAGATGCAGCGAGTCAACTTTATGAGACAACACCGCTGTGAAGAAATAAATGAAGTGAGTCAGCACCATAGAAATAAATCAGATGTAGCGAAGAAGCAAATAAACATCAGCCATTATATACTTCAGACATCCTAAGCCGTAAGCGACCGAGAGGGTAAGACCAGGCTAAGACGAGGCAAAGAAGAGGGTAAGAAGAGGGTAGGCTTACGGTGCCTAGCTTCTACAAGTTCGATGGAAGATGGAAGAAGTAAGATAGGAATAAATAGGCAGCTTATAATTGGTTGCACGAACTCTATAGTAAGAACTTTACTAACACGGTTTTGGTTGAAGGATTGCTAAGGACACTGGTTTTGGTAACTGAGAAGGGCGATGAGAACAGTTTGCTTCCAATTGTGATCCCGTAAAGGATGTTGACCGAAAGGATGCGTTCTTGGCTGGCGATAACGTATGATGAGATCGACAACAATATTCAATCAGGACGTATTGGTAATTATGCTTACGGCTATATCAATGACAAAGGATTGATGATTTTGGAGGCCACCGAGGTCTTTTAGTTAACCAAAAACATCCTGCCAAACCAGAAGGTATTGACTGTGTTTGTCCGGTTTGTGAAGAATAGGAACATCTTCCATATAACATCTGACATCAAGCGAAGCGACATCGGAATTATCGTCTGCGGCGTTCTTGAACTCTTGAACCCCTTAAACCATATAAGCACCTAAGCATCTAAGCACCTAAGCCAACTTTTCACTCTTCACTTTTAACTTGAGCGAAGCGAACGTTACCTTTATCGTACCTTTATCGTACTCTTATCGAAATCCTATCCCGCGAAAGGCCGAAATAGGGCGGCGCAAATGTTAAAAAAACACTTAAGCAAATAATCAACGGTAAGCAGTAAGCTGTAAGCCGTAAGCAGATAAGCAACTAAGCAATTAAGCCCAAGTTAACGGTTAACAGTTAACAATAATCTCAAAACAAGCCGACAGCGAGATGCGGATTTTAAAAATTCTCGAGAATGGGCAAGTGTTTATTGTGTCAAGAACGAGAAGCAACCAAGAAAGGCTATCATATCATACCGAGTTTCTTTATGAAACGTATCAATTCGATTGACGGGTGTAATAAAAGAGACCATGAATTGGGCTTTTCGATAGGATTAGGAACTGTTAAGTCGTATTTTGGTAGAGATATCTATGAGGATGTACGGAGGAAATTCACTGACGATGAAAGTAAAATAGATGACAGGACTAATCTTGACATAATTGATAATGTTTTCTGTCCAGAGTGTGAGAAACTGTTTTCAAAATACGAAAACAAATACAGCCCAATTTACAATCTTACGTTTGATAAAGAGTTAGTCGAGAATACTTATGTGACAGGTGCAGAAGCAGCACTTTTCTGGTATGGTGTTATTTGGCGTTTATCAGCAACAGCTCATTCTAATGCAAGGCTTAAACCAGAGTTTGAAGAGAAGTTAAGAAGAATAGTTCTATCTGAAGATATTATCGGGTCGGGTTTCTACTATGCTCTATTCCATTGCAAGGATTACAGAAAATCAAATCCTACTTTTGCCTTGTTTGATTGCAAAGATGACGTGGCGATGTTGATAGTGGACGAATTTATGCTTGTAGTTTTCAACGATGAGGATGCAACCATGAGTGACCAGTTTTTGTGGGGGATGAATTTCCAATGCGATGTATCAAAACTGAATAACGGAACACGTAATGAAAACATAGGGTTGTTACCTTACGAGTTATTCAATTACATAAATGACACTATATTACATCAGCTAGTAAAGCGGATTGATTTTAAGGGTAACTTCAATGCAATGCATTTGACATTATTTGGACACGACATGCCAGAAAAAATATTTCAGGAAATTATGGCTGAGATAAGGAAAGCTAAATTGGCTGATATATATACTATCAGCAACTATGCTCTTGCAATGAAGACGGTTATTCAAGCACATCCCGAAATGTATAAGGTCAAATTTGCGGATTAAAACAGAAAACAAGAAGCAAACATTTATGGAGTTGAAACTGGAACGAAAGGCTGTGGGGCATTGTATTATATGCCATCAGGATAATGTTGAGTTGTCCGACGAGCATATTATCCCAGATTCGATGGGAGGGTATATACACTGCTATAATGTTTGTAAGGATTGCAATTCCAAACTGGGTGATCATGTTGACAAACACTTGTTGAACCACTTCTTTATTCAAGGGGAACGACACAATTACCGTCTTAAAGGAAAGAAGGATGCAATACCTAACCCTTTGCTTGGAGATGCGGTATTGAAGACAGGGGAGAAGGTGAGAGTTGAAGAAGAAAATGGTGTAATAACTCCACGGTTATTACCAACAGCACCAGTTATATCGGATGACAACCGCTCATTCCATGTCGTTTTGGATAAACGTGACGAAAATTTGATACCTTCTATTTCGCAGAAGATGTTTAAGAAGATGGGATTGAAGCCGGGTGAGTTCGAGATTGTCTCAAAACTTGAGGAACAACAGTTTATACAGCCGGTCATTGAAAAGCAGTCGGTTATTGACCTAAAGAAATATAAGATAGGGATTCTTAAAATAGCTTATGAAAGTTGTGTGCAGTTGTTTCCTGTGTATGAGGAAGATGTTGTTGGTAAGAAATACTCAGATATTCTACATACTGCTAATATAGAAAGGCTGGATGAGGTTTCCTTCATTGGCGATGGATTACAAGACTCGTTTAAACTGTTTTTTTCGCAATTTCTTGATTATTCAAATAAAAAACGGCATTATATCATATTCTTCAATTTCAGGAAAGAACTCTATTGTATTGTAAAATTGTTCGATGTATTCAGCCAAGCCATAAAAATGTCAGAATCTACTTATCTTGCAGAGAATGACATGGTGCTATATGTCAATGATTTTGGTAAATGCAGTTTTGAGGTCTTGACCATTGAGGAATTAGCCGCTAAAGTGTCGGAGTTTGAAGAGCGGCATTACAAATTTGATCAAGCTGGTATGGGCTATATGGCAAAGATTGACAAGGATAGCTCTATAGGTTTTTATGCCAATAGATATGGACAAAATCTCATTTTCAATAAGGAAGGCCAGGCGATAGCAACTGAAATGCAATTGTTGTTATCCTTGCAAGAAGATAGAATTGTGGATTCCGAAATAAAGGATGATTCATTTTATTCCACATTCTACATACCATCTGGGTTTTATTTTATGGTTTACCCAACCGATCATCTTATTCAATTGAAAGAAGTAGAGGTAGTAACAACTATTAAGAAGTATTAAATCAGTTTAGGAAGAAAGAATTTGAAAAACGACCAAATAGAAATAATATGAACTGGCAGGATTTACTGAAAGAATTAAAGAAGCAATATCCAGACAACTTTGATATCATGCGAGTGGAAGTAAATGCAGTTTACAAGGAAGTTGATGGTAGGGAGGTGAGAATGGATTGTGATTACGATGCAATCATTGTTGATTTTACTGGAAAGTATCATAATAAGTATAAGCCAACAATCCGAATTTGGAAAGATTCAAGGGTGAATGCGACTATAGAGGTGTTAGGAACTGGTGGCTTTAGTTTTCCTGTTACTGGGCACGATGAACATCTAAATGAAAGGATTTCAATAATTCCCAGCCTTGCATCCATTTGTAATGATAGCAATTCAATGGCTGAATTAAAAGTAATTTATGATTGGATTTTTTATTCGTATATGAATGCACAAAAACAAAACAAATTAGTATGACAAATATACATCCATCACATTTTTTTGAAAATATTGAGAAGTATCTTAAGACACATCAAGGGCAAGTTGCCGTTGATGATTTAAAGAGTGAAGTAATCAGAAACGGATGCCCTGCTGAAATGGTTGAAAGTGTAATTAATGGGGCAATAGCTGATGAAGTGAACATAAAAGTCACGTCAAAGAATAGTACGATGACAATTCAAAAGGATGGCGAAGTTTTTGCTCCGACGGAGGCATATAATCCAACTTATGAAGGACTGATTAATGATATGGTTACTCGTTTTAATGGTTTGGGGCAAGACCGTGCTAAAAGCATTGTTGATTCTTTACTACGCAATCAAGAACTATCTGTTTATAATGATGAATTGATCTATAGAACTAAGGTTCGGATACCACGGCAACCTATTTCTTTATAAAACAAGTGTAAGTCCTATTTTGAACGGGCTTTCGAATTTTAAAAAGATATGAAGAAATACATAGAATTAAACATCACTGGACCTGATGAAGAGATGGTGGCTTTAGTTGATAGACTCAAGACATATTCTTCAGATTCGTTTAAATTTGTTAGTATAAGTGAGGATAATGTTCTTCGTGACGGGTATTATGTTGAGTTTGTTGCAAAGCGAGCATTGGACTATCGGTCACGTGTAATCATGATTTGGGATGAAGAGGGCTTACGAATTTGCAACATAGTTCCTAAAACTGTCACCTTTTTAGAAGTAGAGCATTATAATTCAGTTCTTAGGCATTTCTATGAGGATGTTATTACACATACAAAGTCCAATGCTTTAAGGGTTGTGATTACAAAAGAAGAGAACTCTATACAAGATCTAATCTCAGCCCCTGCCTACAGGGCTCTTGTGTTGTGGGAGGAATTTTGTAATAAGAATTCCCCTACATCCCATCCTAATGACCGGAGTCGTTGGATGAATTTTATTTGCGAATTGTTTATCAACCATGACCAACTTTCGCTTTCTGACTTCAGAAATTGGCTGATTGAAGATAAAGGATGGTATTATGATGCCAACGATGATAAAGACAGAACCATCCTCGACATGGAACTTGAATTGGAATTTGGTTTGGATTTATTAGAAAAGTATGCAGCAAAAACTAACAATAGATAAGGTTGCCACAAAACTGGCTGCTACCAATCTTCCAGTCTTGTTCCGTGACACTTGTGCACAACTTGATGTTTTCAGGAATGTGGATCGGGCTTGTGATTGTGCACCATATAAACCCTTTGTGGAGCTTTCAGAGAAGGTGAAAAGAAAAGAGGTGATTCTTGTTTATAACGAAACAGTAGAAAATGAGTACAATTATAATGTTCGAAAAGTTGTTTCGGAAACACGGTCACATATAAATAATCAGAACCGAAAGTGGAATGCTTTTCGTTTGATGATGAGAAAAGCACAGGTAGCAAATGACGTAACCCTTTCAGCTTATAAAGTTATCCAGTCAGCAGATGCTTTGCTCAGAACAATGCTGAAAGATGCTTGCATTGTAAAAGATTATGATGCTGCATTGCACTCTTCTTATCAAGTGGTGTTAAGGCATATTGCGCCAGCGGAGAGAGACTCACAATTTAAAGATGCTTATATTTTCAAAACGTGTCTTGACCTTGCCAAAATGAGTGGAAAACAGATTGTGTTTTGTTCCACAAATACCAAAGATTATTGTGTGGATAATAATGGGAATAAAACAATTAATCCAAGTATTTTAAGTCAAGCAGCCGCCAACAATGTAATAGTAACTACAAGTCTTGGCGAGGCCATTGGGAAAAAATAGATTTTGGCGCACCAAGGCTGTTAGTTAAGTACAAAGCAAAACATAAAATAACTATGAATAATAACACCGCAATATCCGTCACCTACTCCGACGAGCGGCTCCGCACCCTCGTTGAGGAATATATCACCATGCAGAAGCATGAATTCACATTCAAAGACCTTTGCTCCTACGTCCTTTATTGGGCAAAGGAAGAGGAAAAAAACGCAAACACTGGCTTGTATGAAAGCAACCAGTTAAGTCCTGATGACTGTGAACGTTTAACCAACATAATGCGAAAAATTATAGGCGAAGGCCGTATCACTTGTAAGGTGAATACTTTTGCCGATGATACGATGTTTGTGAAGACAAAGGAATAAAGCGTTACTTGAAGCCCCACCCATCTTTCGAGAACGCTTATTAAGGGGTATAAGAAAAAACTTGGACTGACCGAATGCCCCAATGAAAATAACAGTAAGTATACATACCTAAAAGCAAGAATCAAATAATAACATTAAATAGAAATAACATGTCAGTATTTAAAGACAAAGTCCTCCTCATTACTGGAGGAACCGGTAGTTTCGGTAACGCAGTACTAAACAGATTTCTCAGAACCGACATAGGTGAGATTCGAATCTTCAGCCGCGACGAGAAGAAACAGGACGACATGCGTCATGATTTTCAGGCCCGTATGCCTGAGGTGGCCAACAAAATCAAATTCTACATTGGCGATGTGCGCAACAAGAGCACACTGAAATACGTCATGAAAGGTGTTGATTACGTGTTCCATGCTGCTGCCCTGAAGCAGGTGCCCAGCTGCGAGTTCTTCCCGATGGAGGCTGTGAAAACCAACGTGATGGGAACAGACAACACCCTTGATGTCGCCATCGACGCTGGCGTGAAGTGCGTGATTTGCCTCAGTACTGACAAGGCCGCCTACCCCATTAATGCCATGGGCATCACCAAGGCTATCGAAGAGAAGATAGCCGTGGCTAAATCAAGAATGAGTGGCAATACCAAAATCTGCTGCACCCGCTATGGCAACGTGATGTGCAGCCGTGGTTCTGTGATTCCTCTGTGGATTGACCAGATCCGCAAAGGCAACCCGATTACCATTACTGAGCCTTTGATGACTCGCTTCATCATGAGCTTGGAAGAGGCCGTTGACCTGGTGCTGTTTGCCTTCGAACATGGCAATAATGGTGATATTATGGTTCAGAAAGCCCCTGCCTGCACCATTCAGACGCAGGCCGAAGCGGTGGTGGAACTCTTCAAGCACCAGGCACCCAACACCCCCGAGATTCGCGTCATCGGTATCCGTCACGGTGAGAAGATGTACGAGACGCTGCTCACCAAGGAGGAGGCCGCCAAGGCCATCGATATGGGTAACTTCTATGCCGTGCCTGCCGACAACCGCGACCTGAACTACGACAAGTTCTTCAAGGAAGGCGACGTGAAGAGGGCCACCATCGAGGAGTTCAACTCTAATAACACGAAGCGGCTGAATCTGGAGGAGACCAAGGAGAAGATTGCGAGCCTGACATATATTCAGAATGAATTAAATGGAATCCCAAATCTTGTGTAGTATGGCAGCATTTAAAAACAACGGGAAGCTGAAGCTTCTCATCATCGTGGGCACGCGCCCTGAAATCATCCGCTTGGCGGCGGTGATAAACAAATGCCGTCAGTATTTTGACTGCCTCTTGGCTCATACCGGGCAGAATTACGATTACAACCTCAACGGTGTCTTCTTCAAAGACCTGAAGCTGGCTGACCCTGACATCTACATGGAGGCCGTGGGCAACGACCTGGGCGAGACCATGGGCAATATCATTGCCAAGAGCTACCAGCTGATGGTGGAGGTGAAGCCCGATGCAGTGCTGGTGCTGGGCGACACCAACTCATGTTTGAGCGTGATTGGTGCCAAGCGTCTGCACATCCCGATTTTCCACATGGAAGCCGGCAACCGTTGCAAAGACGAATGTCTGCCCGAGGAGACCAACCGCCGTATTGTCGATATCATCAGCGATGTAAATATGGCTTATTCAGAGCATGCACGTAGATATTTGGCTGATACGGGTTTGCCGAAGGAACGCACTTACGTCACGGGTAGCCCCATGGCTGAGGTGCTGCACAATAATCTGAAAGAGATTGAGGCCAGCGACATCCACAAACGTTTAGGCTTGGAGAAAGGCAAGTACATCCTTCTTTCAGCACACAGAGAAGAGAACATCGACACAGAGAAAAACTTCATGAGCCTCTTCACCGCTATCAACAAGATGGCCGAGAAGTACGATATGCCTATTCTTTATAGCTGTCACCCACGTAGCCGCAAACGTTTGGAGACTTCAGGATTCCAGTTGGATAAGCGAGTGATTCAGCATGAGCCTCTGGGCTTTCACGATTACAACTGCCTTCAGATGAACGCCTTTGCAGTTGTTTCAGACTCTGGCACTCTCCCTGAGGAAAGCAGTTTCTTCACCTCAGTAGGCCATCCCTTCCCGGCAGTCTGCATCCGCACCTCAACCGAACGCCCCGAAGCCTTGGACAAAGGCTGCTTCGTTTTGAGTGGCATCGACACCATTGGCCTTTTGCAGAGCGTTGACGTGGCAGTGGGACTCATCCGTGACGGCAACCACGGCATCCCCGTGCCTGATTATGTGGACGAGAACGTCAGCACAAAGGTGGTTCGCATCATCCAATCGTATGTCGGAGTTGTAAACAAAATGGTCTGGAGGAAATATTGATAATGGTTCAAAAGGTTCAATAGTTCAAATGGTTCAAGGGATGCCGCCCGCAAAATTGAACTTCTTGAACAACTTGAACCCCTTAAACTTTGAAATATGAAGATATTGGTAACAGGTGCAAAAGGATTCGTAGGGAAGAACCTCTGCGCGAACCTCCGCAATATACAAGAAGGCAAAGACCGTAGATTTCCAGAGTTGAATATCGAGGAGATCTACGAGTATGATATTGATACCGACCCATCGCTGTTGGACAGCTTCTGTGAGAAGGCCGACTTCGTGTTCAACCTTGCTGGTGTGAACCGTCCGCAGAACCAAGAGGAGTTCATGCAGGGCAATTATGGCTTTGCCTCGACTTTGCTTGATACACTGAAGAAGTACGGGAATAAATGCCCAGTGATGCTCAGTTCAAGCCAGCAAGCTAGTTTGACAGGTCGTTTTGGCAACTCTGAGTATGGCCGAAGCAAAAAAGCAGGTGAAGATTTGTTCTTGGATTATAGCAAGGAAACAGGTGCCAAGGTGTTTGTCTATAGATTCCCGAACTTGTTCGGCAAATGGTGCCGCCCGAACTACAACTCAGCGGTGGCGACCTTCTGCAATGCCTTTGCCAACGACCTGCCTTATACGGTCAATGATCCCAGTGTGGAATTGGAACTGCTCTATATAGACGACCTCGTTGACGAGATGATAGCCTGCCTGAAAGGTGAGGAACATAGGTGTGAGTTCAATGGATTGGATGTTGAGCCTGTCGAAATAGGCCGCTATTGCTATGTGCCAACCACTCACAAAATCACATTAGGTGGCATCGTTGACCTGCTGAAAAAGTTTGCTGCCCAGCCGCAGACCCTAATGATACCAGAGATTCCCGCCAACGGCTTTGCCAAGAAGTTGTACAGCACTTATCTGAGTTATCTTCCGAAAGAGAAAGTGGCATTTCCATTGAAGATGAACGTGGATGACCGTGGCTCGTTCACCGAGCTGGTTCACACCCTGAACTGCGGCCAAGTCAGCATCAACATCAGCAAACCCGGCATCACCAAAGGCCAACACTGGCACAACACCAAGTGGGAGTTCTTCATCGTGGTTAGTGGTCACGGATTGATTCAGGAGCGCAAGCTTGGCACAGACGAAATCATCGAGTTCGAAGTCACGGGTGACAACATCCAGTGCATCCACATGCTCCCTGGATACACCCACAACATCATCAACCTCAGCAAAACCGAAAACCTCGTCACGGTGATGTACTGCAACGAGATCTTCGATCCTGGGAAGCCAGATACCTACTTCGAGAAAGTATAAGGAAAACAATATAACACACCAAATTTTGAGCTATGCGTCTTCCGGTCTTTACGCGCAGCCGGGGTCGCTCAAAGGGGCTGAAAGGTCTTCCGCACAGACAGTAGGCCCCCAAATAAGATGTGGCAGGTATGAACCGCAGGTCTCTTAGATATGGTTCAATTCCCTGCGGGCATACCCTTTGATTAAATCACGAAAATTACAAGATAATGAGAAATAACCACATAGTAATCATGGCTGGTGGCGTAGGAAGCCGTTTCTGGCCTCTCAGCACGCCTGAATACCCCAAGCAGTTTATTGACATTTTGGGTTGTGGGCGTACGCTTATCCAGCTCACTGTTGACCGTTTCAAAGGCATCGCCCCGATGAGCAATTTCTGGGTGGTGACCAATGCCGCCTACGTTGACATCGTGAAGCTGCAGATTCCCGATATGCCCGCTTCGCATATCTTGGCCGAACCTGCCGCTCGCAATACCGCACCCTGCATTGCTTGGGCTTGCTGGAGTATCTGCAAGGAAGACCCGCAAGCCAACGTGGTAGTCACACCAGCTGATGCTGTGGTGATGAACCCCGAGGAATTCCGCAGGGTGATTAAGAACGCTTTGGCCTTTACGGATAACAACAACGCTATTGTAACCATAGGTATTAAACCGTCACGACCTGAAACGGGCTACGGCTACGTGGAAATAGATGAGAGTTTAGAGTTGAGAGTTGAGAGTCAGTTGCAAGTTGAAAGTGGAGAGATTAAAAAAGTAAGGGAATTTAAAGAGAAACCTTCGCTTGAAGTGGCGGAACAGTATCTGAAAGCTGGCAATTACCTTTGGAACGCAGGTATCTTCGTGTGGAACATTGACACTATAACTGAGAGCATCATCAAATACAAACCCAACATTGCTGCACAGATGGATGAGATAGTTGGCTCGAAACTTACCAATACTACACTATCCATTGACTCTAAACACTCAACACTCAACTCTAAACTACAAGAAATCTTTCCGACCTGCGAAAAAATCTCCATCGACTTTGCCGTGATGGAGCCTGCTGCTGCCGATGGTTTGGTCTATACTCATCCTGCTGATTTCGGGTGGAGCGACCTGGGTAACTGGGCCTCGCTGCACGACAAACTGACCAAGGATGCCAACAATAATGGTGCAGTGGGCAATATCAAACTCTATGAATGCAGCAATTGTGTGGTTCATACCGAAGATGCCAAAAAGGTTGTGTTGCAAGGTTTGGATGGCTATATCGTAAGCGAAAAGAACGGACAGATACTTGTTTGTAAACGTAGTGAGGAACAACGAATAAGAGAGTTCTCTTGTGATTGATTCAAAATAATTTGTGTAAAATAATATGAAGACTTTAGTTACGGGCGGTGCCGGTTCTATAGGCAGCCATATATGCAGACGCTTGGTGAATGAGGGTCATCAGGTGGTAGCAATTGATAATCTCTCAAATGGCAGTTTGGATAACTTGCAAGAGTTAGAGGGCAATCCTCATTTTTATTTCACGAGTTTGACGTGAACAACACTGTCAAACTGCGCTCGGTGTTTGTTTCCCAGCCTTTCGATATGGTGTTTCATTTGGCAGCTAATGCCGATGTGACCAAGGGTGAGGAGAGTCCACAGGTGGATTATGAAAACACGCTGCAAACCACGCTCAGTGTGCTGGAGATGATGCGCATCTATGAGATTAAGAAATTCTTCTTTGCTTCCTCTTCAACAGTTTATGGTAATGCAGAAGAGCGTTTGCAAGATTTCCGTTCCATTATGCGCCCTGTATCGCACTATGGTGCTGCCAAAATGGCCAGAGAGGCATTTATCAGTTCATTCAGTCACCTGCATGATTTCCAAGTGTGGATTGCCCGTTTCAGCAATGCCGTGGGACCTAATATGCAGCATGGCGTGATTCACGATCTGGTGAAGAAACTGCAAGTCCATCCCAATGTACTTGAGGTATATGGTGATGGTACACAGTTGAAACCGTACATTTATATCGACGATTTAGTTGATGCAGTGATGACGTTGCTTGAGAAAACCAACGACAATTACAATGCATACTTAGTTGGAGTTGATTCATCGTTGACCGTTGACCAGATTGTTCAGATAGCTATGGATGAGGTGGGTGTACACGTGCCAGTACGTTATGGTGGCAGGTATAGTGGTTGGAAAGGCGATGTGCGCAAGTACCAATATGACATAACAAGTCTCCGCTTGTTGGGTTGGACACCCAAATATTCGGCAGAGGAGGCTGTGAGAAAAGCGATAATAGAGAATTTAAAAAATAATTAAATATCAATACTATGGCCAAAAGAGCCCTTATTACAGGAGTTACCGGACAGGACGGTTCCTACCTATCAGAGTTCCTGCTTGAAAAAGGTTACGAGGTTCACGGCATAATCCGCCGCAGTTCAGTTGACTTCCGTGAGCGTATAGCTCATCTCGAAGGCAAACCCCTCTTCCATCTGCATTATGCCGATATGGGTGACTCCATGTCGCTAGTTAAAGTGGTTGATAAAGTTCAACCCGATGAAATCTATAATCTGGCAGCTCAAAGCCACGTACAGGTTTCATTTGACTCGCCTGAATTTACTGCTGATGTGGATGCCACTGGCGTATTGCGTGTGCTTGAAGCTGTACGTGCATGTCATTTGGAAAAGACATGTCGCATTTATCAAGCTTCCACTTCCGAGCTTTATGGCAAGGTAGAAGAAGTACCGCAGAACGAGAACACACCGTTCCATCCTTACAGTCCATATGCGGTGGCAAAGCTTTACGGTTTTTGGATTGTGAAGGAATATCGTGAGGCTTATGATATGTATTGCTGCTCGGGCATCCTATTTAACCACGAATCAGAGCGTCGAGGTGAGACCTTCGTGACCCGAAAAATTACGTTGGCCGCTGCCCGTATTGCTGCCGGCAAGCAGGACAAGCTGTTGTTAGGTAATCTGTCGAGCTTGCGCGACTGGGGCTATGCCCGCGACTATGTGGAGTGCATGTGGCTCATCCTGCAACAAGACCAGCCTGAAGATTTTGTGATTGCCACAGGGGTACAACACACTGTACGTGAGTTTGCCACTTTGGCATTCCATCATGTGGGTATTGAACTCCGCTGGGAAGGCGAGGGAGTTCACGAAAAGGGGATTGACACCAAGACGGGAAAAGTGCTTGTAGAGGTCAGTCCTGAGTTCTACCGTCCGACCGATGTGGTCAACCTTTGGGGCGACCCCACCAAGGCCAAGGCCCGCTTGGGTTGGAATCCTTCCAAGACCTCGTTTGAGGAGTTGGTAGCTTTGATGGTGAAGCACGATGTGGCCAAAGTTGCTGTTGAGCGTGCCGGTGAGCAGGTAAAGGTGAATCTGGCCGAGAAGGAAGAATGGTCAGGTACGATGTAATTGTTGAATCAATAATCAAAAGGATATGGACGTAAAAGATTTTGAAGTTCACAGAACAGATGTGATTCCTGATTTGGTTTGGTTCCGCACCAAGAAGTTCTCCGACCTCCGTGGTTCGCTTTTCACCACTTTCCACAAGGAGGTGATGGAACAGTACATTCCGAAGGACTTGGAGTTTAAACACGATAAGTTTGCCTTGACTTTCCACAATTGCTTGCGTGGCATTCATGGCGACACCAAGACTTGGAAATTGGTTACCTGTGTGTATGGCGAGGTGCATCAGTATGCCGTTGACCTTCGCCAGGGTTCGCCTACCTACGGCAAATGGGAGAAGTTTGTCATCAATCAGGACAATCAGGTGTCGGCTTTGCTGCCTCCAGGCTTTGGCAATGCCTTTGTGGTGACCAGCGAGGCTGCCATGTATCACTACAAATTGGCCTACATTGGTGATTATGTTGATGCTGCCGATCAGTTCTCAGTGCGCTGGGACGACCCGAAACTGGGCATAGAATGGCCGGTGAAGAATCCGACACTATCAGATAGAGACAAAAATTTAGAAAACTTAAAATGATTATATTATGCAAAGAATAGAACATGACGGCTATTTAGTAGCCATTATTTACCGTGATGAGGACTGGGTGGAAGGCTTGAACTTCGTAACCCCCAACGAAATGTTTGTGCAGGTAGGCTCCTGGTGGTACAAGGCAGGTCGCAAGCTGGCCTCCCATATCCACAACGATTCTGAGCGCAGCGCCATGCGTACCCAAGAAATGACCTACGTAAAGCAAGGCTCTATGCGTGTGCTGCTTTTCGATGAACAGAAAAACTACATCGGTGACTTCATCCTGAAACAGGGCGACTTGGCCGTGTATGCCTACGGTGGTCACGGCTATGAGATTCTTGAGGACGATACCAAGATTATCGAAGCCAAGAATGGTCCATTCATTGACGTTGAAACAGACAAAACAAAATTTGAAGATAACATTAAATAATTGAGCAAAATGGAAGAGAAATTTATCCCCCAGATGGAACCGTGGTTCGGTGAAGAAGAAAAACGGGCCATTAACGAATATATGGAAGAAGGCGGTTGGCTGACCGAGTTTAAGCGTACTGCCAAGTTCGAAGAAATGATTGCCGAATACACTGGCGCAAAATATTGCGTGGTGGTCAACAACGGTACCATCAGTTTGACCCTTGCAGCTATGGCTGCCGGTATCGAGGCTGGTGATGAGGTGATTGTGCCTAACTTCACCATGATTGCTACCCCAAATTCAGTGAAGATGTTTGGCGCAAAGCCCGTGTTTGTTGACGTTGAGCCTGAAACGCTTTGTATGGACATCAAGAATGCAGAAGCTGCCATTACGCCCAAGACTAAAGCTATCATACTGGTGCTGGCCAATGGCCGTTACCCCAAGGCTGGTATTGAAGCTTTTGTGGAATTGTGCAAGAAGCATAACTTGAAACTTATTGAAGACTCAGCCCAGAGCCTTGGCTCCCGTTATCCTGATGGCCGCCATCAAGGCACAGTGGGTTGCGTGGGTAGCTTCTCATTCTCCGCTCCCAAGGTCATCTCAACAGGTCAAGGTGGTGCTTTGATTACCAACGACGATGAGATTATCTACAAACTGAAACGACTGAAAGACTTTGGTCGTTCGGGCGGTGGAAACGATATTCACGACAGCATTGGCTTCAACTTCAAGTTCACTGAGCTTCAGGCCTGCATTGGCATTGAGCAGATGAAGAAACTCCAGTGGCGTGTTGACCGCAAGAAAGAAATCCTTAAGGTTTACCAGCGCGAGTTGGCTGACTGCCCCAACATCAAGTTCTTTGAACAGGATTTGACCTGCACTACACCTTGGTTTATTGATGTGTTTGCCGACAACAAGTTGGAACTCCAAGCCTATATGAAAGAGCATGGCGTAGGAACCCGTGTGATGTATCCGCCAATCAACCGTCAGGTGGCTTATATGAACATCTTTGGCGAGCCTGATGATAGCCAGTTCCCAGTTTCCAATATGGTTGGGCAAAAAGGTTTGTGGTTGCCTTCTGCTGGTCAGTTGACCGATGATCAGATTGTGTCAATTTGTGGAAAAATCAAGTCTTTCTATGCAAGATAAACCCAACTATATTGTAATCATATCGGCAGTATCCTTCCCCTATGGCAATGCCTCTGATAATGCCATTTATACTTTTATGGATGGATTTCAGGAGCATGGCTGCAAGGGGGAGGTGATATGCCTCTATCCCAACTCCCCTTCAAACCACAAGGAAGTTCTTGCTGAGGGTGATTTTCAAGGGGTAAAGTATAGATATTTGCCTGGTTACACTACAATTCCCAAATCAAAATACCGGCATTTTGTGGATTTCTGGATTAGTCCGGAAAGGAATTTAAAAAAACATTTGCACGATTTGAGTGAAAAGTATCATGTGGTGGCGATGTTTGTGGCCTATTTGGATTTGCGGATATACAGATATACAAAAATTTGCAAGTCTCTGGGAATTAGTACTGTCATGGTTACATGCGAATATCCGATATTCCTCAATAAGTCAAATAGCTATAGGCGATTGTTGTACAGACATTATTCTAAAAACATCGATAAGTATGTTTTTGAAACAAAGACATTGAAAGATTTTGAGGAGAAGGCTCTGGGTAAAGAGGTGGATGCCATAGTCATTCCCGCAACAATGCCCTTCGAAGATATTCTTAATGCACAAAAACAACCGACAGAACCTTATATTGCTTACAGCGGATCCGTCCATTCTGAAAACAAGGATGGGTTAATGAATATAGTCAAGGCATTTGGGATATTCCATGTCGTTCATCCAGAGGTTAAGCTTATGTTTATCGGGCGTATTGCAAATCGTGCCTACTATGAGCAATTAATCCGACTAATAGAAGAACTAGGTTTGCAAGATAGTGTACATTTCACAAAAGAGGTTTCAAGGGAGGACTATATCCGCTATATGACCAATGCTGAGATGATGATTGTCGCCAAACCTAAAGACAGTTACTATGGTGGGGGCCTTTCTTCCAAAGTGATAGAATATCTATTCTCTGGCAATCCTGTCGTTATGGTAGCGGCGGACGACTATGTTCACTATCTGACCCATAAGGAAAATGTATTCTTTACAGACGACA
>OCVV011064573.1_pt1 | contig 17326 bp, 15 predicted proteins | sample 1539721 | NCBI WGS metagenome assembly OCVV01 (sample SAMN02144230, study PRJEB22623) | gut metagenome | biome: sheep rumen | host: Ovis aries | place: New Zealand | reverse complement strand
GGCAGCGGTTATTTCACGGCGGATGCCATGCCGGAGACCCTGGACCGGAGTTCCCTGGGACAGTTAGGACCCGGAAGCCCGGTGAATCTGGAGCGGGCCATGCCCGCAGACGGCAGATTCGGCGGTCATATCGTATCCGGACATATCGACGGAACCGGCATGATCCGTTCCCTGGAACAGGATGACAACGCGGTGTGGTACACCATTGCGGCTTCGCCGGAAGTGCTGCGCTATATCGTGGAAAAGGGTTCCATTACCATTGACGGGATCAGCCTGACGGTGGCATATGTGGATGAGGAGGTGTTCAAAGTCTCCATCATCCCCCATACCCGGGAAGTGACAGCCCTGTCATCCCGGGAGGCCGGCAGTATGGTCAATCTGGAATGCGATATCATCGGCAAATACATAGAAAAGCTGATGCGCCCCTACAGCGGCGAAACAGCAGAGAAAAAAACAGAAAGCAGGATCTCAGAAGCATTTCTTATGGAAAACGGCTTTCTGTAGAGAAAGGAAGTAAATCATATGGCAAAAGAAATTGGAACAGTAGAACAGGCACTGGAGGATCTGCGCAACGGCAAGGTAATCCTTGTCATCGACGATCCGGAACGGGAAAATGAAGGAGATCTGATCTGTGCGGCAGAATTTGCCACCACAGAGAATGTAAATATGATGGCATCCGACGCCAAGGGACTGATCTGCATGCCCATGAGCGGCGAGTACTGCGATAAGCTGGAACTGGAGCAGATGGTCAATGTAAATACGGACAACCACTGCACGGCATTTACCGTATCCATCGACCATGTGGACACTACCACAGGCATTTCCGCGGCAGAGCGTTCCATTACCGCGCGGAAAACAGTGGAAGCAGACGCGAAACCTTCGGATTTCCGCCGCCCGGGCCATATGTTTCCGCTGCGGGCAAAAGAAGGCGGTGTGCTTGTCCGCGACGGACACACAGAGGCCACTGTGGATCTCTGCCGTCTGGCCGGCCTGAAACCGGTGGGCCTGTGCTGTGAAATTATGCGGGAAGACGGTACCATGATGCGCACTACGGAGCTGCTGGAATTCGCGGAAGACAGACAGCTGACCGTGATCACCATTGCGGATCTGATCAAATTCCGGTTAAACAACGAGAGCCTGGTCCGCAGGGAAGCAGATGCCAAACTGCCGACCAAATACGGTAATTTCCAGATTTACGGCTATGAAAATATCCTTACCGGCGATCACCACGTTGCCCTGGTCATGGGAGATGTGGCAGACGGGGAGCCGGTTCTTTGCCGGGTACATTCCGAGTGCCTCACCGGCGACGTATTCGGATCCAGCAGATGCGACTGCGGCGATCAGCTGCACAAGGCCATGGAGATGGTGGCGGAAGAAGGCCGCGGCATCATTCTCTACCTGCGCCAGGAAGGCCGCGGCATCGGCCTGATCAACAAGCTGAAAGCCTACGAACTGCAGGAACAGGGCTATGACACGGTAGAAGCCAACATTAAGCTCGGGTTCCCGGCAGACATGCGGGAATATGGCGTAGGCGCCCAGATCCTCCGGGATATCGGAGCCAGAAAATTGCGTCTTCTGACCAACAACCCGAAGAAAATCACCGGCCTGGCAGGCTATGGCATCACCATCGAGGAGCGGGTGCCGATTCAGATCAAAGCGCAGAAATTCGACTATCGCTATCTGAAGACCAAACAGGAAAAAATGCACCATATGACAAATTACAAATAAAATTACAAAAGACAGCAGGAGAACGGATTATGAATAAGTTAGAAGGTAAAGTAGTAGCCGGAGATGTGAAAATCGGCATTGTAGCAGCGAGATTTAATGAATTTATCGTGTCCAAACTGGTCGGCGGCGCGCAGGATGCCCTGGTACGTCATGGTGTGGCCGATGAAAATATTGATCTGGCCTGGGTGCCGGGAGCGTTTGAGATTCCGCTGATCGCCCAGAAAATGGCAGAATCCGGCAAATATGACGCAGTTCTGTGCCTGGGCGCTGTGATCAAAGGCGCCACCAGCCACTATGATCTGGTATGCAACGAAGCAGCCAAAGGCGTTGCGCAGGTGGGACTGAAATCCGGCGTACCGACCCTGTTCGGCATCGTTACCACCGATAATATTGAGCAGGCCATTGAGCGCTCCGGCACCAAGGCGGGCAACAAAGGCTATGATGTTGCATGCTCCGCAATTGAGATGATCAATCTGATCAAAGAAATTCAGGGCTAGGAACGAGAAACACAGGAAAGTCCCGGAACCGCAGTGGTTTCGGGACTTTCTTTATGTATGAAAATCTAAAATAAGTGAAGAAAGAATAGCGGACAGGGAATCTGTTTTATTCCGGATCAGGGACATCATTTCGCTGTTTTCTCAAAACCAAACAGCGCCGGTACTTCCTTGGCGGAGTCCAGGACCCAGGTAGCCATGGCGCGGACTTCCGGGGAGGGCTGTTTCAGATCCGGAATGCAGATGACGGGGATGTGTCCGGCGGCGGCTGCGCGGACGCCGTTTTCCGAATCTTCCAGGACCAGGGCGTGCTCCGGCGGTACACCGGCCCGGCGGCAGCAGGTCAGAAACATCTCCGGATCCGGTTTGGAACGGGTCACCTGATCACCGGTCAGAATGAAGGAAAAGGCGTCATAGATGCCGCCGGCCTTCAGAAATGAGGCGGCATATTCCGATGTGGTGGAAGTAGCCACACAGGCCGGGATCTGATATACTTTCAGATAGCTGAGCAGAGACAGGATCCCGGGTTTTATTTTGGGGCCATGGGCTTTCAGGTGGGCAAGTTCCGCCTCCCGTGCTTCGGTTGTAATGGCCTGTTCCGGATAGCCGGGGCCGTAGATTTCTGTGAGAAGAGCAGACAGTGTGCTGCCCGCGGTGCCCATGGTGCGGATATAATCTTCCTCGCGGTGGATATATCCGTATTTTTCCAGGACTTTTCCGCGCAGTTCCATAAACAGGCGCTCCGTATCAAAGAGGAGCCCGTCCATATCAAATATAAATAATTCAGGCAGTGTCATAGGTAAATCCTTTCTGTAAGCAATTCGCCGTCCGTACGGTTTGCAGGAACAGCACCGCGGCCAGCGGTTACAGGTAGTATACACGATCCGTGCCTGAATGGAAAGAGAGGCAGAAGGCAGTCATGTATCTGGAAGAGGTATATCTGGGAGACGAAAACGGGGGAATCCACTATTCCTTCCGGAAAGGCATCAACGTGATTTTCGGACCGGATGAAGCCGGGAAACGCAGGCTTCAGGCTGAAATCAGCGCCAGGATCCGACAGGCCCGGGAAGCAGGGAAGGCAGAGGGCGCTGTCGAGGAATCGGAAAAGCAGCGCTGCCGGCAGCTGCAGCAGGAACTGGAAGCAGGAAGAACTGCCGTATCCGGCTGGGATCAGGCCACCGGCACGCCGGTGGGACATGCCTGGGGAGGAAAGGCGCAGCACTGGAATCCGCTGATGACGGCGGGAGTGGTGCTGTTTCTGGTGGTGATGTTCGGCTACCGTTCCGGAAATGTATCCCGAGCGGTTGTAATTCCGGCCTGCGCGGTGTTTGCCCTCATGGTAGCTGTCGGCGCCATACAGGAAAAGAAAAAGATGGATCGGCCGGAAAACGCTGAAGAGAAGACGCGGAAAGCGGAAGAAGTGTATCCGGTGCTCGTGGAGGAATCGTATGCAGGGTACAGTGACGAGCAGCTGCGCGCCCGGTTTCGGGAAATCGCCGGCTGGGACTGCCAGGTGTTTCTGACCGGATGTCACAGCAGAGAAATCGAGCTTTTGAAATCACTGGACCTGGAAGTGCACCCGGTCTATGTGGAATAAGCGGCAGAGCTGAGCGGGATGGGAACGGTCCGAAAGCGCAGAGAACAGCCCGATGAAAACAGGTGAAATAAATGGGGAAAAACCGCTTGACGCTGGAAAAAAACCGGATTATAATCGTATCAAAGTTAAATAGCCTATTTACCAGATAGGCAATTGGGGTTATAAGAAAGAGGGAAGCGAAAATGAAGAATCGTCTGCATTATCAGATGACCGACTTTGACTGCGGTCCGGTTACACTGCTGAACGCGGTGAATTATCTGTTTGAACGGGAGGAGATTCCGCCGGAGCTGGTGCGGAATATCTTTTTATTCACGCTGGACGGTTACGGCGCCAGCGGGGTACGGGGCGAAGCAGGCACCACGGCGGAGGCGATGCAGCATGTGGCTTCCTGGCTCACCGGTCTGGGACGCAGCGGCCGCCTGCCGGTACAGGCAGAGTTCCTTTCTGGCGATCAGGTGTCCCTGGAGGAAGGCAGCCGGCTGATTCGGGGACTGCGTCAGGGTGACGCTGTGATCGTCCGGGTGTTCTGCGGCTGCGGCCATTATATATTGCTGACCGGGGAAGAGGGCGATGCGGTCCGGGCCTTTGGTCCCTATCAGCGGGAGACTTTTTCTGACACTGACTGCTATCGGAGGGTAGAAGGACACCCGTATACACACAATCATATCATTGCCAAGGAGTGCTTCCGCCCGGCCAGAGATGAAGGATTTTTCGCTTTCGGCCCCTATGAAAGACGGGAAGCGGTGATCCTGCACAGAAAATAATATGCCAAAATAATCCACGGGTTTTTAGGAGAATTGCATAAAAGAAGAAAAATGGTTGACCCTGCTTCCCGCTACAGATAAAATAAAAGAGATTATGAATCGCAACTATCATGTGATTGACAGAATAAGGAGAAGCACAATCTATGGACGTTGACCTCGGGCATTTAAGCAAGCCGCGGGTCTGCGGATGGGAGCATCCTGACGGGATCCGGGAGATCCGGATCGAACCGGGGGCTACCGCCAGACTGGATGATATTCTGCTGGAATACCAGTATCAGAATCCGGTCTTTATCTGCGACAGCAGTACGCGGGCCGCGGCTGAACCGTATCTGGAAGAAGAGTTCAAGGATTATCTGGTCATTGAACTGGACCCGACTGGCTTACAGGCCGATGAAGCAAGCAAACAAAAGATTTTGTCTCAGGTGGAGGACTGCGATCTCGGGTTGAGCAGTGTGCCGGTGGACATTCTGGTGGCGATCGGAGCGGGAACGATCCACGACCTGACACGTTACGCGGCAGAGGAGTTCGAGATCCCGTTTATCTCTGTCCCCACTGCGGCCAGCACCGACGGATTCTCCTGCAGTATGATTCTGCGGGATCCGGACGGAATACGCAAAGAAGTGCCATCCGTGGCGCCAAGCTGGATCTTGGCGGACACAAATCTCTTTGTTCATGCGCCAAAACGCCTGACATTGGCGGGAGTATCCGATGTGATCAGCAGACTGACGGCGCTGGCCGACTGGAAAGTATCCCATCTGGTAAGTGATGCCTGGTTTGATGAAGAGATTTATCAGGAGATGCGCAGCAGGATTTCCCGGGTGATCGATCAGCTGGAGGATATCTGTGCCGGCGATGTGTTCGCGACAGAAGCACTGATGGATACGCTGATTTATTTCGGCATTATGACGGGTGTACCGGGAGAAAATCAGGCCGTGTGCGGCGCGGAGCACCATGTGGCCCATCTGTGGAAGATGGCAGTGATCAATCCGGCGCCGGACGCGTTATACGGAGAAAGCGTGCTTACAGCCATGTTCCTGGTGCTGGACCAGTATAAGAAAATGGTTCCAGCCATCCGTCAGGGCAAACTCCGGGTGGATACCGAAGAATCCAAAGGGATCGAATACATGCTTCTGGAGCGGGTTTTCCGGGATCCTGAGGTACTGGAGCAGATCATTGCCGAGAATACTCCGAATCCGCTGGAAGACATCGACCTGGATGCCTTTGAAGACAGTCTGGAAGCAATCGCGGATGTCATTGACAGTCTGCCCCGTCCGGATGGTCTGCAGCGCCATCTGACGGCTGCCGGCTGCCGGACGGCTCTGGCACAACTCGGACTCCCGGAAAACATCGCCGCGCTTTCCCTGGACGCCGCGCCGTATCTGCGGGGTACCATTACCCTTCTGCGGCTGCGCAAGCTGCTGGAGTGATTTGCGATATTTGCTTTTTTGCGGGAAGCTGCCGGCTCGACAGATCCGGCGGACAGATAAAAAGAAAAACAGAATCATACACCGGAGACAAAGGACTCCTGCCGCTGAAACTATGAGGCAAGCGTACCGAAGTCTCCGGTGTTTTTTATTTTTTAATGAAATTACCGCTCTCAACGGCTGAGATAATCCAGGATCCGGAAGGACAGTTCGTAGAGAAAGAGCAGGCGGCTGTCAGTAATGGAAATGCCCAGGAGTTCTTCGATTTTTTTTACGCGGTAAAAAAAGGTGCTGCGGTGGATGTGCAGCGTTTCTGCCGTGCGGGTGGCATTCCGGTCACAGTCCAGATAGGTGCGCAGGGTGCGGATAAACTCTGTATGATTTGCTTCATCATGATCCCGCAGCTCAAACAGATGATGGTGGATGCCGATTTCCAGGCCGGGATAGTCACAACAGGAAAAGAGATAAGGTACCAGGGCATCCGTACTGTAAAAAAGAATTTGATCCGGGTCGGCAGTATCCGACAGAAGCTCCAGGGTGTGTACAGACTGCTCGTAAAACCGGTTGATTTTCAGAATATCAGAAAACGGCTGGCTGATGCCTGCAATCATGGAATTTCTGCGGCAGAAATCCTCCAGAGGGGACAGGTACTCCGGCGCGGTCTGCACTGGAGTATCCTGATTGATGAAAAGCACAATCCGATCCTTGTAGACCACGGACATGCAGTTAGGATAAAACTTGCGCAGGGTGGACATCTGCCGTTCGTTAAACAGGGAGCTGTCGTGGGGAACCGTGCAGTCCAGTGTGATAATACAGAAAAAATGTCCGAAGCGGCGGTTTAGCAGCTCCAGCCGGGAGGCGATCAGGTTGACATCGGAAAACCGCCCTTCCAGAAGCTCGATCAGAAAATTTTCATACTGCATACCGGTGCGTTCGATGAAAAAGTCGTGTTTCTGCATTTCCACGGAACAGATTTCCGCAAAGGCAGTCGTCAGCCGCAGTTCGTATTCTGAGGCCGTCTGATCGCCGGGCAGACAGACAGCCACATACCCGGTCATTACGTGGTGGATGCGGATGCCGGCAAAGATCCAGTTGGTATCGGGGTGATCCACCGGACTGACGCAGAAGGCTTCGGAGGCGCCGTAGATCCGGTCTTCGATCTGCAGACGCCGGAGGCTTTCGATTTCTGAGGAAGCAAGGAACCGGTCGGTTCCGGATGTTTTGATGCCGAAAGAGACCTGGGACATGGAGGGGGAGGAGGCCAGTATGTTATAGGAGGCATCCAGAATGGACACCGGATGGGAAAGGCAGCGTTCCAGCTCAATGGCCAGGCGGTCCAGGCCGTCCCCGGTGTACAGCGTGTGGCACAGGCGGGAAACCGCGGATTCCAGACGGTCTTCCAGGGCCAGCCGTTCATTCAGGACACGGAACAGTTCCGGGGCAGAGAAAGGCTTAGCGGCACAGAGTACGGTAAAGGGGGATGACTGGGGTCTGGCGAGCAGAAGCAGGAAGTCCTCCGGATGCGCCGGGAGATGCGCGGGCGCCGGGAGTTGTCCGTCACAGAGGTAGAGGGTTTCCGGGTCAAACAGCGTGTCCCGGCGAAGCAGGTCCACGTGGCGGATCATTCGGTTTCCCAGGGCGTTCCCGTCGGAAATTGGGCTTTCGCCGGGAAGGGCGTCTCCGCCGGGAAAAATGACGGTAAAGTCCGGCGGAAGACCATTCGCGGATTGTTTCAGAAGCTGGCGCAGGGACATCATAAGAAGAATCTCCTTTCTTGTAAATTCAACATTTGTTGAAAAAGAAAAAATATTTGAAGAACAAGTTTTAACTGGTGTTTGAGGTGTTTTATCCATGCATATGCTATACTTCAATTAAACTATCATAGAAAACACAGAAGTGTCAAACAACTGTAGAACTACCGGATTTCCGGGAAGCGTGAGAGGTGTGTTTTCCGGGACGCCGAAAGGAGAGAAAACATGGCAGAGATAACGATTGACGGTGTCAGGCTGACGGTGCCGGACGGCCAGAATGTGCTGCAGAGCGCGCTGGATGCGGGAATTTACATTCCCCATCTGTGCCATCACAAAGACCTTGCGGAAAACGGCAGCTGCCGCATGTGCATCGTAGAGGTGGAAGGGCAGGAGGAAGTGGTGCCTTCCTGTACGCTGAAACCGGAAGACGGCATGGTGATTCATACAAAGACGGAACGTGTGAACAAACTGCGCATGCTGGCCCTGGAACTGCTGCTGGCAGCCCATCCGGAGGATTGCTCTACCTGTCCGAAATATGGCAATTGCGAACTGCAGACCCTGATTCAGTATGTGGGCGCCAACAATGCCCGGGTGCGCACCCGGAACAAGGGCGCCGCGGCTGAGGAACGAAATCCCCTTCTGATCCATGACATGAACCGCTGTGTGCTGTGCGGCCGCTGTGTGCGGGCCTGCAGAGGCCTGCGCGGCGTGGGAATCCTGGATTATACCAAGAAGGACCTGGAAGTATACGTGGCGACGCTCCACGGAAAATTGTTAAAAGAGGAAGACTGCCGGTTCTGCGGAGCCTGCGCGGAAGTCTGTCCCACCGGTTCCATCCGTGACCGGATCCAGGCGGCAGAAAGCGGCAAAACAAGGGAAGAGCTCCTGGTTCCCTGCCGTGCGGCCTGTCCGGCCCATACCGATGTGCCGCGGTATATCCGGTTTGTAAAACAGGGGGATTTTGATGCGGCCACAGCAGTGATCAGGGAAAAAGTGCCGTTCCCGACTGCGCTTGGCTATGTATGCAATCATGAGTGCGAAATGAACTGCCGCCGGGGCGAGGTGAATTCCCCGATGTCCATCCGCAACATCAAGCGGTACGCGTCGGAACACGACACCGGCAGATACTGGAAAGGCAAAGGCAGGCAGCTGCCGGATACCGGCAGGAAAGTCTGCGTGATCGGCGGCGGCCCGGCAGGACTGACAGCAGCGTATTATCTGAGAAAACAGGGACATACGGTGACCGTTAAAGAAGCCCTGCCGAAATGCGGTGGCATGATGCAGTACGGCATTCCTGCCTACCGCATGCCGCGTCATCTGCTGGATGGGGAGATCGATGTGATCCGGCAGCAGGGTGTGAATATAGAGACCGGCGTGAAAGTGGAGGATCCTCAGAAGCTGCTGCAGGACTATGACGCGGTGCTTCTGACCATCGGTTCGCACCAGGGTGTGCGTCTGCCCATGGAAGGCAGTGATCTGCCCGGGGTGCTGCTGAACATTGATTTTCTGCAAAACTGCGCCATGGAACAGGACACAGGCATTGGAAAACGGGTCATTGTGCTGGGCGGCGGAAATGTGGCCTTTGACTGTGCCCGCAGTGCGAAGCGGCTGGGTGCTGAGGAAGTGCATCTGGCCTGCTTGGAGGCGCGGGAGGCTATGACTGCGGATGAGGAAGAGATTCTGCAGGCGCAGGAGGAAGGCGTACAGATCTATCCGGCCCGGACGTTTGAGCGGATTACTGGCAGCGACCGGGTGACCGGCGTGGATTTTATGCAGGTAAGATCCTTTTCATTTGATGAAAACCATCGGGCAGTCATTGAGAAGGAAGAAGGCTCCGAACAGCATATTGCAGCGGATACGGTGATTTTTGCCACGGGACAGCATCCGGCGGGAACGGATCAGTTCGGACTGGAACTGGGCCGGGCCGGCAGTATCGCCGTGGCGGAAGATACGGGAGCGTCCTCGGTGGAAGGCATTTTCGCGGCCGGCGACGTGGTGTACGGCACAAAATCGGTAATCAAGGCAATTGCCGCCGGACGGGACGCGGCCTCTGCCATCGACCGCTATCTGGGCGGTGACGGCGATATTTCAGAGACACTGGCACCGGAACAGATCAGAGATCCCCATATCGGAAAAATGGAACACTTCGGCGATCTGGAACGAAAACAGCCCCGAATCCGTGCCTGCGCAGAACGGGCGGACAATTTTGACCAGGTGGATTTCGGCATCTGCGACGGGGATATCTGCGGCGAGACAGAACGCTGTCTTCAGTGCGACCTGCGCCTGGACATCGCTCCGCCGAGACTGTGGAATGAATTTACCGAACGCAAGGAGGTACAGGCCAATGAGTAAAGCAACAGACAGCGCGAAAGCTCTGGGCGCCCGGGGCATTCTGGAAAAAACTGCCGAAGCGGGACTCCTGGAATTCGGCATCAGCAGACAGCCGGTGGCAGAAAAATGGGAGGCAGTGCTGGCAGGAAAAGACACCGCGGAAGTGCCGGTGCGTGTGGCCTGCGGACTGGACAACGCAGATCTTACCGGCGCTCTGCTGGGCATCCTGCGGGAAACTCCCGATAAAGTCTTTGACGGCATGGCGATTGCCGCTCTGGCTCTGAATGTGGAAGAAAAATGGCTCTATCTGCCGGAAGAAGAGACGGAGCTTCGCAAAGAGCTGGAAGAAAAGGCACAGGCGGCAGGCGTGGAACTGATTTCCGGCATTATCAATATCCGTGCCAACCGGGCCGGAGCCATTCATCACATTGAGACCATGGCCGCCCTGGCAGACCTTATGGCGGACAGCTATGAACCGGGGACCTGTCTGGCGGTCCGCCGGATTGCGCCGGGTGACACAGAGACTGTCAGCGCCCTGAAAAAGGTTTCCTACGGGACAACGGTACGTCAGGTGCTTGAAGAAGCCGGCGTCGAGGCAGAAACCGCCCGGGCGGTACTGCTGGGAACCAAAGTGTATGACACCGGTGTGCTGGATACGGTCATCGAAGCGGAAACACCGATGGGCAATGGTGTCATTACCGTCTATGCGGAAGGTTGCTGCATGGTGCATGAGGCAGAACGGGTTCTGCTGGCAGAGCGCAGGCACAGCTGCGGCAAATGCAATTTCTGCCGGGAAGGCCTGTTCCAGCTGCATACCATGACCCGGGAGATGACCGAAGGAAAAGGAAAGAAGGAATACCTTGCGCTGATGCAGGAAATCGGCGATGCAATGGTCTTTTCCACCCCCTGTTCCATGGGACAGACCGCATCGGATTTTACCATGGGGACGCTGAAACTGTTCGAAACGGAATACAGCGAGCATATCAAGAAAAAATGCAGGAAGGGGATCTGCACGGCCTTCCAGTCCATTTACATTGACCCGAAGCTGTGCACCGGCTGTGAAGAATGCGCGGATGTCTGTCCGGAAGATGCCATTGAAGGCAAGGCGAAATACATCCATATGATCGATGAGTTTTCCTGCACAAAATGCGGCAAATGCATGGACGTATGCGAGGAGGAAGCAATTGTCCGCACATCCGGACGTGTGCCGAAACTGCCTACCCGTCTGACCAAGGTGGGAAAATTCAAAAAACACTGATCCGGACGGAATACAGGCAAATAAAACAGTATTTTAACACGCGATAGCTGAAAAACAGCAGTGATACACCTATAAGCGATGGATGAACAATCGCAGTGATACACCTATGAGGAGGAATAATTATGAAGACAATGGAAGCGGATGTTATTATCGCCGGCGGCGGCCCGGCAGGCCTGGCGGCAGCAGTGACAGCGGGGGAAAATGACCTGACCTCCATCCTGTTTGAGAAAACCAACACAACCGGCGGCGCGGCCAATATGGGTATGGGCCCCTTAGGCATTGACACCAAGATCCAGAAGCGAATGTTCAACAATATCACAGTGCAGGAAGCGCTGGATGAACACATGCGTTATACCCATTTCCAGGTGGATGAGGATCTGGTGCAGACCTATTTCAACAAATCCGCGGAAACCATCGAATGGCTGGAGGATATGGGCGTGGAATTTGCGGGCGCCTTCCGTTATTTCAAGGAATCCGCGGCCACCTGGCATATCGTTAAGCCGGAAAACGGTGTGATCGGCCCCCGGGCGGCAGGCCCCATGGCCAGAATCCTTGCGGAAAACGCGCAGGAAAACGGCTGTACCATCTGCCTGGAGACATCCATGAAGAGCCTGATTGTTGAGGACGGAAGAGTGACAGGTATCCGTGCCGTGGACAAAGACGGGGAGGAGATCGAAGCTCGGGGCAAAGCAGTCGTAGTCGCTACCGGCGGATTCGGCAACAATGCGGAAATGCTGAAAGAGGACTTCGGACTGGATCTGTGGGAGAACTTCTTTCCCTTCCGGATCCCGGCTCATCAGGGCGACGGCCTGAAAGGAATGTGGGAAGCCGGCGCTGAAAAATACGGGGAAAATCTGGAGATCATTTATCAGTTGAAGGATAATATGAACTGGTTCCTTCTGGACGCGGTGCTTCGACAGCCGAACCTGATGATCAACCAGCGGGGCGACCGTTTCATGAATGAACAGTATATGGGCAATACAACCTATACCGGCAATGCTATTCGGCAGCAGCCGGGCAAATATGCCTATGTGATCATGGACGACGCCATTCTGAAATATTACAAGAAAAATGGGCCGGACATTTTTGATATCGTTCATCCGGAAGATGCGTTCCTGGCTGTGGACGAGGAGTTCGAACGCGCCCAGGCAGAAGGATATGACGGCTATTTCGAGGCGGAATCCATTGAAGAATTGGCAGAAAAGCTGGGCATCGACGCGGATAAACTGGAAGAAACCATCGAAGACTACAACGATATGTGCGACGAAGGCAGAGATACCCAGTTCCACAAGAATCCGGATTTCCTGCATCCTATTGTGGGCAAAGGCAAATATCGGGTTGGCAAATATTATGTGGCGGCCTACGGTTCCATCGGCGGCGTGCGGATCAATAAATACTGTGAAGTACTGGACAAAGAGCAGAATCCGATCCCGGGCCTCTATGCCTGCGGCAACGACTCCAATATTATCTACGGAGACAGCTATAACTTCACGCTCTGCGGCAACTCTATGGGATTTGCGGTAAACAGCGGGCGCATGGCAGGGGAAGCCATCGCGGACTATATCGATGAACTCGAAGACTAACTCGCAAGATACAGATCATACAGGGAAGGCGGTCTGGTGTGTCCGCCTTCCAGAAAGATTCCGGCAGTTTGCTGCCGGAATCTTTCTGCGTTTCAGGGAGAGCTGAATCTGCGGGCGGATTTTCCGCAGCTGCAGGCGGTGAACCATTCCGCACTTGCGGGCACACTTGAATTTTCTTGCGGGAATGCGTATACTTACTCGGTATAACCATTAAAAAATTGCCGGAGGCAGCAGCATGCTGGAACTGAATCATATCACCAACCGATATGCCAATGAACTGTATTTAAATGACATCCATGTCACCATAGAGAAGGGTACCTTATATGGGATCGCCGGGACAGACCGGGAGGGAAAGGCGGCACTTCTGCGCACCATAGCAGGTATTTCACGCCCGGATATCGGTGAAGCGCGTCTGGACGGGGAACCGATCTATGAGAATCCGGAGGCGAAAAAGCGGATCTTTTTCATGAGCCGAACCATGTACATGCGCCCCTGGAGCATGCTGGCGGATACGGCGCGCTTTTACTCCGGGTATTACCCCAACTGGTCCGGCGATACGTTCCTGCAGCTGGCGGATGTGTTTTCCCTGAAGACGGATCAGCGGACCGTAACCATGACAGAAGAAGAGCTGCAGCTGGCGAAAGTGGCCATTGGCCTGTCTGCCGGTACGGACTGTCTGCTGATGGAAAAGCCGTTTCACGATCTGGACGACGAGCGGATCGAAATGATCATCAAACTCCTGCATTCTTATATAGAAAAAAGAGAGGCCATCGTGATCCTGACAGCGAAGCATATTCATGAAAAAAATTACACTCGATATGGTTATATGGAGGACCGCATGCTGCTGGACAATGTGACGGAAGCGTATTACCGCAGTATGGAGGAAAAAAGCAAAAAGGAGGGAAAAGTCTATGACCTGGAACACTTCTTCCGATAATCTTTTTGCTTATGACCGAAAGATGCTCTTAAAGAGAAATATGGGAATCTTTCTTACATTTCTGGCGATTATGCTGGTGCTGATTCCCTTTGCGACGGCAGGGATCCCGGGGCGTTCTATTTTTAACGAGGCCATTCACCCGGCATTTGCCTATCGGATCATCAGCCCCCGGTTTGTGATTGTGTCCTATTATACGGTGATTGCCGGCAGCGTGATCCTGGGACTGAGCCTGTATTCCTTCCTACGGGATCCTTCCCGGGAAGAGATGTTTTTCTCTCTGGGACTGACCAGAAAACAGCTGTTCCAGTCCCGGTTTCAGGTGGGAGCCTTTGGCATCGGCCTGGCTGTGGGAATCCCCATGCTGGTTTCCCTTATTGTGAATCTGATCGCCTACGGCGGATCTGCCCGGATGCTGTGCAGCTGGCTGGCGATCCTGTGCGGACTGCTGATTCAGGGAATGGCTGCTTTTCTACTGACAGCAGCGGCATGCATCCTGTCCGGAACAGCGACAGAGATTGTGCTGTATGAACTGATGCTTTTTGGCGGCTTTACCGGCCTGGTCTACAGCATCAACCAGATTTTGTACCATATAGCCTGGAATAACCTGGAGCCTACCACGCTGATTCTCCAGTATCATCAGGGCGTGGATCTGGTGCGGGGGCTGGATGCCTGGAATCCCATCACCCTGTACCTGCGCCTGATTCTGACGCATGCTTCGGCCGCGCCGGGACAGGAAGCGGCCGGCTACCAGATGGTCCGTCTGATTGTGTGGGCGGGAATCGCCTTTGTACTGTGGGTGCTGGCGGGAAAAGCAATGCAGATCAGACATGCGGAGCAGGCCGGACGGGATGGCAGACGGATTCAGGTGACCCGGATAGTAGTCTTTCTGTCCATGTTTGTGCTGTTTGCGATCATGTTTTCGCTGCTGGATTCCAGCAACCGTGTATTTGCGGTTGTCATCGGGCTGCTGGCGGATCTGATTCTTTACATCATCTGGCAGCAGAGCTATATTAAGCAGCATCCCGGTTTCTGGGTGCTGGCCAGCCGGTGTCTGACCATGCTGGTGGCGGTGGCCGTGCTGTTTGCGATCACATCTGTGGCGGGCACACGGCAGGCTGCGAAAAAAAACTTGCAGAATCCCTCAGTTTCGTATAAGATGAAACCATAGATAATTACTAGGAAATAAGGAATTAAGATTCCGGCAGCGGGACTCTGCAGGATGCACAGTCTGAGCGCCGGAGAAGTGATTCCCCTGCATAGAAAGAAATTGAGGTGAAGGATGAAAGTATCGACAAAAGGCAGATATGCGCTGCGTCTAATGATTGATCTGGGCACCTATGGAAGCAGTGACACTTATATTTCACTGAAAGATGTGGCCAAAAGACAGCATATCTCCGCAAAATATCTGGAACAGATCGTGACTCCGCTGCATCGGGCAGGACTGGTGCGCAGTGTGCGCGGCGCGCAGGGCGGCTATCGCCTGTCCCGTTCTCCGGAGAAATATACAGCCGGAGAAATCCTGCGTTCCATTGAAGGAAGTTTCGCGCCTATCGCCTGCCTGGAAGATGACGTCAATGAGTGTGAAAACTACCATGACTGCCCGACAGTGGGCTTCTGGGAAGGCATGTATAAGGTGATATCGGATTATGTGGACAGTGTGACCCTGCAGCAGCTCATTGACGAATCCGAGACCAAGGAAAATCAGGAGTCTGTGGCAGAGTGCAAAGAGCGTTAGCATTCACCTGCTTCCGGATGGGAGTCTGCGGCAGAGTGCAGTGAATGATCCGTTTTTCTTCCGTGCTGGAAACAGCACGGAAGAATGAACAGAAGTTAAAACAAAATTTTGAAAAAAGGATCTTGACATTTACGGGCAAAATCGTATATCCTAGTACTTGGCTGTTATAGCTATCGATGCGTGGCTCAGCTTGGTAGAGCGCTGTGTTAGGGACGCAGAGGCCGCAGGTTCAAATCCTGTCGCATCGATTGCAGACAGAAGTCTGATACAAAAGCTGGAAAAAGTAAAAAACAGCTTGACATATGATAGCAAAAATCATATACTGTACAGGTGCTTGCAAAACAGCACATGGCGATGCGTGGCTCAGTTTGGTAGAGCGCTGCGTTCGGGACGCAGAGGCCGCTGGTTCGAATCCAGTCGCATCGACTACTTGGCAGGGGCGCCGGAAATCATCGGAATGGATGGTTTCCGGTTCTTTTTTTATTTAAAAATATTCATTTTCTGCACCTTCCATTTTTGTTAATGTTTATTTCTTGTTTATCTAATGTTTGCATATTAACAAAACTGCAGACATTAGATAAAATCATGAGCAGAAGGTGATCAGATGTCCGCTAATATTTCGCAACAACAATTTATTCCGCTCAAGAACTTGAAACATGCAGGCTTTTCGCTGTATAAGATAAACCAGATGGCTGCAGCGGGAAAACTGAATAAGGTTACGAGAAGTTATTATGAAAATACGGAATATGATGGGGAAGTCAATGACTTTTATGCCGTTCCCGCCTATACGAATGATAAAGGCGTGGTCTGCCTGCTGAGTGCTGCCGCCTAGTATGATCTGACTACGCAAAGGCCGTCTCGAGTTGATGTCGCTCTTCCCCGTGCATCAAGGATATCTGCATCTCCGGACTGGTCTCAGATGCAGTTCTAGCTTTTCTCTGATACCCGATATTATACTGGAATAGAGAAAATCACTCAAAATGGAAATACTTCGGATCAGGACAGTTATGAAGCAATTTGTTGAGGTATTGCTATGAGAAGTGCCGCGTCTGTAAAAGACAGACTGAAAAACTATGCTCAAAAGAGCGGTCGGACGTTTCAGGATGTCCTGACTGTTTCCAAACGTCTGATTGCAGAAAATCGAAAGGCATATGAGGAACTTGCGGAATGATTCTTCGTTCAGGTGTGATAAAATAACATATCGATAAATAACTGGCCCGGAGAATTTTCCGGAAGAATTGCCGGATTTATCCGGGAAAGGACAGTGGTATGACAGAAAAATGGGAACTGAATTCGTTTATATCCTACGTATTTGAACATATGGTGGAAGGCGTTTTGTGCATTGACGCAGAGGGCGTGGTCCTGTACGCAAATGCGTCATATCTGAACTTTATCCATAAAACACCAGAGGAAGTGATCGGATATAAACTGCGGGAAATCCGGCCCCATGCGCAGCTGCCGCTTGTGGTGGAAACCGGTCAGCCGATTCTGCATGCACAGCGTCTGGAGGATCTGGAAGAGGCATACTTTGTAAATATGTATCCGGTCTATGACGGAGATAAAATTATCGGCGGGTTTTCCAGTATTACATTCATGGAGCAGGCATTACGCAACCGGATTGAACTGGAAAATTATGAAAGTACCAGCCAGAAACTTTTAAAACAGGTGAATCAGCAGGGAAGCCGTTACACCTTCGATTCGATCATAGCGGTTTCGCCGGAGTC
>OCVV011360118.1_pt1 | contig 17332 bp, 29 predicted proteins | sample 1539721 | NCBI WGS metagenome assembly OCVV01 (sample SAMN02144230, study PRJEB22623) | gut metagenome | biome: sheep rumen | host: Ovis aries | place: New Zealand | reverse complement strand
CTTAAAATAATAAATGAAAAAAATATCATTTTATTATTGACTTTAAGAGCCCATAATAAGTAAAATAATCAAGCACGGATTAGTTGGGTCTATAGCTCAGTTGGTTAGAGCGCGCCCCTGATAAGGACGAGGTCACAAGTCCGAGCCTTGTTAGACCCACCATCTTGTTTGTATTAGCATCGACACGTAAGATGCCTTATGCATAAAAAAACGCCTGGATATGGGGGCGTTTTTTCTTTATATGCGATTAATTAATTTAGACTTTTTCAGATTTTTTCTCTTTTCTTAACTTTTTTGCGTTCTTTTGTTCGTACATTTCCTTGTCCACTAAAGACATGATACTTTGAACAGAGTTGAGATCGGAAGAATTGTCGACAATCTGAATACCATAAGAGAATTTGACATAGACGTCTCCTTCAACTGGAGATTTATTTAAGGCGTCTTTAATTTCTTTCATTCTTCTTTTTGTCGCTTCTAAATTCAAATTTCTAAAGACTATTACAAATTCATCTCCGCCGTAACGCCCACAGAAATCACCGTGAGTTAGATATGCTTTAATGAAACTTGTAAAGTGAACAAGAGCCTTATCACCGACGATATGACCATATGTATCGTTGATAATCTTGAAGTCATCTAAATCTAACATTACAACAGATCTAGTAGTCATATTATTCTTGATATCTAACAATTCATCTTCAAATTTTTTCATTAAGGCCTGACGGTTAAGAACACCTGTTAATTCATCTGTGTTAGCAGAATTCTTTAATAAAGAAGAGAAGATGGCGTTTTCAACATATCTAGAATAGAGACCGGAGATATCATTTAATTTAGTTCTATCATTTTCATTGAAGTCGTTTTTGTGGTCTAAAGTAAACAAAGTGATGACACCGAAAGTTTCGTGATTGATTCTTAAAGGGAAACAAAGTAGGGAAGAAACAGTGTGATTATCAGTGCCAGATTCGTGATATTGAGAGGAGTTAGCAGCAAAGATAGGTTCTTTATCGACATTAGTGAAGACTGTCGGATTAGCCATTTTCTCTTTTATGTAGAACAATGTAGATTCTTTGAATAATTTAGGATTGGTTTTATCGTAGAGGTAACCCGAAGTATAGATATAATCGGAATAACCTTCTTTGTCGAAAGTGACAGCAAAGCATCTTCTAGCCTTAGGGAATATACGCATCATAGAAGAAACCGCAACTGAAATGATCCCTTCGACATTTTCTTGAGAACGGGTATCTCTATATAAGGCGCTTAGCTCAGCATCGTTAGCCTCTCTAGTTTTTTGCTTCAACAGCATTTTAACTAATGCAAAAGTTGAGATACATGTAGTTAGGATGAAAAAGACGGTTAGGCAAATTAGCAATATATCCATATTATTATAGACCTCGTTATCTAATTACAAACTACTAATTTAAATGTAGTTTATTTTATGATGTATGTCAAAGAAAGGAGCTGTAAAAGTCACATATATACTCAATTATTAGACTGAAAAAACAAAATATACATCATTTGCATTTACTAATTGTAAATTTAAATACGATTTTTATTTAACATTAATGGCTTGAAATAATGCGCTTTATTTGTAATAATTTTAATCGCGGAGGCTTAGCTCAGTTGGGAGAGCGTTTCCTTCACACGGAAGAGGTCGCTGGTTCGATCCCAGTAGTCTCCACCAGTTACGCCACTTTAGTTCAACGGTAGAACGGTTGCCTTGTAAGCATCAGAAGGTGTTTCGACTACGCCAAGTGGCACCACTTAAAAAGAGTACACTCTAGTTGATTCTAGAGTGTTTTTTCATGTTATGAAAATTATTTTCAAATATTGTTACTTTTAATTTTCACATGATAAATAGCAATATTTTGATGATAATATTTATTTTATTAAAAATATTTTGAAAAAAACATTTGACTTTTTTCACAAGTGATAGTATCTTCTTTATTTGCGCGATGATTTGATTTAGCTCCCGTCGCGATAAGGAAAGGAGGTCATGCACGATGTCCGTACGTGAACAAGTCAAGATCTCCCAGCCTAAGCAGAAGAAAAATAAGTCTGTGAGCTGGAGAAAGATCTTTGAGAAGGTCGTTGCCAATTATGGCAATATGATTAACTCTTCTAACTATACCGTTATTGAGTAAAGTTAAGAAGAGTTAACAGAAACTCTCATTAATTAACAAATAACCGCCCAGGGAAGCCTGGGTTTTTTGATGCTTAAACACGGTCTGTGAGGTTATTTATATATATAAAATAAGGTTGAAGAAATTTTTATAAATTTATGTTGACTTTACATTGCGGTTTTTATTAATATATTAAAGCCGGATTTCCGGCCTGCGTTGATTTGTGAGATTGTCGATACGCCAAAAAGGGTTGTCATGTATCATGAGGATATCGAGGAATTCACAAGGAGCAGTACGCTGATGCCAGCATTGACACATTATAAGGAGGAAAAAGCATGGCAAAGACTAATAACATTCGTGTTCGTCTCAAAGCTTACGATCACAAAGTCTTAGATTTATCAGTCACTAAGATTGTTGAAGCTGCGACTAACACAGGCGCGACCGTCGTCGGACCTATTCCGCTTCCCACTGAGAAGCAAATCTACACGATTCTTCGTTCACCCTTCGTTAACAAAGATTCTCGTGAACAATTCGAAATCAGAACCCACAAGAGACTGATCGATATCATCCGCCCTACTAAGGCTACTATGGAGACTTTATCTAGATTAGACTTACCCTCTGGCGTTGAGATCGAAATCAAATTATAAGGAGAGCATGGAAAATGAAAACTATTATCGGTAGAAAAATCGGTATGACTTCCGTGTTCACTGAAGATGGAACTCAATATCCTGTTTCCGTCATCGAAGTCTTACCTAACGTCATCGTTCAAAAGAAGACCGTCGAAAAAGATGGTTATGAATCCTTAGTCGTTGGATATGAACCTAAAACTAAAAATATCAACAAAGCTATCAAGGGAATTTTTGATAAAGCTAACGTTGGTACCTGCGCTGAATTATTCGAAGTCAAAGGTGATGAAATCTATTCCTTCGAAGTCGGCCAATCCTTAACTTGCGACTTGTTCGCTGCTGGTGATAATGTCGATGTCCAAGGTACTTCTAAAGGTAGAGGTTTCTCCGGCGTCATCAAGAGATATCACAAGCACATCGGTCCTAAAGGTCACGGTTCCGGCTATCACAGACAAATCGGTTCTTTGGCTACTAACGGCCGTTGCAATAACAGAGTCCACAAAGGAAAACCTATGGGCGGTCACTTCGGTAATTACACCAGAACCATCCAAAACTTAACTGTCGTCGCTGTCTATCCTGATAAGAACGCTATCTTAATCAAGGGAAGTGTTCCTGGACCTAACAAATCCATCGTCAAGATCAAGACCGCTGTCAAAGCTCCTAGCTTGAAGCATGAAGTCAAACCCTTATTAGTAAGAAATAAACCTGAAGTTAAGGAAGAAGCTCCTGCTCAAGAAGAAGCTAAATAATAAAGGAGATAAATATGCATATCGTTAAAGATAAAATTAAACTCCCCGTCGTTAACTTCGAAAATAAGAAGGTTGGAGATGTGGTTCTCCCTGGAGCTGTCTTCGGTGTTGAGCCTGATGTCTTCTCCGTTCAATTAGCTGTCAAAGTTTACTTAGCTAACAGAAGACAAGCGACCGCTAAAACTCGCACTATCAGCGAAGTCAAAGGTACTGGAAAGAAACCTTGGAGACAAAAAGGAACCGGCCGTGCTAGAGTCGGAACTCACCGTTCTCCTTTATGGAGAGGTGGAGCTGTAGTCTTCGGTCCTACCGGAATACAAAACTACAAGCTTTCTATGAATAAGAAGCAACATTTCTTAGCCTTAGCTTCTGTCTTAACTGATAAAGCTAATGAAAACAAGATTACCGTCATTGAAACTGAAGAGTATTCTTCCGCTAAGACCAAGGACTTCGTCAAGACCTTAGAAACCTTGAAATTAGAAGGTAAAACCTTATTCGTCATCGATAATTTCGATGAAAACTTCTTAAGAGCTTGCAGAAACATCCCTACTGTCAGTGTAGATCCTTCTGACAATCTCTCTGTCTACGATGTCTTAAATGCTAACAATTTAGTCTTCACTAAATCTGTCATTGATGATATCAATTCCCAAATCGTCGAAGAAGACGAAGTAAAGGAGGCTAAATAACAATGGCTGAAGAAAATAAAGAAGTCGTCGCGGAAGAAGTTAAACCTGCGAAGAAGACTACTAAGAAAACTGCTACTAAGAAAACAGCTACTAAGAAAGTAGCTGAAGAAAAGAAGGAAGCTGCGACTAAGAAAGCTCCTGCTGAAAAGAAATCTGCTGAAAAGAAGCCCGCTGCTAAAAAGGCTACTAAGAAAGCAGAAAAAGCTGAAGAAAAGGTTGAAGTTAAGGAATTTAAATTCCGTAAGCCCACTCAAAAAGACTTCGAAGTCATCAAAGGTCCTTACGTCACTGAAAAAACTCAAGCTTTACAAAACAGCTCCAACAAGATGACTTTCAAAGTTGCCTCTAACACTAACGCTAGTGAAGTTAAGGCTGCTGTCCAAGCTATCTTCGGAGTTAAGGTTGACAAAGTCAATATCATCAACGTCTTACCTCGTTCTAAGAGAGTTACTAGATACGAAGGTCATGTTCCTGGATTTAAGAAGGCTATTGTCACCGTCAATAAAGAATACAACTTAGGCGAAATCGCCAAAGCTGCGCAAAGCGAAAATAACTAATATAGCTTGCAAATTATAGGAGATTAAAATGGCAATTAAATTATATAACCCGACATCTAGCGGCGTTCGTCATATGGCGAGCACTGATTATAGTTGTCTCACTAAGAAAGCTCCTGAAAAAGCATTACTAGCTCCCTTACCTAAGAAGGGTGGCCGTAATAATCAGGGCTATATCACTTGCCGTCATCACGGTGGTGGAAACAAAAGAAAATACAGAATCATCGATTTCAAGAGAAATAAAGATGATGTCGAAGCTAGAGTTAAGGCTCTCGAATACGATCCTAACAGAAACGCTTTCATCGCTTTAGTTGTCTATCCTGATGGAACTAAGTCTTACATTATCGCTCCTTCTGGATTGAAAGTTGGAGATAAAGTTGTCTCTGGTCACAACAAAGATATTAAAGTTGGAAACTGCATGCCTGTTTCTGAAATCCCTGAAGGTACAATGATCTGCAACATCGAGTTGACTCCTGGCAAGGGCGGACAAATGTGCCGTGCCGCTGGTACTTCAGCTCAAATCTTAGGTAAAGAAGGCAAATATGTCATCTTGAGATTACAATCTGGCGAAGTCAGAAAAATCTTAGGAACTTGCCGCGCTACTGTCGGTGTAGTTTCTAATGAAGACTTCAACCTCGTTCAAAGAGGTAAAGCCGGTAAGAGCAGATACTTAGGTATCAGACCTACTGTCAGAGGTTCCGCTATGAACCCTAACGATCACCCTCACGGTGGTGGTGAAGGTAAGTGCCCTGTCGGTAGAGATGCTCCGAGAACTCCTTGGGGTAAGAAAGCTATGGGTGTCAAGACTAGAAAGATGTCTAAACCTAGCAGCAAGTTGATCGTTAGAAGAATCAACGATAAATAATCGGAGGAATTAAATAATGCATCGTTCAATTAAAAAAGGACCTTATTGCGAAGAAAGATTAGTTAAAAGAGTTAACGCTATGCGTGAATCTGGCAAGAAATCTATCATTAAAACTTGGTCCAGAAGAAGCGTCATTCTTCCTCAATTCATCGAATTAACTATCGCGGTTTACAACGGAAAGACTCACGTACCTGTCTATATCACTGAAGATATGGTCGGTCACAAATTAGGTGAGTTTGTTCCTACCAGAAAGTTCACTGGTCACAATGGTAACGACGCCGATACCGCGAAAAAGGAATAATAAGGAGTAGAATTATTAAATATGGCAAAGAAGAAAGAAACTGTACAAGAAGCCTTACGCTCCGAAGCGAAGTGCTTTGTTGATGGTATCCATACCACTCCTAGAAAAATGAGATTAGTCGCTGATGCTGTTAGAGGTAAAGACTTAGCTGATGCTTACGCTTTCTTAGAAAATACTAATAGAGCTGGTATCGAAGTCGTTTACAAAGCAATCAAATCTGCTGAAGCTAACGCTGTCAACAACTTCCATATGAACGCCAATGATTTATACGTCGGCACCATTTATGTCGGCGATGGACCTAGATTAAAGAGAATGTTCCCTAGAGCTAAAGGATCATCTTCTCCTTATCAAAAGAGAATGTCCAACTTAACCGTTGTCGTTAAAGCGAAAGGAGCCAAATAGTCATGGGTCAAAAAGTAAATCCTAATGGATTAAGAATCGGTATCAACAAAGATTGGTCTTCCCGTTGGTACGCTTCCGATAAAGATTATGCTAATTACATAGTCGTCGATATGAAGATCAGAAACTTCTTAGAACCTAAATTAGAAGCTGCTGAATTATCTAGAATCGATATCGAAAGAGTCAAGGGAACTATCACTATCTCCGTCTTTGTTGCTAGACCTGGTGTCGTTATCGGCACTGATGGCTCTAACGTCAAATCTTTAAAAGAACAATTATTGAAATTGTTAGGCGTCCAAGATGTCAAATTGAATATCGTCGAAATTAGAGAACCTAATTTAGATGCTACTTTAGTTGCGAAATCTATCGCCAAGCAATTAGAGGAAAGAGCTTCCTTCCGTATCGTTCAAAAGAAGGCTATCCAAAACATGATGAAATCTGGTGCCAAAGGTTGCAAAACCATGGTCAAAGGTAGAATCGGTGGTGCGGAAATCGCCCGTTCTGAATCTTACAGAAGAGGAACCTTATCCTTACAAACCTTATCTCAAAAGGTTGATTACGGCTTCGCTGAAGCTAAGACCACCTATGGTAGATTAGGTGTCAAGGTCTGGATTGCCTTACCTGCTAATATCGGAAATAACACCTTGGCCGCCGGCGAAAAGAGAAATTTCGACCGTCGTCCTTCCGGCAGAAAATTCGATAGAGGTGAAAGAAAATCCCGTCCCGCTAATGCTGCTCCCACTCCTACCGAGTCCAAAGCACAATTAGCCTCTAAAGGAGAATAATGTAAAATGTTACAACCTAAGAGAATTAAATATAGAAGACCTCACGGTCTCTCTTATGAGGGATTAGCTAAAGGTGGAACCAAAGTCCAATACGGAGAATGGGGAATCCAAGCTACTTCCGGTAATTATGTTACTAACCGTCAAATCGAATCTGCTCGTATCGTCTTAGCTAGATACACTAGAAAAGGCGGCGATGTCTATATCAGAATTTTCCCTGCGTTAGGTAAGACTAAAAAGCCTGCTGAAGTTCGTATGGGTTCTGGTAAAGGTTCAATCGACAGCTGGGTTTGCCCTGTTAAGAAGGGTAAAATTATGTTTGAAATCGGTGGTGTTTCTGATGAAGTTGCTAAAGAAGCTTTACGTCAAGTTTCCTACAAACTCCCTCTACACTCCCGCGTTGTTAAGAAAGGTGAGGAAGATAGATAATGGATATTCAAGAAGTTAGAAAATTATCCGACAAAGAACTTGTCGAAAAAGTCTATGAATTAAAACAAGATCTTATGACTCTCCGTTTCCAACAACAAGCTGGTAATCTTGAAAACGGTAGTAAGATCCGTGATACAAGAAAATCAATCGCTAAATGCTTAACCGTTCAAAAAGAACGTGAATTAGAAGCTAAGAAAGCGAAGTAAGGAGAAGTAAAATGGCTGAAAATAAGAATAAACGTCGTCTTACTGGTGTCGTTGTCTCCGACAAGATGAATAAGACCATCACTGTCGAAGTCGCTACTTTCAGAAACGATTCCATCTACGGCAAGAGAGTCGAATACCGTAAAAAGTACAAGGCTCACGATGAAAAAGAAGAAGCCAAAGTCGGCGATACCGTCTTGATTGAAGAAACCAGACACATCGCTGCCACCGTCTACTTCAGATTAATTAAAGTCTTAAAGAAGGGAGCTGAATAATCATGGTACAAAATGAAACTAATTTAGTTGTCGCTGATAATTCTGGCGCCCAATCTGTTAGAATCTTCCGTTTATTAGGTGGCTCTCACAGAAGAAATTCCACTGTCGGTGACATCGTCATGTGTTCAGTGAAAAAAGCTATTCCTAACGCTAAAGTTAAACAAGGTGATGTTGTTAAAGGCGTCATCGTTAGAGTTAAGAAAGCTTATCAAAGAAAAGATGGTTCTACCATCAGATTCGATGACAACGCGATCGTTCTCTTAAATGAAGATGGAACTCCTAAAGGCACTCGTGTCTTCGGTCCTGTCGCTAGAGAACTTCGTGAAAAGGGCGGAGATGGCTTTATGAAGATTATCTCCTTAGCTCCTGAGGTTTTATAAAGGGAGGAGAAGGAAATTATGAAATTGAGAAAAGGTGATTCCGTCGTTGTCGTCTACGGCAAAGATAAGGGTAAACAAGGCGTTATTCAACGTGCTTTCCCTCATGTCAATAAAGTCGTTATCGAAGGCGTGAATCTTCGTAAAAAACACGTTAAACCTAACCAATCTAACTCTGAAGGTCAAATCGTTCAAATCTACGCTCCTATCGATGCATCTAATGTTATGTTATTAGATCCTAAGAGCAAGAAACCTACCAGAGTCGGCTTCAAGGTTGTCAATGGAAAGAAAGTCCGTTATGCGAAAGATAGCGGTACTGTTCTTGAATAAGGAGTATGAAAATGGCAGAGAAGAAAGTTAAAAAAACTAATGAAGCCAAGGTCGTTTCTAGAGTCCAAGAAGACTATAAAAATAGAATCGTCCCTGAATTAATGAAGAAGTTTGGATATACTTCCGTCATGCAAGCTCCTCGTTTAGAAAAAATCGTCCTTAACATGGGTGTTGGTGAAGCTGTCACTAACGCTAAAGAAATTGAAGATGCCGTTGCTGACTTGACTTTGATCGCTGGTCAAAAACCTGTTATCTGCAAATCTAAGAAGGCTATTGCTAACTTCAAGTTAAGAGAAGGTCAACCTATCGGTTGTAAGGTTACTTTAAGAGGAATCAGAATGTATGATTTCTTCGATAAATTAGTCTCTATCGATTTACCTCGTGTTAGAGATTTCCACGGCGTCTCTTCTTCTTCCTTCGATGGTAGAGGAAACTACGCTTTAGGCGTCAAGGAACAATTGATGTTCCCTGAAATTGACTACGATAAGATTAGTCATTTAAGAGGTATGGATATCGTCATCGTCACCTCAGCTAAAACTGATAAAGAAGCGTTTGCTTTGTTAGAAATGCTAGGTATGCCGTTTGCGAAAGTGGAGGAATAAGTTCATGGCTAAACAATCAATGATCGTCAAATGCAACAAACCTCAAAAATTCAAGGTTAGAGAATACAATCGTTGCTCTAGATGTGGACGTCCTCACGGCGTTATCCGCAAATTCGGACTTTGCAGAATCTGCTTGAGAGAAATGGCTTATAAAGGTCAAATCCCTGGCATGAAGAAGTCCTCTTGGTAATATTGGAAAGGAGAATTGAAATGGTTAATGATTTAGTCGCGGATATGTTAACTAGAATCCGTAATGCTAACAAAATCAAAGCTGAAACTACTGAAGTTCTCTTCTCCAAAGAGAACCAAAGAATCGCAGAAATCTTAGTTGAAGAAGGTTATATCTCTTCTATTAAGGTTGAAGGCGATGTTAAAAAGAAGATTATCGTCACCTTAAAATACGGTAAGGATGGAACTCCCGTTTTAAACGGTTTAAAGAGAATCTCCAAACCTGGTTTAAGAGTTTATGCTTCTGTCGATGAACTTCCTAGAGTCCTTAACGGTTTAGGTATCGCTATTGTCTCTACTTCTAAAGGTGTCTTAACAGATAGAGAAGCAAGAAAGGCCAAAGTCGGCGGCGAAGTTATCGCTTACGTTTGGTAAAAATAAGGTATTAAAGAATATGTCAAGAATCGGTAAAAAACCAATCGACATCCCTCAGGGTGTTGAAATTACAGTCAATGGATCTGAAGTTACCGTCAAAGGTCCTAAAGGTACATTGACTCAGAGCTTCAGTACGCGCATGAGCTTCGAGCAAGAAAATGGACAGCTCTTAGTCAAGCGTCCCGATGATTCCATAACGTCCAAAATGCTTCACGGCACCACCCGTGCTTTAATCAACAATATGGTTAAGGGTGTTGTCAGCGGTTTCGAAAAAACTTTGGTCATTAGTGGTGTCGGTTACGAAGCCAGCATGACTAACGGTGAATTAAAACTCAAAGTTGGTTACGCTAATCCTATCATGGTCAAGCCTATCGAAGGCGTTGAAGTATCTGTTCCTGATCCTTTAACTATCGTAGTTAAGGGTATCGATGCTCAAAAAGTCGGTCAACAAGCGGCCGTCATCAGAGCTTGCAAGAAACCTGAACCTTATCACGGAAAAGGTATTAGATACAAAGATGAAGTCGTCGTCTTACGTGTCTCCAAGTCCAAGAAGAAAGAATCTGGCGCTAAATAAGGAGGATAGATTTATATGTTTAAGGTTATTGATAAAAACGAAGTCCGTCTTCACAGACATCTCCGTCAAAAATCTAAGATCGTTGGATCTGCCTCTAGACCTAGAGTCAGCGTCTTCCGTTCTAATAGACAAATTTACGCTCAACTCATCGATGATGATAAGCACTTTACTTTAGCTACTTCCGATTCCAAAGCTTTAGGCTTAAAGAATGGAAATAACATTGAAGGTGCCAAATTAGTCGGTGCTGATTTAGCTAAGAAGGCTAAAGCTTTAAAAATTGAAGCTGTCGTCTTCGATCGTTCCGGATACATCTATCACGGACGCGTTAAGGCCTTAGCGGAAGCTCTCCGTGAAGGTGGCTTGAAATTCTAAGGCGAAAGGAATTTAAATATGGAAAACGAAGAAAAAGTTGTTGTTGAAGCTGAGGAAGCCAACCAAGAACAAGCTCCTGTAGCTGAAACTGAAAATAAAGAAACCAATAAGCGTTCCGATCGCCGTGATCACTCTAAGAAATTCAATTCTAGACGCCCTGTCGTCAAAGAATATGAAGAGAGAGTTGTTCATATCGCTAAAGTTACCAAAGTTGTCAAAGGTGGTAAGAGAATGAAATTCTCCGCCCTTGTCGTCGTCGGTAATGGAAAAGGAAAATACGGCTTCGGTATTGGCAAATCTCAAGAAGTCCCTGAGGCTATTAAGAAAGCTATCACCGTCGCTGAAAATTCTGTTAAAATCATACCTATTGCTAAAAACGATTCAATCCGTCACACTGTTGAAGGTGAATATGGAGCTTGTAAAGTCTTCTTAAAACCTGCTCCTGCCGGTACTGGATTAGTCGCTGGTGGCCCTGTTAGAGCCATCTTAGAATTAGCTGGTGTTAAAAACGTCTACTCTAAAGTCTATGGCTCTAGAACATCAATCAACGTCATTAAGGCGACTGTCAATGCTCTAAGTCAACTTAAGAGTGCTACTCCTAAGCAATTAGAAGAAGCTGCTAAAGCTGAAGAAGTTGCTTCCGAGAAGAAGGGAGAATAGTCATGAAACTTAGTGAACTTAAAGTTGCTAAAGGTGCTACTCACTCCAAAAAGAGAGTCGGCTTTGGTTTAGGATCTGGTATGGGTAAAACCTCTACTAGAGGTGTTAAGGGTGCTGGCGCCAGATCAGGTGGAGCAATCCGTCCTGGTTTCGAAGGTGGACAAAACCCTATCTATAGAAGACTACCTAAGAGAGGCTTCAAAAACGTCAACAGAAAGGTCTTTGCAGTCATTAATTTATCTCAAATCGACGCTTTAGTTAACGCCGGTGATGAATTTGATGCAAGATTATATGTCGATGAGGCCTTCGATGGTGTTAAAGTATTAGGTGATGGTGAATTAACTAAGAAAGTCACTGTCATCGCTGATGCTTTCTCTGCCTCTGCTAAAGAGAAAATTGAGAAAGCCGGTGGAGAAGCCAAGGTATTATAAGTATGAAGACACTCAGCGCGATTCTACACAATAAAGATGTATTGAACAGAATAATGTTCACTTTTGCCATCTTTCTAGTCTTTAGAATCGGATCTGCTATCACTGTTCCTGGAGTCACTGTTTCAAATACAGCGTTCTCTAATGGAGATATTCTCTCATTGATGAACTTGATGGGCGGTGGTGCGCTGCAGTCCTTCTCCTTGTTCGCTCTAGGCGTCTCGCCGTATATTACGGCTCAAATTATCGTTCAATTATTACAGACTGATGTCTTACCTTCCTTGACTGAATTGTCTAAGGAAGGTGAAACCGGTCGTCATAAGATTGAAATGACTACGAGATATTTAACTATCTTGTTAGGTATAGTTCAAGCTTATGGTATTATCGTCACCATGCAAAATACTCAAGGCTTAACCCTTAAAGATGGTTCCGCTTGGGGTATTATCAAAATTATTATTTATTTGATGGCTGGTACTATGTTGTTGATGTGGTTAGGTGATAAGATTACTGAAAAAGGTATCGGTAATGGTATCTCTATGATTATCTTTGCGGGTATTGTCTCCGCCTTGCCTCGTCAAATTTACGGTGCATTCCAAGAATATTTAGGTCAAAAGATCTTGACTGATGACCCTTCATTAATCATTGAAGGTACGATGCAACTAGGTCTCTACGTCATAGCTTTATTAGCGATTATCGTAGCGGTTACTTACGTCGAAATCAGTGAGAGAAGATTGCCAGTTAGCCATTCGGCTTCTTCTCAATCCCTCTCGTCTTCGACCGCCCAATCTTCATTCTTACCTTTGAAGATTAATTCTGCTTCAGTTATTCCTGTCATCTTCGCTTCATCATTATTGATGGCGCCTAGCATTGTTATCAGCTTCATATTCGGAGCTAACCCTCCGGTCTGGGCTACCCAAATGCAAAACGTCTTCAATTATCAAATTATGACTGAGATGCCGGGTATCAACGATAGTACTTGGAGCATGCCGTGGGGCTTAATTATCTATTTGGTATTGATTATTTTCTTCACTTACTTCTACGCTAATTTGCAAATTAATCCTGAGAAGATTGCAAATAACTTCCAAGAGTCTGGAACTTATATCACTGGTTTAAGACCTGGTATTGAAACTCAAAAGTACATCTCTAGAGTTTTGAACAGAATCACTTTCATCGGTGCTATGGGTTTGGCGGCTATTGCGGCCTTACCTATCGCTCTATCTTTAGGTGGATTAGTTCCTTCTTCCTTGTCCTTAGGTGGAACTGGATTAATCATTGTCGTCGGTGTTGCTTTAGAAATTGCTAGACAAGTCCAAGGCTTGTTAGCAGGTAAAAAATATGAAGGAGCTTAGAAATTATGCCTAACAAATTGAACATTGTCCTAATGGGCCCTCCGGGTGCAGGAAAAGGCACACAATCCGAGTTGATTGTTAAGAAATATGGCATTCCTCATATCTCTACTGGAGATATGTTTAGAGAAGCAATCGCTGAAAAAACCGCTACTGGTTTAAAAGCGCAATCCTTTATGGAAAAGGGACTTCTAGTCCCTGATGAAGTCGTTATTTCATTAGTCAAGGAAAGATTATCTAAAGATGATTGTAAGAATGGTTACCTCTTAGATGGTTTCCCTCGCACTATCGCTCAAGCGGAATCTTTAACTGCCTTGACTAAAGAAATAGGACGTCCGGTTCAATCAGTAATCTTGATTACTGCGGACGCTGATAGTCTTATTGAGAGAATCGTTTCTCGCCGTGTCTGTCCATCTTGTGGAAATAGTTACAACCTCTTATCTAAGAAGCCTCATAAAGACGGCATCTGCGATAATTGCGGTCATGAATTAATTCAGAGAAAAGACGATACTAGAGAAGCTTTCTCCACTCGTCTAGATGCTTATAAGACTTCTACAGAGCCTTTGATTAATTATTATTCTAAACAAGGTTTATTAGGTGAAGTCGATGGTCTAGAAGAAATTGAAGTCGTCTTTAAGAACATTTCTAACTTAATAGAAGAGAACAATTAATAGGAAAATATGATTATATTAAAGTCTCAATCTGAAATCGCTCGAATGAAAGAAGCAGGTAAATTATTAGGTCAGACGTTTGATTTTATCAAACCTTATATCGTCCCTGGTGTTTCCACTCTTGAATTGGATCGATTAGTAGAAAAGTTCTTACGTTCCCACGGAGCTAGACCCTCCTTTAAGAACTACGAAGGATTCAGAGGTTCGATCTGTGCCTCGGTCAACGAAGTCCTTATCCATGGTATCCCTTCTTCCAGGGTAATATTAAAGGAAGGAGATATCCTTACCATCGATATGGGCGACATCCTTCACAATTATCAAGGCGATGCCGCTCGAACTTATCCAGTCGGCAAAGTCTCTGATGAAACTGCGAGATTGATTCAGGCTACGGAAGAAGCGTTCTACAACGCTATGTCCAAAGCCGTGCCTGGCAATCATCTCTTCGATATCTCTTCCGCTATTTCTGAAACCGCCGCTAAGTACGGTTATGAATTAGTCAAGGAATACGGAGGACATGGTATCGGTAGAGAAATGCACGAAGATCCGTTTATTCCTAATTTCGGAGATCCTAGCATGGGAAGAGGTCCCCTCTTACGTGCTGGCATGTGTATTGCTATTGAACCGATGCTCATGCAAGGAACTGATGCAATTATTAACTTAAATGACGGATGGGGAGTTGCATCCGCGGATGGCAAATTGACCTGCCATTATGAAAATACGATTGTCATCGAAGAAGATGGTCCTCATATTACCACTGTCGATGAGAACGTGAAAGGACACTTATTAAATGTCGAGAGATAATTTTATTGTAGTTGATGCTATAGTAGTCGAAGCGTTACCCAAGACTACATTCAATGTCAAACTAGAGAACGGCGCAGTGATAAGAGCCACCGTTTCCGGTAAAATGCGCATGAACAAGATCCGTATTCTACCGGGTGATAAAGTCACTGTTGAACTCTCGCCATATGATTTAACACGGGGCCGTATTACATATCGTTTTAAGAACTGATATAATTATAAAGTTCGGAGGAATTACAAATGAAAGTAAGAGCATCTGTTAAACCTATTTGCGACAAGTGCAGAGTTGTTAGAAGAAAAGGGCGCGTTTGCGTCATCTGCTCCAATCCGAAGCACAAGCAAAGACAAGGTTAAACATTATTAAAGGAGAATTATTAAAATTATGGCAAGAATTGCAGGGGTAGATATCCCTAACGATAAGCAAGTTGTTTATTCTCTCACCTACGTTCACGGTATCGGGGTTTCAACTGCGAAAAAAATCGTCGCCGAAGCTAAGGTCGAACCTACCAAGAGAGTCAAAGATCTCTCCGAAGAGGAATTGTCCGCTATTCGTAACGCTTTAGTTGCGGGTGGTTACAAAGTCGAAGGTGACTTAAGAAGAGAAGTCAGTCTCAATATCAAGAGATTAGAAGAAATTGGTTCTTATAGAGGCTTAAGACACAAGAAGAATCTTCCTTGTCGTGGTCAAAGAACTAGAACCAATGCTAGAACTGTAAAAGGTCCTAAGAAGACTGTAGCTAACAAGAAGAAAGCTACTATGTAATGTAAGGGAGAAATAAAATAATGGCTGAAGAAAAGAAAGTCCCTGGTGCCAAGAAAAAACAAGCTACTGCCAAGAAGTTCGGTAGAAAAAAAGCTGTTAAATTAAATTTCACCAGAGGTGTTGCACATATTCATTCATCTTTCAATAATACTATTATCTCTATCACTGATCCTACTGGAAAAGTTATCGCTTGGGCTTCTAGCGGAACTATCGGCTACTCTGGAGCTAGAAAATCTACTCCTTTCGCCGCTCAAGTCGCTGCTGAAACCGTCGCTAAGGTTTGTGTCGATAGAGGATTAAAACAAGTTGATGTTTTAGTTAAAGGACCTGGTTCTGGTCGTGAATCCGCCGTTAGAGCTTTACAAGCTTCGGGTTTACAAGTAATGTCTATTGATGATGTTACACCTATTCCCCACAACGGTTGCCGTCCCCCTAAACGTCCTAGAGGCTAATGAAAGGAGAAGAACATGAGACCTTTTGCAAGTTTATCGTTTGATGAAGTCAAATCCGAAAATCCTAATTATGGAAAATTTGTATTAACTCCATTAGAAAGAGGATTCGGTATTACTGTCGGAAATGCTATGAGAAGAGTATTGATTTCTTCTATACCTGGCGCTTCCATGTTTGCAGTCGAGATTGAAGGTGCATCTCACGAATTCACCGCTTTAGATGGTGTTGAAGAAGATGTTACAGCAATCATCTTAAATTTGAAGGGTCTAGTTCTTCAAATCGAGTCTTCTGATGAAGATTCCGATAGAGTATTATCTATTAATCAAGTTGGTCCTAAAGTCGTAACTGCTAAAGATATTATTTGTCCTGCTGATGTCAAGGTTATCAACCCTGATTTAGTTATCTGCACTTTAGCTGAAGGTGGTCATTTAAATATGAACATCCACGCTAATATGGGCAGAGGTTATCTCACTTATGAAGTTAACAAGAGAAAGAATAATTTCCCCGTTGGTGTTATAGCTACCGACTCTAATTATTCTCCTATTGTCAAAGTCAACTTCACTATTGAACCTACCAGAGTCGATAACGACACTTCTTATGACAAATTAATCTTAGAAGTCTGGACTAACGGTGCTATGGCTCCTCACGAAGCTGTAGCCTTAGCTGCGAAAATCTTAGTTAAACACTTTGAATCATTTGTTGAAATCTCTCAAGCCGCTGCTGGTGAACCTGTTTTCACTGACAGAGTTGAAGATCCTAAGAGCAAGCACGAAGATAAGACTATTGAAGAATTAGATTTATCTGTAAGATCATACAATTGCTTAAAGAGAGCTGGCATTTCTACTGTCAACGAACTTTGTAGCAAATCCGAAGATGAAATGATGAAAGTCAGAAATCTCGGAAAGAAATCATTGAAGGAAGTTAAAGAGAAGATCGAATCTATGGGTCTTCACTTCCGCAATGCTAAATAAGGAGAAGAAATATGGGAACTCAAGGTCGTCATAACGTCCATGGTAAAGGTGGCGTCAGATTCAAGGCTGGCTACACTACTGCTAAAGATAATAATATGCTCCGTAACGTTGTTACTCAGCTTATTATCTCTGAAAAAGTCGAAGTTACCGACTTCGTTGCTGGACAAATTAGCCCTCTCGCCGACAGATTAGTCACCTATGCTAAAAAAGGTGATTTAGCTGCTAGAAGAGAAGCTGCTAAGATCGTCAGAGAAGTCTATGTTGATAAAGCTCAAACTAAAACTGCTTTACAAAAACTCTTCGATGAAATCGGACCTAGATACAAAGATAGAAACGGTGGATACACTCGTATCCTCAAATTAGGAAATAGAAAGGGAGATAACGCTCCTGTTTCCTTAGTC
>OCVV011343529.1_pt1 | contig 17334 bp, 15 predicted proteins | sample 1539721 | NCBI WGS metagenome assembly OCVV01 (sample SAMN02144230, study PRJEB22623) | gut metagenome | biome: sheep rumen | host: Ovis aries | place: New Zealand | reverse complement strand
AACAAGTGGAAAAAGATATTGAAGAAATTGAAAACTTGGCAAAAAATAAAAAAGTAGTTGCTATTGGAGAAATAGGACTTGATTATTATTGGAATAAAGATAATAAAGAGTTACAAAAACAAGTTTTTATTAAACAAATTGAGTTGGCAAATAGACTTAATCTTCCAATAGTAATTCATACTAGAGAAGCGGTTATGGATACTTTAGAAATACTTAAGACACATCCAGTAAATAAAAAAGGTGTATTTCATTGCTGTCCATTAAATCAAGAATTGATAAAAGAAGGATTAAAATTAGGTTTTTATATTTCTTTTAGTGGTAATGTGACATTTAAGAATGCTAAATCTGCAGGGTGTATAGAACTTGTTCCACTAGATAAAATATTAATAGAAACTGATAGTCCTTATCTTTCTCCAGAACCTCATAGAGGAGAAAAGAACACGTCATTAAATGTAAAATTAGTAGCTGCGAAAATAGCTGAAGTAAAGAATGAAAAAATCGAAAAAATTGCTGAAATCACAAGAAAAAATGCAAAAATTATTTTTAATATAGAATAAAAGAAGCTTTTAAAAGCTTCTTTTATTATGCAACAGTATTTAAATAAGCTAAAAACCTTGAAATAAAGGAAAAATCAATGTATAATAGATATGCTAAATTTGAAAAGAGGAGATATTTATGTTTCAAAAGTTAGAAGCAGTAGAAAAAAGATATGAAGAGCTAAATAAGCTAATCAGTGATCCAGAAGTGATTTCTAGACAAAATGAGTGGAAAGAACTTATGAAGGAACACAGCGAATTAGTTGATATAGTTGCAAAATATCGTGAATATAAGAAAACTGAAGCTGCTATGAAAGAAGCTGAAGAAATGCTTTCAGATAAAGATTTAAAAGAACTAGCTGAAATGCAAATGGATGAATGTAGAGAAAAGCTTCCTAAAATAGAAGAAGAATTAAAAATATTACTTATCCCTAAAGATAAGGATGATGAAAAGAACATTATTTGTGAAATCCGTGGTGGTGCTGGTGGTGAAGAAGCCGCACTATTCGCAGGAACATTATTTAGAATGTATTCTATGTATGCAGAAAGAAAACATTGGAAACTTGAAGTTTTAAATGAGAATGCAACTGAACTTGGTGGTTATAAAGAAATATCTTTTATGATAACAGGAAAAGGTGTATATAGTAGATTAAAATTCGAAAGTGGTGTTCATAGAGTTCAAAGAGTTCCAGATACAGAAAGTAGTGGTAGAATTCATACTTCAACTGCAACTGTTGCAGTATTACCAGTAGTTGAAGATGTTGAAGTTGAAATTAATCCTGCAGATGTAAGAATGGAAGTTTTTAGGGCATCAGGTGCTGGTGGACAACACGTTAATAAAACATCATCAGCAGTAAGACTTATTCATGAGCCAACTGGAATTGTTGCTGAATGTCAAACAGAAAGATCACAGGTTCAAAACAGAGAGTATGCAATGAGACTTTTAAAATCTAGAATTTATGAAATGGAAAAACGCAAACAAGATCAAGAATTAGCTAGTGAAAGAAGATCACAAGTCGGTGCTGGAGATAGAAGTGAAAAGATTCGTACATACAATTATCCGCAAGGAAGAATCACAGATCACAGAATAGGATTAAGTATTTATCAAATGGATGATTTTCTAAATGGAAATCTAGATGAAATGATAGATGCAATCACAGCATATGATAGAGCTGAAAGATTAAAAGGTGAACAAGAATAAAAAAAAAACGCTAACCTAAAGGTTAGCGTCTTTTTTTTATTTATTGTTCTTCATTATCTTTTTTAATTATTTTATTGTATTGAACTAAAGAAAATGTTCCAAGTGTTAATGTTAATAAAAGAATTAATGCAAAATTGAAATATGAATCTTCAATACCAGTATGAGGAATATCTTCATTAGAATTTGAAGGTGTTATTGGTTGATATGCATTGTTAACAGGTCCAGCTGGTTCAGTTTCTTCAGGTGTTTCATTAGCTACAGTATTGTTTGCGGTGTTAGTTGTATTATTTGCTGTGTTAGTTGTATTGTTTGCTGTGTTATTTGTCTTGTTTGTTGATATGGCTGTAGCATTAACATTTTGTGTGAATACTACTATTGCAAGAATAGCAACTAAAAGGACAAACGCTCTTTTTACGTTTTTCATTTGTGTTCCTCCCTTTTTTTATAAAAATAAAAATTATAAACTCGTTTAATTAAGTACATTTTACAAATAACCAAATTATAATGTCAATACTTGTAACACAAAATTAATATAAAAAAGATAGCTGTAATTCTATTTACAAAAGAAGATATTTTTTATATAATGCAAACAAGGTTTCGTATTTAAAATGCGCGACTTTTTCTTTTGAAAAAAACTAAGGAGAACTATAATGGATGAAATAATTGAAGAACTTAACGACAAACAAAAAGAAGCAGTTCTTGCTACGGATGGCCCTTGTTTAGTTATTGCAGGTGCTGGTAGTGGAAAGACAAAAGTATTAACTCATAAAATAGCATATCTTATGAGAGAAAAAGGTGTAAGACCATGGAATATATTGGCAATTACATTTACTAATAAAGCTGCAAATGAGATGAAAGAAAGGGTAGAAAATCTTGTTGGAGAAGTTGCCAAAGATATGTGGATTGGTACTTTTCATGCTATTTGCGTAAGAATATTAAGAAGATATATAGATAGAATTGGTTTTACTTCATCTTTTATTATTTTCGATACTTCAGATCAAAGAACTTTAGTAAAACAATGTTTAAAACAATTAAATGTTGATGATAAAATGTTTAATGACAGAGCAGTTCTTGCTGAAATATCAAATGCAAAAAATGAAATGTTAGAACCAGAAGGTTATAAATTAAGAACAAATGGTGAAATAAGAAAAGAAACTATTGCACAAATTTATTCTATGTACCAAAGAAAACTAAAAGAAAATAATGCAATAGATTTTGATGATATTATTAATTATACAATTAAAATAATGTCAGAAAATCCGGATGTTTTAGAAGAATATTCAAATAAATTTGAATATGTATTAGTAGATGAATATCAAGATACAAATAAAGCACAATTTACTTTAGTTTCTATGATTGCATCTAAACATGGAAATATAACAGTTGTTGGTGATAATGATCAGGGTATTTATTCTTTTAGAGGTGCAGATATCACAAATATTTTAAATTTCGAAAAAGATTTTAAAGGAACTAAAATTATTAAACTTGAACAAAACTATAGATGTACTCAAAATATATTAGATGCTGCAAATCATGTTATTAAAAATAATGAAACTAAATATGAGAAAAAGCTTTGGACTGAAAATGGAAAAGGCGAAATGATTAGTATATATAGGGGCGACAATGAATATGATGAGGCTAATTTTATTGTAGAAAACATTAACAGACTACGTAGAGAAGAATATATGACATATAATGATTTTGCAGTTCTTTACAGAATGAATAGCCAATCACGTAGTATAGAGGATATTCTAAGAAGAGAAGATATTCCGTATAAAATTGTTGGTGGATTAAAATTCTATGAAAGAAAAGAAATAAAAGACATTATTGCATATTTAAGATTGATACAAAACCCAAATGACAATTTATCATTAGTTAGAGTAATTAATGAACCTAAAAGAGGGATTGGTAGAACAAGTTTAGATAAAGTTGAACAAATTGGTAATGAAACCGGTAATTCTATGTATGAAATAATAAAAAGAGCAGATGAGTTTGGACTAAATAGAGTATTTTTAAACTCTAGAGAGTTTATTTCACAAATAGAATATTTACAATCTAAAAAAGAAGAGGTAAATATTTCGGATTTAATTAAGGAAACATTAAAACAGACAGGTTATACTAAAGCCTTAGAAGAGGAAGATACAGCAGAGGCAGAAAGCAGAATAGAAAACCTAGAAGAATTTTTGACTGTTGCTATGGAGTTTGAGGAAGAAAATGCCGAAAACACACTAGAAGATTTCTTGGAAGGAATTACATTATCTTCTGATATAGATCAAACTGATGACACAGAAGATTCTGTAACATTAATGACGTTACATAGCGCTAAGGGATTAGAGTTTCCAGCTGTTTTCTTGGTTGGTATGGAAGAAGGAATTTTCCCTGGATATAAATCAATAAATGAACCAAAAGAACTAGAAGAGGAAAGAAGACTTTGCTATGTTGGTATAACAAGAGCTAAAAGACATTTGTTTATTAGTTGCGCTAGACAAAGAACAATATTCGGTTCAACAAGTTGCAATCCTGTTTCTAGATTTGTTGAAGAAATACCTAAAGAGTTATTAGAAGGATATAATGAATTCTTTGGTGATACTGAAAACAGAAATGCATTTGGTGATTCAAATTATGAATGGAAATATGGCTCTGGAAGCGGATTTGGATATAATGCAGATGTAAATAATTATAAGGTTGATAAATCAAGTTTGAAACCAAAACCAGAATTTAGTTTTAGAAGTGCTGAAAGCTTTTTACAAAACTTAAATAAAAAACCTACCGGCTCAAATGTTGATGTAAGCATTTATCAAGCCGGACAAAGGGTTTATCATAAGAAATTTGGAGAAGGAAAGATAAATTATGTCGAACCAGAAGGAGATGACGTAAAAGTGGATATTACATTTGATAAAGCAGGACATAAAAGATTAATGGCTAAATTTGCAGGGCTAGAAATATTAGATTAAACGCTAAAGCATATATTTTGAAATATTTCAAAATATATGCTTTTTTGTAAACAAAAATTAAAATATAAAGTATTTCCAAGAATGAGGCTATATGATATAATAAATGCGTATAATTGTTAGAGGTGAGAAAAAATTGAACCAAATATTGGATAGAACATCTTCTAAAAAGAATAATAATGGTGCTAGGAGAAATCCTAAGGACACACCTAAAATTGTTAAGGTATATGCTGCCTTGATGATTATTTTTGCGCTTTGTTTAATAGGAACTGGTGGATATACGTATTATGATAATAATATGAAAAATGTTCCTCAACAAGAAGTATCCAAAATTCCTACAATTGAATTAGTTGCTAAAGATGATAAGGTAACAATTAATGTTACGGCACCAAGGGCAATTGAGGAAATTAATTATCAATGGTATACAGGTGATAGAACAGTAGAAGATATTCATAATTTTAATAATGAAGTAGATAAAGAGACATCTTCAGAACCTGAAGAAATAAGTGATGATGAAGATGTAGAAATAAAAGAACAAGAAATGACAGCACTTGGATCTATGATTCAGAAGAAAGGCAATGGAAATACTGATTTTTCTATACCAAATGTAGGCATTCCAAGAGGTACCAATACACTTCATATTACCGTGAGATTGCAAGCCGAAGGCGTTTTAACAGAATTTGTTAAAACATATACAACAGATGTTGGTGTAGATCAAATACCTCCTACAATGAAGATTTACATGAATAAGAAATCAAGTAATCCAAAGATAGTTGTAATAGCAACTGATGAGACAGAAATAAAGAATGTTATTTATTCAATACAAACAGATGGTGGAACATCGGAAAATGATGTTTCTGTATCAGAAAGAGTTGATAACAAGACTATAAGAGCAGAAATACCATTAAAACCAAATGAAGTAAATGAAATAACAGTTACGGCTGTAGACAAAGCGTCTAATACAGCTACTCCATATAAATACAGTTATGATTTATTCTTGGGTAAACCGGAAATTGTTGAACTAACGGCAGAACCTGACTTTAGCAAAGTATATGCTTTAATTAGATACCAAAAAGGTATTAAAAAGGCAGAATATCAAATAAATGATGAAGAACCGGTGGTAAAAGAATTTGATGGAGAATTACCAAGAGAGATAGTAATGGATATTCCAACAGTTGTTGGTCATAATCACATTATAATTAAAGCATATGCGGAAGAAGAAAGCGTATATGTTGAAGATTATGGAGATTGTGATTATAATCCTTAGTTTGAAGAGAAAAAAATGAAAGAGTTTTATGAATATATAGTTTTTTTTCTAGTATTCTCATTTATAGGATGGGTTCTAGAATGCTTGTATAAGTCAATATTGCAAAAGAAAATAGTAAATAGTGGATTCTTATATGGACCTGTATGCCCAATATATGGTTTTGGAGCACTATTTATGTATTTAAGTCTAATAAATGTTTCAAACAATATTATTGCACTATTTATATTTGGACTAGTAGTTTTATCAATTTATGAATATTTAGTTGGATGGTTCTTAGAAGTTACTTTTAAAGTAAAATATTGGGATTATTCAACATATAAATTTAATATTAATGGTAGAGTTTGTCTAAAAAATTCTATATTTTGGGGAATATTAGGAGTTATATTTATGAAACTTCTTGTTCCTGTATATAATAGTTTAATATATGATATTCCTCAAGAATTTTTGAAATATATGGCATATGCTTTAAGTACAATTCTTATAATTGATACAGCTCTAACAGTATATCACTTAATTAAAATTAATATTGCTCTTAGAGATTGGGATAAAATTAAAACTGAGTTGTCTGAAAAAATTAAGAGTGTAGAAGCCAAGAATGCTAATATAATTCATCAAATGTTAGCGGAAAATAGAGAAAAAGTAATAACTGCAGAAAAGAAAATATTTACACTATTAGCTCCAAATGTGGATTTTGACCAAACGATGAAAATGTTAAAAGAGAACTCTGAAAAAATAGATAAAACAAGAAAAGAAAAGATTAATCAAATTAAAGAAAATTTAGAGAACTTGATAAGAAAAGAAGAATTGCAAAGAAAACTATTCTTAAAGAAAACTAGAAGATTAAGAAATGCTTTTCCAACAATGACTTCTGTTAAATTGGATAAGATTCTAAATAAAAAACATTAAACCATACTGAAGAGAAGGAGAAAATTATGATTCAGGACATCTACATAATTGATAATACTGACAGCGTACTAAATGTATTAAAAAATATTTTTAAGAATGAAGTAGATTATCAATTTAAGTCTGTGAAAACAGAAGAATTGAATATAGCACTTAAAAATATTCCTGATATGATAATAATAGATGAAGATACTATCGATATGGATATAGTAGAACTATGTAAAAATATTAGGGAAAATGAAGATAACAGTATTACACCTATTATAGTTATCTCCTCAGAGTGGGAAAAAGAACATAGAGTTAAAGTATTAAGCAAATCAGTAGAGTATTTTATTATTAAACCTGTTGATCCGGAATATTTATATTATACAGTTAAAAATATGCTTAGACTTTTGTCTACAAATAGAAGAATTAGTCCTCTTACAGGTCTTCCTGGAAATGTTCAAATTCAGGCAGAAATGAAAAAACGACTATTGAATAGAGAAAAGTTTGCAGTGTTTTATTTCGATTTAGATAATTTTAAGGCTTATAACGATATATATGGCTTTTCAAATGGCGATGAAATAATTAAATTTACAGCAAGAACTATTGTAAAAAACATACATGACTTAGGCTTGGATAATAGTTTTATAGGACATATTGGAGGAGATGACTTTGTGGCAATAACAGCAGAGACAGATTATAATAAGGTTTGTAAGAACATTATTAATCAATTTGATAATGATGTTTTGGAATATTATAATGAAGCAGATGTCCAAAAAGGTTATTTAGAAGTTGCTAATAGAAGAGGAATTATCGAACAATTTCCTCTTACATCTATTTCCATAGGAGTTGTTGAAATAAATCCACGGAAGATTTAAAAATACATTAGAGATAGGAGAAGTTGGTGCACAAGTTAAACATCAGGCAAAAGCTATTATGGGAAGTACATATGTTATTAATAAAAGAAAATAAAATATTTAATTTTAGTTTAATAAATATAAGATATATATATTTGAAAGATATATATATCTTTTTTGTTTTGTGATGTGGCCCAGAAAAATGGCCCAAAGTCAACAGTTGAAACAAGGTAAAAAAGAGAGAAATAGCGAGAAAAAAAGAGCATAGAATGGATTTTCTTTAAAATGACCTTTTTGAGTAGGGCTGAGACTAGGTGAGACTAAATATGAAGGTTTTTTGGAATTGCGAAAAGTGATAAGGAGTGCTATAATAGATAGTGCGTGACAAAAAAATAACAAAAAAAGGAGTGATTGTTTATAGTAAGTAAATGTCTAAAACACTATATGAAAAGGCTGGGAAAACTTGTTGGTATTACAGTATTAGGGCTTTTTATGATAGCATCATTCATTTACATGAAGTATAAACCATTATACAAAGTTACGTTAAATGGTGAAGTAATTGGATATGTCGAAAATAAGGAAAAAATGCAAGAACAAATCGATGCATTTAAAGAAAACTTAGAAGGAAATATTACTTCAATTGAAATTAATGCTATGCCAGAATATGAGCTAGAATTGGTAAGCAGTGTTAAAGAAAGCCAAACTAGCGAAGATGAAGTCTTAGCAAAAGTTGAGGAAAACTCAACAATTATGTGTAAAACTTATGCAATTAAGCTTGATGACACAGTAAAAGCTAATGTTGAAACTCAGGAAGAAGCTGATACAATCATAAATGAGATTAAAGCAGATACTACTGAGGGTGTAGAACTTAATTTAGTTGTTGAAGAAGAGATTAAAGACAAAAAAGAGGTTGAAGAATTAAATACAACTTCTGAAATTGCAAAATTAAATATAAATCAAGATGTTGAAGTAAAAGTTAAAGAATACGAAGAAAAGAAAGCTGCTGAAGCTGCTGCTGCAAGAGCTAGACAAATAGCTGCTGCTAAAAAAGCTTCACAAGTTTCAAGTAGAAGTAGATCTACATCTACATCTGTAGCTAGTGCTGGTGCGTCTGCACCAGTTGTAAGCAGCGGAATGTTTATGAGACCCGTTTCTGGAGGAACAATTACATCAAAATATGGTCAAAGATCATCTGGATTCCATACTGGTGTCGACTTAGCTGTTCCTACAGGTACGCCTGTTTATGCATCAGCTTCTGGTACAGTTGTTAAAGCCGGATGGAGCGGTGGTTATGGTTACTTAGTTGTTATTGACCATGGTAACGGATATCAAACTTATTATGCCCATAACTCAAGATTGTGTGTAAGTGTTGGACAATCCGTATCTAAAGGTCAAAACATATCTTATTCTGGAAGTACAGGTAACTCAACAGGACCTCACTTACACTTCGAGGTAAGAATAAATGGTAATACAACAAACCCATTAAATTATATTTAGTATAATTTAATAAAAGTATAGTAAAATAATAAGAAATAGTGCTACATTTTGTAGCACTATTTTTTTGTTACAATTATGAAATATAATTCAAATAAAATTAATATTATTTTTCTTGGACTGTTTAAGGCAATTTATGAAAGAAAACAGAGAGTTTTCTCCCAAAATCTTTTTTTTACTATTTTTTATAATTTTTTTTAGTCGAATTTTAATGAAAAAGTATGTAATATTCTGTAATAAAAATCTTTCTGAAAAATTTGAGGAAAAAAGGTGAAAAATGAATATCAAAAAATGGATGAAAAAATGAGCGAAAAAAACACCCTTTTTTAGGCAGAAAATATTGAAATAACAAGTGCTTAATGATATACTACGGATGTATATTTTAGAGGTGTTTTTTATGATTTTTTTAGGTGCAGATCACAGGGGTTTTAAGTTGAAAGAAGAGATAAAAAAATATTTGGACGAAAAGGGCTATAAATATAGTGATTGCGGCGCTTTTTCAGAAGAAAGATCAGATTATCCTAAAATTGCTAAAACTGTCTGTGACAAAATGAACAAAGAAGAAGATAAGGCTATATTAATTTGTGGTAGTGGCATAGGAATGTGTATGGCTGCAAATAAAATTAAAGGAATTAGAGCGGGAACATGTTTTAATGTTGATGTTGCTAAAGACGGAAAAGAACATTCTAATATTAATTGCTTGGTTTTACCAGGTGATTTTATGAATTATCAATTAGCAGCTCAAGTAATTGAAACATGGCTTGAATCTGTTTTTCTTGGAGGAAGGTATAGCCAAAGAATAGAAATGATAGACCAATTAGAAAAAGATAATTAGGAAAAGGAAAATACGCTTATGTGGGGAGATATTATAATTGCTTTTTTATTAGCTTTTATTACTAGTTTTGTTATTACTCCAAAAACAATAAAATTAGCTAAAAAACTAGGAGCTGTTGATAATGCTGGAGAAAGAAGAGTAAATAAAGAGGCTATTCCAAGACTTGGAGGAGTTGCAGTTCTTGCTGGTTTTGTAGTTTCAGTAGCTTATTTATTAATCAGTCTTTGCTTAGAAAATCAAATTAACTTAGTAGAAGGCAATTATCATTTCAAATTAATTGGATATTTTATTGGAGCAAGTATTATTGCTATTACATGTTTTATAGATGATGTTAAAGAGTTAACTGCTATTGTTAAATTATTAATGCAAATAATAGCAGCAAGTGTAGTAATTGCATCTGGAATCAGAATTGACGTAAGTAACTTACCAATATTTAGTTCTTTGGCAGATTCTTATAACTTTCTAAATACAGTTTCAATAATTGTAACTTTCGGATGGATTATAGGAATAACAAATGCAATTAATTTAATTGATGGCTTAGATGGATTATCATCAGGAATTTCAATTATTTCATGTGTGTCTATGCTTGTAATATTTATATTAAATGGTTCTCCGGTTGTTGCAATAGTATTAATTACAGCTTTGATTGGAGCATTAACTGGATTTTTACCATATAATTTAAATCCTGCGAAGACTTTTATAGGTGATACTGGTTCTAACTTTTTGGGATTTTCAATAGCTATTATTTCAATTTTAGGTGTGGCTAAAACATATACAGCTTTTGTTGTTGTAGCACCAATTATAGTTTTAGGATTACCAATTTTTGATACTATTTTTGCTATTATAAGAAGAATAGTTAAAAGTAGATCTATTAAAGGAATAATGGTGGCTGACGCTGGTCATGTTCATCATAAATTATTACAACATGGCTTTTCTCAAAAAGAGGCGGTTATAATTTTGTATTGTATTAGTACGTGCCTTGGTATGTTTGCAATTATATATTTAGAAAGTGGTTTAGGAAAAGCAATCTCTTTCTTATTGATTGCTATTGCTGCTTTTGCATTAGGAATTCAAGAATTTGTTTCTACTTTTAAGCAAGAGGAAAATAAAAAAGAAACAAAATAAATTCATACAAACGAAAAGGAGATTTTTGATGAAAAAATTATTATCTCAAGAAAAAGGTATCACAATTATTACTGTTACAACAATGATAATTGTTATGATGCTTATTATGTCAGTAATGGTTTACTATGGTAGAAATTCTGTACAAATGGAATCTTTTCAGGGAATGAAAGCAGATATAGTCGAATTAGAATCTAAGGCTTTGTTATATTATGCAGAAAACAAGGCAATCCCATTAAAGAGTACGAGTCAATATGTTGATGGTTTCCAATTTGGAAGCACAGAGTTTAAGAATCCTAATGATTCAGAAAGATATTATTTAGTTGATGAAAGTAAACTGGGAGTAACGAAAGCATATAATACAGATTATTATATTAATGAAAAGACTCTTACAGTATATGCAGCGAATCCAATAAAAATGAATGGAAAACAATATGGTAGATTCAAAGAGAATTTTGTATCGTTTAATGACACTAATAATTTGGATTTGCCTTCTTGGGCAATAAATGCATCTTCAGAAATGTTTTCGTTTGATAGTAATAATTATATAACAGGAATTAAATCTTCATATGCGGGAACACACCAGTTAAATAGTTTAATAATTCCTGCATATACACCAGATGGTAAGACTATTAATGGTATTGCATCTGGGGCTTTTGCAGATTATACGGTAAATAATGGACCTATCAAAATTCCATCAACTGTTAAGATTGTTTCTTCTAATATTCTTGGAAGTGGTTCAAATCCTACTGAATTATATTGCGATGCAAATGTTATAGATTTACATGCTTTTTCAAATATAGAGAATATTCCTAAAATAACACTTGGACCTAATTGCCAAATACCAGATGGAAATGAGGCATCAGGTGGAGCTTTTTCAAATTGTATAAACTTGAAAACTATTATTATAGAAGGTTCTTCAATTGGAAAATATACTTTCTCTAAGAATTGTACAAATGTTACGGACATATATTTTTTAGGAAATCCAACAAATATTCCGGAAGGAGCTTTTTATAGTTGTGGTAAGAATGCGAACCCACTAAAAATACATACAAATATTAATTCTACTCAAAATGAATGCGTATTTCCAGATTCTATAATAACTTTTGAAAACTATTGCTTTATGGATTCTGGATTTGCAACAATTAATCTTCCTAGCAACACTAGAGAAGTAGGACGTAATGCTTTTGCAAATATGAATGGCAAATTAACAACTGTTAAGTTAAATAGCAATTTGAATACAATTGGAGAAAGTGCATTTAATTACAATGCTAATTTATCTCAAGTAAATACAGGTGCTCAAACCAATACAATTGGAACAGCAGTTACAAGCCTTGGAATTAATTCTTTTAAGCAAACTAGGTTAACAACTATAAGAGTACCAAGAGGATTACAAACGGCTGATGGATCAAATCCATTTCCAATTACACCAACGTATTACTAAAAATGAAAGGTGATTTAATGAGAACGATTTTCATTCATTTAAGAAGATCAATTAAATTAATTTTAATAATAGCTTTAGCACTTCTTATCATTGTTGGTGCACTATATTTTCTATATAAACCAATGTATGCGGTTAAGCTTAATGGTGAAATAATAGGATATACAGATGCAAAAAAACAATTAGAAGCACAGATAGAAGACTATAAGAAAAATGGCGATGGGGATAAAGTTGCCTTTTTAGAAATAGATCAAATGCCAGAATATGAAATTATCTATTCTAAAAAAGATATCAAAGCTAATGAAGAAGCTGTTTTTGACACGGTTATTGCAACAGGTACTCCTTACTATAAAAGCTATGCGATTTTAGTAAGTGGTGAAGAAAAGTATTATGTAGAAACGTATCAAGAAGCCGAAAAAGTGGTTGCAGATTTAAAAGAAAAGAAAAGTACTAATGCTGATCAAATAACTTTTAATGCTAAATATAGTACAGAGCAGATGGAAAAGACTACGGGCGATGATGTTGTAGCTGCTTTATTTATAGCTCCTCCAGTAGTAGTTCAAAAGAAAACAACAACTACTAGAAGAGGATATAGTTCTTCTTCAGGATATGTAAATACAGCTCAAACAGTTTCATATGGTGCACCTTCTTTGGGAATGTCACTTGCTAGACCTGTGTCTGGAACCATAACATCAAGATTTGGAAGAAGAAGTAGTGGAGTTCATACAGGATTAGACATAGCAAATTCTAAGGGTACAGCAATTCATGCTGCAGCTTCAGGAACAGTCTCATTTGCAGGAAGAAAAGGGTCATATGGAAACTTAGTTGTTATTGATCATGGAAATGGTGTACAAACATATTATGCACATTGTAATTCAATTGTAGTATCTGCGGGACAATATGTATCACAAGGACAACTTATATCATATATGGGTTCTACTGGAAACTCTACAGGCCCACACCTTCATTTAGAAGTTAGGGTAAATGGAGTATGTCAGAACCCACAAAACTATGTTTATTAATAAAAGCTGACTAAAGATGAAAGGAATTATAAAAGATGGCAAGAGAAAAAAATGTATGGATATTATTAGTTTTATTGTTGTCAGGAATAGTAATAGGAGGATTAATTGCATCACTTGCAACTAATGTTTCTTGGCTTTCATGGCTTGCTTATGGAGAAGAATTCGGAACAAATGGACCTTTAGGAGTTGACCTTAGCATATTAAAGTTGAGTTTTGAATTAAGATTAAAAATAAATGTGGCAAGCATAGTTGGAATGATAATTGCAATATTTGTGTATAGAAAGTTATAATTACTGTTTCTGTTATAGAGGTTGATTAAATGAATTTACTTAAAGCAAGAACAAAAATAGGAATTGATTTAGGAACAGAGTCAATTCGTGTGGTAATTAAAGATAAGGGAATAGTAATAAATGAGCCAGCAATAATTGCTGTTGAGAATGCTACTGGCGAAATTGTTGCAGTGGGGGCAGAAGCTAAAGAGATGATAGGAAAGACACCTGAAAAAATAGATGCTTTAAAACCACTTAATGATTCGGCGATAGCTGATTTAAAAGCTACAGAGCTCATAGTCAAAGATATTTTTGCAAGACTAAAGAAAAAATATAATATTGTTAGACCAGATGTTTTGATTAATTTGCACATCGGTTCAACAGAATTAGAAAAAAGAGCTGTATATAAATTATTAAAGAATGTAGGCGTTAATACAGCTTATTTTATTGAAGAACCAATTGCTGCAGGCCTTGGTGCTGGATTAGATGTTTATTCTAGTAAAGCTTTTTTTGTTGTTAATATTGGTTCTGGTTCAACAGAAGTTGCTTCAATAAGTGGCGGAAAAGTTATTTCTAGTAGTTCTGTAAGAGTTGCAGGAGAAAAACTTGATAATGCTATTATTGAACATATTAAAAAGGAATTTAATGTCGAAATTGGAAAAAATGCAGCTGAAAATATAAAAAAACAAATAGCATATAGCAAGCCTTTAATAAAAAAAGGTGTTGAAGTTAAGGGAAGAGACATAATAACTGGCTTCCCAAAACAGATAGAAGTAAATGCTATTGAAACATATGATGCAATAAAAGGCTATCTAAATGAAATTTTAGACACAATTAAAATATCTATGCAAAGAGTACCACCTGAATTATCAATTAATATAAAGAAAGACGGGATTTTGCTTACGGGTGGAAGTGCTCAGATAAGACTTCTAGATGAGTTTTTGGCTGATGAATTAAAAATAAATGTATATGTTGCAGAAAATCCATCTGATGTGGTTGCAAAAGGAATTTTGACGATATTGAGTGATGACGAAAAGTTAAAACCACTTAAAATGAAATTATAAAAAGGAGATAATAAAAATGCGTAAAAACAAACATGCTGGTACAATTGGAACTATATTATTAATATTACTTTTAATAGCACTTGTAGTTCTTTCTAATGTTAATAGAGACAACCTTTCTTTCGCTGAAGGTGTTTCAGTTTCAATTATAAGACCTGCACAAAATGCTTTTACAAATTTAAAACATAAAATTACAGGAGATAAACAATATTTTGTTGATTTAGATCAAGTAAAAAATGAAAATGTTGAACTAAAAAAACAAAATGCAGAACTTGAAGCACAAGTAAGAGAGCTAGAGGTTATTAAAGCTGAAAATGCAAGACTTCAAGAATATTCATCATTAAGTGAAAAATATTCAGAATATGAGACAGTTCCAGCATATGTTATTGATAAAGATGTAAGTAACTATAGTAGTAACATTGTTATAAATGTTGGTAAAAATGAAGGAATCGAAAAAGATATGACAGTTATTGCTGATAAAGGGTTAGTAGGACATGTTATATCAGTTACTGAGAACTCTGCTAAAGTTCAAGTAATTGTTGATAGTGCAAGTTCAGTTAGTGCTAAGATTTCTACTTCTGATGAAAGTATTATCTGCAAAGGTAGTATAGAAAATGATAAGAACTTAAAAGCTTCATACATTGATACATCTTCAGAGTTACTAGTGGGCGATAGTGTTGTTACATCAGGAATTGGTGGAATATATCCAAAAGGAATTACTATTGGTACAATAAAACAAGTTGTCAATACAGGTAATATAACAGATAGATATGCAATTGTAGAAACAGCTGTTGACTTTACGAAACTATATACAGTTTTAGTTGTAAAATAATTCACAAAAATTGCAAAATTTGTGGAAAACTAGGGAAAAATTATTATTTTTAGGTGGAATAAAAAGTGAAAAAAATCTTATTAGGTATTTTGGCTTATATCGTTTTTTTAATTTTATATTTCTTACAAACCAACTTTTTTAGCTGGTTTACTATTGCTGGAGTAGCACCTAATTTGTTTATTATATTTATATTATTTTTAGGGCTATTTACAGACAATATTTTTTCAATCATTTTAGGCCTAATTGCTGGTATTACATTAGATTTTGCGGGGGCTAAGACAATAGGTATTACTGCTCTTATGTTTTGTACTATTGCAATTATTGCTAGTTATTTTGATAAAAATTTTTCTAAAGAAAATAAAATCTCAATTATTGTTATGATTGTTGGTATGACAGTTGTATTTGAAGGAGCAAGTTATTTTTTAAATGCGTTTATTATGGATACAACAATTGAAAGTGTTGCTTTTTTAAAAATATTAGCAATTGAAGTAATTTATAATGTGATTTTGAGTTTGATTTTCTATGGATTAATTATGAAAGCTGGATATAAGATAGAACAAACATTTAAACATAAAAACATATTAACTAGATATTTCTAATTTGGAGGTGAGTTGGGAGTCTTGGCACGTAAAACAGAAACAGAAAAGACAAATTTTAGATTTAATTTAATAACTGCTCTTATTTACATAGCTGGAATTATACTTCTTGTTCAATTATTTAATCTACAAATAGTGCATGGAAGAGAATATCGCGAGACTTCTAATACGAAACTTTCAAAGGAAGCAGTGGTTGAAGCTGCTCGTGGTAAAATAATGGATAGAACAGGTGCAATTTTAGCAGAGACAGAGATGGGATTTAATGTTCAAATATTTAAAACTAAAGCTACTGATGAAGAATTAAATAATGCAATGGTAGTATTAGCAGAGATATTAGAAAAAAATGGCGATAAATACATAGATGATTTCCCAATATCTATAGAACCTTTCCAATACAATTTTGCAACAGAAGATGATTTAAATAGTTGGAAGAAAAAGTATAATATTGCTCCTGAAGCTACACCAGAAGAAGCTTTCTATGTTATGAAAGAAAAGTATAAAATAAAAGAAAATGATGTGTTTAAAGCTAGGAGAGCTTTAGGACTAAGATATACTATAGAGCTTGAAGGATATTCTTCTACAACCGGATTAGAATTAGCTGCTAATGTGTCTAGAAATAGTGCATTAGAGATTAATGAAAGGGGACAAGATCTTCCTGGAATTTCAGTGGAGGTTAAATCTAACAGGGTTTATACACAAGGAACTTTAGCATCTCACGTTATAGGCTACATAGGAAGAATTGATGAGGCTGAATATAATAATAATCCGGGAGTTTATCAAAGAGATGACTATGTTGGAAAAACAGGAATTGAATATTTATTTGAAGATTACCTAAGAGGTGAGGATGGTACTAAACAAATTGATATGACTGTTGATGGAACAGCAACTGGTGAATATATAACTAAAGAAGCTAAAGGTGGTGCGAATGTTGTCTTAACACTTGATGCAAATCTACAAAATATCAC
>OCVV011325653.1_pt1 | contig 17342 bp, 20 predicted proteins | sample 1539721 | NCBI WGS metagenome assembly OCVV01 (sample SAMN02144230, study PRJEB22623) | gut metagenome | biome: sheep rumen | host: Ovis aries | place: New Zealand | reverse complement strand
TTTATAGCAGAAGCTAAAGAAAAATATAAAGATAAAATTATAGAGCTATATGATGATTACGGAATTGTAATAAATGATTAAAAAAACAAAGGAGAAATGTGCATGAAAATAGTTGATTTTTTTAAAAGAATATTAAGAAGAAAAGATGATAAAAAATTATTAGATGCACCCAAAACACAATATCAAAAATTGGTTGAATCTATAGATGATTTAGAATTATGCAAAATGTTTGTAGAAAGAGCAACTAAAAGTGTAACTCCAGAGATAGAGAAGGTAATTCAAAAATATGGAAATAAACCATATGAGTACCTATTAGAAACCAGAATTTCTAAAGAAGATACAATAGAACTGGCACGAAGATTTTTTGAGAGTATAGATAATGGTTTGTATGAAAAATATAATGCAATAGTAAATGGTAGTAATCCCAATATAATGCTTCAGATGGAAGAGTTTAATGGAAAAGGAGCAAGTGTAAATAGTCCAGAAAAGATGCCAGTTACAGTGTATGTGCCAATTAGAGGAGATATTAGGCAGCTATATGAATTAGTACACGAATGTACACATACTTTTGATATAGATAATGGAGATACCTCAACTAGAAAAGTTTTAGGTGAAGTTGCTCCTCAGTGTATGGAAAGATTATTAGATGATTTCTTATTAGGAATGTCAGATGATGATATGCGAAAATATGGTTTTGATAAAGAAATACTGGAAAAAAATGTAAGAGAAAGGAGAATTTCAACCTTTTTGTCTAGATTTTACAATGCTCAAGATTTAGAAAGAAGAAGCGGAAATCGAGAATTAGATTCAAGATATATGTTAGCTCAAATCTATTCAGCACATTTCAATAAGTTTGATAAAAATGAAAAGAAAAATAAAATATTATCATTTATTGAATGTGTAAAAAATGATGAATTTGAAAATGCGAATAGTTGCTTTGAATTATCTATAGAGAAAAATGCTAGATTAAGTGGATTACATAGAGAAGCTTATGTAGGAGATGCAATATCTGAAGTTATGGATTTGGTAGTATCCAAAGATCAAGATGATTCAAGAAATCAGCAAAGAGAACTTGATGGAGATGATATAGTAAGGTAATAAAAATATAAAAATTGTAGAGTGTTGTATGCACCGTTGATATATCAACTGGACATTATACATGGTTAAAACACACTGCAACTGTGCCTACACAACCCATGTTGAGTGCTGTGCGTCGCTATATCGAAGAAATGCTGATATATCAACGAAAACAGAAAATTAGTAAATTGTTTGAAAAAGAAAAAATGATAGAAATTTGCAGATTTTGATAAAATAATTAAAAAATGTGAAGAGGGGTGGTATACGGTAGACATATCAACGGTGCGTACAACGAATATTGTAAACAAATAGAAATGTGATATAATATATAATCAAAAATTAAGGTGGTAATAGAATATGAATAAGATTGTTTTTTTCCCTACCAATAATATAGGAAAATTTGATAGATATAAAGAATCTTTTAAAAAAATTGGAATGCAATATAGAAGATATTATAAAATAAACGATGGTACAGAAATAAAAGTTGAAGTAAAGGAAGATGGGAAAAGTCTAAAAGAAAATGCATGCAAAAAAGCAAAAGCATACTATGAAGAATATAAAAAATATTTGTCACAAATAAATTTTTCAGTTATTACAACAGATGAGGCGCTATATATTGACGGGCTAAGTGATGAAGAACAACCAGGCATGTTTGTAAGAAGATTTAAAGGATTAGATTCTATTAGGGCTACTGACGAGGAAGTGGTTGAAAGATATACTAAATTTGTAAAAAAATTAGGTGGAGAAACAAAGGCAAAATGGGTGTATTCTTTAGTAATGTATGATGGACAAGATTTCAGAGATTATACATGGAATGAAGAGGTTTTGTTTAGCGATACTCCTCACTATCCAATTACAAAAGGCTATGTTCTAAATAATATTACAATTGTTGGAAAAGATGGAGATAATAATATAATGCTTTCAGATTTATCAGAAGAAGAGAGGTATAAATATTTATCTAAATATACAGATACTGTTGCAAAGTTTGTTGAGGATGGTATGAATAAGTAATATGAAAGATAAGGAAGGAAGAATATGAATTTACAAAAAGAAGAATTAAATGGTATAGTTGTTAAAGATTTATTGAAATCCAATATTTATGATGTAAATGAAACAATTGTAATAATTGGAAGTTGTTTGCAATACATGGATAAAGAAGCATATAAAAAAATAACAGAGTTTTGTAGTAATATTTATGAATTGTGTTTGGAGCAAACACATATTAATATGGCTATTACTAAAATTGGTGGAATGTTAAGAACTGGAAAAATTAAGAAGATTATTTTCGCTTCAGTAAATAAATCTCCACATTGCATACAGATGCACTATATTCAAGACGAACTATATAAAATGATGAATTTAAAAGATATTGAAATAATTAATTATGTAGTGGAAAAAGGAGAACTTGTAAATATACCTGCAGAAACAATTAAATTATCTAAAAATTTAATTCAGTTACAAGAATTTAAGAATATATGAAAGGGGAATGCAACATGTCATGCACAATAAGAAATGATTTAAAAGAATACATTGAAGAGATTATAAATTATCATTACAACTTGAATGACAAAGGACACGGACTTGAACATGCAGAATATGTAATAAATAGAAGTTTAAAATTTGCAAATGAAATTGATAATATTAATTATGAAATGGTATATGTAATTGCTGCATATCATGATGTTGCACATCATATCGATGCTAAAAATCATGAAGCGCTTTCTGCACAAATGTTGATTCAAGATGAAGAATTAAAAAAATATTTTACAGATGAGCAGATAAAAATTATGAGCGAAGCGGTTGAGGATCATCGTTCTTCTTTAAAAACAGAGCCAAGAAGTATATATGGAAAAATAGTATCTTCTGCAGATAGAAATACAAGTGTTGAGGTAACATTAAAAAGATGTTATTCATACAACCAGAAACACTTTCCTGAATTAAGCCAAGAAGAGTTAATAGAAAAGAGTAGAAAGTTTTTGTTGGAAAAATATGGTCCAAATGGTTATGCAAGAGATAAGATGTATTTTGATGATAAGCAATATAAAAAATATTTAGATGATATAACTGAATTAGCTTCAAATAGTGAAAAGTTTTCAATGGAAATTAAGAGAGCAAATAAAATATAAATGTTGTTGTGTGTAGTGTAGACATGTTCTTGGTGCATACACAACTCATGTGGAGTGTGTAAGTGTTTTAAGATTAATAAGTAAAGATTAGAATAGAAGATATTGATGTCGAAAAATGTCGATATCTTTTTTCGTTTTTTGTTGAATATTGTATTGTATATGTATTTAAAAAATGATATAATGCAAACATAAGTTCAATAAAACAATAAACGAAGCATGATATGTAGAAATAAAAGTAGTAGAAACTTAAATAAATAAAAAAGGAAGGTGTTTCTATGAAGAAATTGGAAGACTACATATCAGGTGAATATGTAAAAAATAATGATTATAAAACTTTCATCCCAAGTAAAATTAATTACAACTGGGGATGGGATGATACCAAATTGGACAAACTATTATCAGAAGCCAACAGGCAAATTGGGGAGTTGAATGCATATTCTCTATTAATCCCCAATGTAGATTTATACATAAAAATGCATGTAAAAGTTGAAGCAAACAAATCAAGTAGAATTGAAGGAACTAAAACAACTGTAGAAGAAGATTTATTAGATGTAAAAGATATAAGCCCAGAAAAGAGGGATGACTGGGAAGAGGTACAAAATTATGTTAAAGCAACAAATTATGGAGTTCAAAGAATTAGTGAAGGTTTTCCAGTATGTACTAGACTAATAAGAGAAATTCATAAAATACTAATGACAGGAGTTCGTGGAGAACATAAAACACCAGGAGAATTTAGAACGTCTCAAAACTGGATCGGTGGTAGTATGCCAAGTACAGCTGTTTATGTACCACCACCACACACAGAAGTTGCTGAATGCTTAAGTGATTTTGAAAAATTTATAAATAATGAAGAAATGGATACCCTAGATTTAATAAAAATTGCAATTTTGCATTATCAATTTGAATCAATACACCCATTCTTAGATGGTAATGGTAGAATTGGTAGATTGCTTGTGCCACTTTATATTCAAAGTAAAGGAATGCTTCAAAAATCATGTTTGTATATTTCAGATTATATTGAAAGAAACAAAGATACATACTATGATATGCTAACAAGAGTTAGAACACATAATGATATGATAGGTTGGATTAAATTTTTCTTAGAAGCAGTTATTGAGACATCAAAAACAGCTAAAGAAAAATTTAGAAGTGTAGTTGAACTTACAATGGAAATGGATAAAATGATTATGAATTTACCTGTAAAACCAGAAAATGCAAGAAAAGTATTAGATGTATTATATGATGAACCAGTTGTTTCAAGGAAAAGAATAATAGAATATACTGGTATTAAATTTACAACATTGGTAGGAGTAATTAAAGCTTTTCAAGAAAGAGGAATTTTAATAGAAACTACGGGATACAGCAGAAATCAAATTTTTGCATTTCAAAAATATATTGATTTGTTTTTAAAATAAAAAATCTATATTACGAAAAATGAAAAAATTTCGTAATATAAAATTCTATATTACGAAAAAATAAGAAAATTCGTAATATAGAATTTTATATTACGAAAAAATAAAAAAATCCGTCCTATTAATATTTAAAATTAAACACCCAAAAAGAAAGCGAAAGCTTTCTTTTTTATAGTCATTTAAATGTTTTGTAAATTACAGCTTGGCTCAATAGAAATAATACTTTGAAAGTTGCAAATGGTTTATAATATGATATAATATATCATGAAGGAGATAATAATGGAATTCATAAAAGCAAAAACAATACTAACAAAAGTAAAATATGGTAGTGAGTGGTATGGTGTAGATTACAATATGAATTTATATAGAGGTTGCTCACATGGATGTATTTATTGTGATAGTAGAAGTGATTGCTACCATATTGAGAATTTTGACACAGTAAGAGGCAAAGAAAATATGTTACAGATATTGGAAAATGAGTTGAGCAAAAAAAGAGTAAAAGGTGTTATAGGTATTGGCGCTATGTCTGATACATATAATCCAATGGAAATAAAATATCAGCAAACAAGAGGAGCCCTGCAGCTGATATCAAAATATGGTTTTGGTGTTTCTATTGATACAAAAAGTGATTTGATATTAAGAGATATAGATTTGCTAAAGGAAATAAACTCAAAGAATAATGTTATTATTAAATTTACTATAACTACCCCAGATGACAAATTATCAAAAATAATTGAACCAAATGTATGTATATCTTCTAAAAGATTAGAGGCAATAAAGATATTGAATGATAATGGAATCTTTACCGGAATTATGATGAATCCGGTCTTGCCTTTTATTACAGACAAAGAAGAAGATATAAAAAAATTAGTAGAACTCGCTAGCAGAAGCGGTGCTAAATTTATTCATACTTATATGGGAATGACATTAAGAGAAAGCCAAAGAGCTTATTATTTTGAAAAATTAGATGAAAAATTTCCAGGCGTAAAAGAAAAATACATTAAAAATTATGGAGATAGGTATAATTGTTTAGCGCCTAATTATAAGCACTTATATAAAGTATTCACAGATGAATGTGATAGGTATGGAATATTATATAAAATGAATGATATTATAAGAACATATAAAAAGGGAAGCACAAATGATGGACAAATTTCATTGTTTCGATGATAAAAAATAGAATACATAAGGAGTAATTTATGAATTATATAAATGAACTAAAAAGAGCAGTAGATTATATTGAAGATAATTTAGATAAAGATATTAATTTTGAAATAGTTGCAAAAGAAGTTGGAATGTCAGCTTTTTATTTCCATAGAATTTTTACTGCTATAATTGGAATTTCTCCAACAGCATATATTAGAAATAGAAGATTAACAGTAGCAGCACAAGAAATTTCAAAAAATAATGAAAATATATTAGATATAGCGTTAAAATATGGATTTGAAAGCCACGAAGCATTTTCAAGAGCTTTTAAGAATTTTCATGGCGTTGTACCTAAGATGGCTAAAACAGATGGAAATGAATTTAAAAATTTTAGTAAAGCTAATTTAGATATAGAGGTTAATGCCAATAATATATTGAGTTATCGAATTGAAAGTAAAGATATTATTAAGGTATCAGCATTTTTTAGAAAATTTAATATTGAAAATAAAGATGAAATTCCTAAATATTGGGAAGAACTAAAAGAAAGTGGAACTTTAGAAAAAATATCAAATAACTATAAAAAAGATTTATTGGGAATTTGTATAGGAACACAAAGTGATTTTGAATACAAATATGGAATTGGAATAGAACAAACAGAAGATGTAGAAACTAATATTGAAATGGAAACAATTGAAATTCCTAAAAGTACATGGGTAGTTTTTAAGTGCGAAGGACAAGATGAGAAAAATATAAATGAATTATGGACAAGAATATATAAAGAATTTTTTATAACATCTAGTTATAAGCAAAGTATGGATATAGATTTTGAGTTATATGATGACGAAAATACAGAAATATGGATTCCTATATCAAAAGAATAGATATAGGAATTGCGCAAGAAAAGTCAAGAAATAGCTTTTTAAATGTTTTATAATAAATATAAGATATTTGAGAAAGGAAAGTGATTTTATATGAATAGACCAATAACAACTTTATTTATGTTAGAATCATTAGATGGTAAAATAAGTAGTGGAAGCAGTGATAATTTAGATGTTGACAAAGATTTTTGCAGAATTGATGGTGTAAAAGAAGGATTACATCAATATTATCAATTAGAACAGGAAACCGATGTATTTTCATTAAATACAGGTAGAGTAATGGCAAAAATAGGAGTTAATGATAAAAAAGAGTATCATAAAAAAATTGATGTTGTAACTTTTGTAATAATTGATAATAAACCACATTTGAATGAAAATGGAATTGATTATTTATGCCATTGGGTAGGAAAACTATTATTAGTTACTACTAACAAAAATCATATTGCATTTAGTTTACAAGATAAATATGATAATTTAGTAATCTTATATTATGATATTTTAGATTTAGAAAAATTATTAGAAGATTTATATAGCAAATATAACGCAGAAAGATTGACAATTCAATCAGGTGGAACGTTAAACGGAATGTTTGTTAGAAATAAGTTGATTGATTTTGTAAATATTGTTATAGCTCCAATAATTGTTGGAGGAAAAGATGTTGCAACATTGATAGATGGTGAATCTATAACAGATGAAAGTGAATTAAATAGGTTATTGCCCTTACAATTATTAGAGTGTAATAAATTAGAAGATTCTTATATTCAATTAAAATATAAGGTTTTATAATGAAAAATTTTATAAAAATATATGTCGGAAATCTTCGTAAATTATTAAATATTTACGAAGATTTCCGGCAACCAAGTAGAAAATCCCTCTGTGTCAGAGGGATTTTCAGCGTTTATAAACGAACGAGCCACACTAAAGTGTGCAACATTAAATGTAAATATATTGTAAGTTATATTTTATTAAAAAGCAATAATTTTATAGAAATTTGTTAAAGGTCTTGTATAAGGTTGAAATAAAAAATTGGTTAAAATTATTTACAAACAAAAGTTTTTACGATATAATTAACAAAATCAAATAGAGTCAATCACAGTTTTGAATCTTAAATAAGTGTATTATAAAAAATATAAAATAAGGAGTAAAATATGAGAAAGCCAATTATAGGAATAATAGGTAAAGTTCAGCCACAATACGGAGAAGATATTTGGCATAGAATTGATGAGGTTGATGAAATAAGATATTTAATTGTAAAAAATGGTGGGATAGCTATCACTTTGTTACCAACAGAGGTAACATTAAATTTTAATGATAATGATATTAAAGATGATACTGTATTAAGTGATGAAGAAAAAAATGAATTGTATAGACAAATTGATTTATGTGATGGTTTTATATTGCAAGGAGGGCTATATAGTTCAAACTATGAAATAGAAATGGCTAAAAGAATTATAGAATTAGACAAACCACTTATTGGAATTTGCGCAGGTTTTAACAATATTTTAAGGGCAATAGGTACAGATGTGATTGAAGATAAAACTAGAAGTCACGATATTTATGATAAAGACTACAGACACGAAGTATCTGTAATTAAAAATACAAAATTATATGATTTAATAAATGAAGATAAATATAATGTAAATAGTATTCATACTATGATAGCTCCAAAAGAAAAGGTTGAAGGATATGCTAAAATATCGTCTTTATCATATGATGGATTGGTAGAAAGTTTTGAATTGGAGAATAAAAAATTTGTAGTAGGAATAAAATGGCATCCAGAATTAATGTTAGAAGATGAATTTCCAAATAAATTGTTTAAGGAATTTATTTTAAAATGTTCGTAAAGGGGTAAAAAATGAAAAAGAAAGTAATTATTTTAATAGGTTTAATTACAATAATGCTTATTGTAGCATTATTAGTAGGAATTATATTTTTTAATAATTCCAATAAGAGAAATGATTTGTTACATGAAAAATATGGAGAAAATTTTAAGATAGTACATGATAGTGGAAATGAATATGAAGGTGGTTTGCTTCCTTCATTCAAGAAAACAGGTTATAAAAATGTAATTGCGTCACCTGTAAACAACAAAGAGATAAAATTTGATGTTAGATTAAAATTAAAACCTTTCGAAATAGTCAAAGATGATTATATACCTGCAAGTATAGCATATAATACATCTAAAAAAATAGAAAATAACTATAAAATAGGTAAAAAAATGTATGTATATACATCTGCATCAGGATATGAATGTGACGGAAAAATAACAAATAGTTTTTTTGATAATATAAAGGGAAAAGGTTCTATAAGTATAAGCATTTATGTGGAGGGATTAGATAAAAAGAATAATTATACGGAGTACTTAAATAAAATCGTAAAGGCTTTAAACTTTGACAGTAATACAACTGGTACAATAAGGTTATATGCAATTAAAGAAAATGGTGTTGAAAAGATTAAAGACTATTATAAAAACAGTAAGGATACGGTTAAAGTAGAAAATAGTGCTGTTAATCTTAAAAAGAAATATTTCGAAACTCAAAATAAAGATTATTTTATTAAATTTTAAGTATAGAAACGAATATTTACATAAGAAAGCGAAAGCTTTCGATTTCATATATTCTCAAACAAAATAATGCGATTAAAAGCTGTATGTGTTGTGTATGTAAGTAGTATTTTAAGATTGAAAATGTATTAAAGTATGATACAATGAAGTCAAGATTATTAAAATAATAATAAGTATTAATTGATAAGGGAGAAAAGTATGGTACAAATTATAGAAATAATTGTAGAAAACAAAAAATATCAGATAGAATGGGCTTTATCAGAACATTTTGATGAATTAAAAGGAATGAAATTTATGTTAAATGAAGTAGCAGCAGATCAAATTGTGATGATTAATAATTTATCAGAAATTGCCAAGATATTATTGTCAGCAGTAGCAGGAGCAGCAATACAACATTTAATTGATAATAATTGTCCAATAGATAGTATATTTGAAAATGGCTATTTTATTATAAAAAAATAACTTATAAATAAATTATAAGGAGTGATTATATGAAAAAAATAGTAATATCAACTACAAATAAAAACAAAATTGAAAGAATAAAAAAACTATTAAAAAATGAAGAATTTGAAGTTATTTCACTATTTGATATAGTAGATAAGGAAATTGTTGAACCTGAAGAAATATTTGAAACAGGTGTAGATAATGCAATTATTAAATCAACTTACTATGTTGATTTTGTTCCAGAAGGAACTATGGTTTTATCACAAGATGATACTATAGAACTTATTGGAGTATCAGAGGAAGATGATCCTAAAGGTCATATAAAAGGTCCAGTTATTACTAAATATGGAATATTTAATGATGAAAATGCTGCTGAATATTATAAAGATTTAGCAAATAAATATGGTGGATCAATATTAATGAATTTTAGATATGGACATAGTTTGGCTTTAAAAAAATCAGGTAGTAAGATATATAAAAAAGTTCTAGGAATGTCATCTATATTAAAATGTAGATTAGTAAATGAAATATATAAATTAGATAAAAGACCAGGTTATTTTTTAGCGGCTTTAATGGAAGTTGAAATAGATGGACATTGGGTTAAATATAACGATTTAGATGATAATGAACTTGTTACATTGGACTCTGATTTATATGATTCTATAATGTTTATGTTAAATGAGATTGATAAATGAAGGAGAGTGTAGGAAATATGGAAGAAATCAGAAAGATGAAGTTGAAGAAGTGAAATGGCTTAATTTCGATGAATTTAAAAAATTGTTCTATTCTGATAAATGGGCACCATGTAGTGCTGAATATAAAAGACTTGTGATTGAACATTTTGAAAAGATTTTTGAAAAGGAACAATAAATGGATATAAAATTCTGAGTTAGATGTTTTGTATGGAGCTTCAGAAGATGAAATTAGTACGTATTATCTCATGGGGAGAAGAAGATAGAGGAAAATAAATAGTTTAAAAGAAGATGTCGAAATATGTAGATATCTTTTTTTCTTTTTGTGGAATAATGTATTGTATACAGTAGAATATTGCAAACAATTAAATATATGATATAATGCGTATATAGTAATAATTAGAGAGGAAAAACAAATAATGAAAGTAATAACAATATGCGGAAGTATGAGATTTAAAAACGAAATGATGGCAATTGCAGAGAAATTAGGGCTCAAAGGAAACTGCATTCTTACACCAATTTTTCCAACAGATGAAAAAGCAGAAAGAACAGAAGAACAATTAGAAAAGCTAAAAGAAGGTCATTTCAAAAAGATAGAATTGTCTGATGCAATTTATGTTGTGAACGTAAATAATTACATTGGATATAGCACAAATTTAGAAATAGAGTATGCTAAAAAACTAGGAAAAGAAATTATGTATTTTACTGAAGTGTAGAAAAATAAAGTATTATAAGGAGGATACAAATGAACGAATATATCAATTTGACATTAGAAAATATTGAAAAGGAGCATATTTGCTGTGCAATAGGAGATCCAAAACATCAAGAAGGTGTTGATTGCAAAAAAGAATGGATAAAAAGTAAATTAAAAGACGGACATGTTTTTAGAAAATTAGATGCAAGAGGAAAAATATTTATTGAATATGAACCATTAGATACAGCCTGGGTTCCAATTAGTGGAAAAAATTATGAATATATTTATTGTTTATGGGTTGCAGGAAGCTTTAAGGAAAAAGGAATAGGAAAAGAATTATTAGAATATGCAATAAATGATTCTAAAGAAAAAGGCAAAAGTGGTATTTGTACATTAGTTTCTAAGAAGAAAAAGCCATTTTTAGGAGAAAAGAAATTCTTTGAACACTTTGGTTTCGAAGTAGTTGATAGTATTGAAGACTATGAATTGATGGCAATGAAATTTGAGAATAGTGTAACACCAAAATTTAATGTTAATGCAAGAAAAATGGAAATTGATAACCAAGATTTTACTATCTATTATAGCAATGAATGTCCTTATGTAGAATATGAAGTTAAAGAGCTTTCAGATTATGCAAAAGAAAAGAATATAAAGCTAAATTTCGTAAAAATAGATTCGTTAGAAAAAGCTAAAAATGCTCCTTGTATTTTTAATAATTGGGCTAATTTTTATAAAGGAAAATTTGTTTCAAATACAATATTGAATGCAAATGCTTTTGAAAAGTTAATACAAAAATGAGATAGTGTTTATGATAATTGGTAAGATAAATTAATAAAAATGGAGATTAAGTTATGAATAAAAAGTTGTTTTGTCAAGCAATTGTGAAATTTTTGCTAGGAGTTGTAATCGTAGGAGTATTGCTATTTATTCCTGCAGGTTCATTTGAATATTGGAATGCATGGTTATTTATGGGAATATTGTTTATTCCAATGTTTATAGCAGGTGCTATTTTAATGATAAAAAATCCAAAATTATTACAAAAAAGATTGAATGCAAAAGAAAATGAAAATGAACAAAAGAAAGTAGTATTATTTAGTGGCTTAATGTTTATTTCAGGATTTATAGTTGCAGGGTTGAATTATAGATTTGGATGGATGGAGTTATCAAATGTAGTGGTATTTATATCATCAATAGTATTTTTAATTGCATACATTTTATATGCTGAAGTTTTAAGAGAAAATGTTTATTTAGCTCGTACTATCGAAGTGCAAGAAAATCAAAAAGTTGTTGATACAGGCCTGTATGGAATTGTAAGGCATCCAATGTATGCTATAACTATTTTGTTATTTTTAACAATTCCCTTGATATTAGGCTCATTGATTTCATTTATAATTTTTATACCATATCCAATAATAATTGCCAAAAGAATTAAAAATGAAGAGGAAGTCTTGGAAAAAAATCTAAATGGATATATAGAATATAAAAAGGAAGTAAAATACAAATTGATTCCATTTATATGGTAAATAGCCAAATGCTACGATAAGTAGCATAAAAAAATCCAATTGTAAAATACTTTTGCTTGTTTCTAAAAGCGAAAAGAGTAGAATTGGATTAAGGAGAGTGATAAAAATGTTATTTAATGAAAAATTAAAAATGTTAAGAAAAGAAAGTAATTTAACACAAGAGGAGCTTGCAGAAAAGCTAAATGTTTCAAGACAAGCTATAACAAAGTGGGAAAGTGGTGATGGAACACCGGATATTGAGAATCTAAAACAAATAAGTAATTTGTTTAATACAACAATTGATGAGTTGGTAAAAGAAGACAAAAATGTAACTGTTGAGGCAAAAGAACAGTATATTTATATTGAAGAATTAGAGATTGATCATACAAAACACTTTGATATTAACATTTGTAAAATTAAAGAATTAAATATTATGCCAAATGCTGAAGAAAAAATTAAAATTGAATTATTATCAAATGAAGAAGAATTTTTAGCTGATAGTTTTAATATTAAATTTGATGATTTATATAATAATTTAGATATTGATATTAAATCTAAACAACAAGTTCAAGATGTTAGTATAAATATGTATTTACCCGAAAAATATATTGAAGATATAGAGCTTAATTCTAAAATAAAAACATTAAATATATCTAATATTGAGTTAAATAAGCTTGAATATGATGGAGATTTAAAATATCTAAATGTTAGAAAATCTAAAGGCATAATTGTATTAAACACATCAAAATGTGATGTTGAAGCAAATTATGATAAATTAGATGGAACATTAGAAGTTAATACAATCAATTCAACAGCAAGAGTTGAATTACCAAGAGGTAGTGAATATAAAACAATTTTAAAAGGTATAAAAAATAGATTTGTTGATGCGGTTAATGTAGTGGAATCTGATAATGTTATTGAGTTGAATGGAGTGAATAGTAAGTTGATTGTTATTGAATACTAAGTTGATGAGTATATTAGGTATAAAGATGTTTATAGGTCAAAATTATTCTAATTTTTGATTTAGAAAAATTACAAATATTGACAAATTGTCATAAATATGCTAAACTATAAACATATTAAGAGTTTACCTATGGATAAAACCAGAGCGGTAAAGGGTAATCAAATAAAATGGTTACTTACACTTAAAGCAGATGTTAAAAGCATTGCAAAGGAGTCTTAAATGATTTCTTGCAATGCTTTTTTGATTTATTTGCAAAAAGTATTTTATTAAAAAAGTCCTTATGTTATTATGATAAGATGGTGATAGAAAAGACCATCATATCAATGGAAAAATATTGGCGGAGGAAAGATAATTAATTTTGGGGTGATTTTGAGGTCGCTCACCCCAAAATATCAAAAGGAGGAATTTATATGAAGTATTACAAAAAGCTATTAGGAGATAGGATCTATCTATCACCAAGAAGTACAGAAGATTATGAGATTTTCGCTGAGTGGCTAAATGATTTTCAAGTAGCAGATTATATCGGAAGAAGTGGAATGCTGATGTCTAAAGAGGGTGAAAAAGAGTTTTTAGAGTCAAATAATAATCCAGAAGCAACATTTTCAATCATTGATTTAGAAAAAGATAAAATGGTTGGAACTGTTGGATTAGAGAATATTAATCATTTAAATAGATGTGCTACTTTAGGAATTTTTATTGGCGATAAAGACTTTAGAGACAAAGGTTATGGAACAGAGGCAATAAAACTAGTTTTAGAATATGGTTTTAAATATTTAAATTTAAAAAATATTAATCTTGATTTAATGGAGTTTAATGAAAGAGCATATAGATGTTATGAAAAATGTGGATTTAAAGAATATGGAAGAAGAAGAAAATGTGTATTTGTAAATGGAAAATATTATGATAAAATATCTATGGATATTTTAGATGATGAATTTGAAGGAGACTACATAAGAAATAAAAATGTCTAATTTAATTATGGAGGTACGTTTATATGCTTGAGGGAATAGAATGTTTAGGTCATAGCACTATTAGAATAAGTAATAATGGAGAAATTATTTATATTGATCCATTTAAAATTAATGCGGCGACAAATGATGCAGATATAATTTTTATTACTCATAATCATTATGATCATTTTTCACCTGAGGATATTAATAAAGTTAGAAAAGAAAATACAATAATTGTTGTTACTAAAGATTTATGTGATGAGGTTGTAGGCCTAGGATTTGAACAATCAAAAATTATTTATGTGAAACCTAGTCAAATGTATAGTGTTTGTGATATATTTTTCCAAACAGTTCCAGCATATAACATAAATAAAAGTTTTCATCCAAAAGAAAATGATTGGGTTGGTTATGTTTTAAAAATTAATAATATTAAATACTATATAGCAGGTGATACTGATATTACAGAGGATAATAAAAAAGTTAAATGCGATGTGGCTTTTGTACCTGTTGGTGGAACTTATACTATGACCGCAGAAGAAGCAGCAGAACTTGTAAATACAATAAAGCCTAAAGTAGCTGTCCCAATCCATTATGGTAGTATTGTTGGTACAGAATATGATGCTAAACTATTTAAAAAACTAATAGAAGAACGTATTGATTGTGAAATTTTGATAAAATAAAAGAAGCTCTTAAATGAGCTTCTTTTTTGTCTATTTAAATAATTTTTTGAAAAATTCATTTCCAAGTTTTCTTCCAAAAGAAGTAAGTGCTGAGTTAGTTGCTTTTGTAAATGCTTTTTCTGCTGTAGATTTTGCTTTCTTTTTAGTTGTTGTACGACCTTTTGTTGTAGTAGTTTTTCTTGCAGCTCCTCCTCCTGAGTTTCCAGATGATTGATTTTGATTAGATTGATTATTGTTGTTTTGATTAGGATAATTGTTCATATTACCAGTATTTTGATTTGTATTGTTAGGCATAGAATACATTCCGCCAGAATTATTGTTGTTTGAAAACATTCCTTTTGGTTGAGTTTGTTGAGGTTGACTATTAAAGTTTCCATTATTATTTTGTTCAGGCACATAATTTCCATCAGAATACATATCTTGTTCCATTTGCATTTTTTCTTCTTCCATTCGTTGACTTTCGGCTTGAATCTTTTCAAAAGCAGATTCTCTATCAATTAATTCGTCATATTTACCTTTAAATCTACTATTATTAATAACTTCCATACGAACATCATCTTCAATAGTTCCCATTTGACTTTGAGGAGGAAGAACAGTAACCTTTTCAACAATTCCAGGTTCACCTTTTTCGTTTAAAAATGTGACTAAAGCTTCACCAGTACCAAGAGCCATAATTGCTTCTTCTGTATCAAATTCAGGGTTTGATCTGAAAGAATCAGCAACTGCTTTTACAATTTTTTGTTCAGCTGGTGTATATGCTCTTAATGTGTGTTGAACACGATTTCCAAGTTGGGCTTGAATTTCGTTAGGAATGTCATTTGGAGTTTGTGAAATAAAGTATAATCCAATTCCTTTTGAACGAATTAATTTAACAACTTGAATTACTTGTGTAAGCATATATTTTGGCATATCATCGAATAATAAATGTGCTTCATCAAAGAAAAATACCATTTTAGGTTTTTCTAAATCTCCAACTTCAGGCATGTTTTGATTTAAAAATGTTAAAATCCATAACATGAAACATGAATATAGGTTAGGTTTTTTGAATAATTCTGCACAATGTAAAATATTAATATTTCCAAAACCGTTTTCAGGACTAAATTTAATAAAATCGTTTATATCAATTTCTGGTTCTCCAAAGAAGAAATCTCCACCTTGTTCTTGTAGCATTAAAATGCTTCTTTGAATTCCGCCGATACTTTGAACCGAAATATTTCCATAACTTAAAGTGAAGTTTGAACGGTTATCACCAATGTGTTGTAATAATAAACGCAAATCTTTCAAATCGATTAATTCTAAATCAGCATCTTTTGCTATTTTAAAAGCAATTGCAAGCACACCAGCCTGAACATCACTTAAACCAAGCATTCTTGATAAAATAGTAGAGCCTACATTGCTAACGGTTGTTCTTATAGGATGGCCAGATTCTCCATAAACATCCCAAAATACTGTAGGGAATGATTGAAATGTGAATGTGTCTTGAATTCCTAATTTAACCAATCTTTCTTGAATTTTTTCATTATTATCACCTGGTCTACACATACCTGCTAAATCACCTTTAACATCAGCTAAAAATACTGGAACACCGTCTGCTGAGAAGCTTTCAGCCATTACCTTTAATGTGATTGTTTTACCACTTCCAGAAGCTCCTGTAATTAAACCGTGTCTATTTGCTTTGTCTGGAATAATAAATAATTCTTTTTCATTTGATTTTCCAATTAATATTTTATTATCTACAAACATAAAACCTTCTCCTTTTCGTAGAAATTTTAAAAATAAATTATTACTATTATTTTACAGAAAAAAATCAAAATTTTCAAGCATTTCCAGTTGAAAAATAAATATATAAAAAAGCTTTTAAATTTTATAAATTTATGGTATAGTACTAAGTATGATGATAAAACGTATTTAGGAGGGAATTGAAATGGAATATATGATTTCAGATTATGGTTTGATTATACTTGCAACTGTAATATCGATGGCAGCCCAATTTTTTATAAAACACAATTATAAAAAGTATTCAAAGCAAAATGATACAAATGGGGTTTCAGGATATGAGGCTGCGAGAAGAATTCTTGATAATAACGGTTTAGAAAATGTTGCAATAAACAAAATAGATGGTACATTGACTGACCATTATGATCCTAGAAATAAAACTGTTAATTTATCTACAGAAATACATGATGGACAAACTATTGCAGCTGTTAGTGTTGC